>PDWI01000806.1_pt1 | contig 50982 bp, 51 predicted proteins | sample 1430891 | NCBI WGS metagenome assembly PDWI01 (sample SAMN01162508, study PRJNA174530) | Oral metagenome, whole genome shotgun sequencing project. | biome: Marine environment; feature: Marine mammal; material: Swab sample of the gingival sulcus; isolation source: swab sample of gingival sulcus... | reverse complement strand
TTAAGCTGCATAGACAGGCTCTGATCCACCAGACTTAGTTGGCTTTGGTTGGGACTTTTTCCTTTCATTTTTACTCCAAAAATGTCATTTAATATTGCAAGATTTCGAGTATATTTTAACAGAAACCTGCAATTATGACCATAAAAAAATGAAATTTGTCTTTTATTTTCAAAGTGTTGGTAGTTTCTCAGGGTTGACTAATTATTGTACTAACAGAAAGGGACAAAGTCAACCAGCAAGTTTTGCCTGAAACGACCTTGGTATCCACAGGGGGGGGACCAAGATAAACCCTTCGATGACCGAACAGGCGGCTTTAATCATATATCCTGCTTCTATGTAAGCTCGCTGTTCATGATCTCTTTTGAAATGAGGAGCGTATTTAATCGTCCAGATCATCCCACATTTCCCTGTCGTCTAATAATTCTTCCTTACCTGTTTTTATATCCTCAAGGACAGCAAGAGACGAATATAAGTCTTCCATATCCTCGGTATGTCTTTCTATGGCTTCTTGGACATAAAAGGTTTTCGTGCGCCCGGTGCTTTTGGCGAGATGGTCTAATCGTCTTTCCAGCTCTTCCGGTAATCTGACGGCAAGCATAGCATCCTCTATTTGTATTACATGTATAACAAGTATAACGGTAGAAGGTCTATAAAAATGTGTCCACAGGGGGGAGGTAAAATACTGACTAATCGTCTTTTTTTTTGGGTAAAAATCTAATTTTGCTGCCTTATTTCGTCTAACTCATTGAATTTACGGCTTGGACAGTTCAACTGCATGATATTATTAAGGATACAAAGAACTGTCCAAACTGTCCAAACGGCTCAGACAGTTTAATGACATGAAATCATTAAGAAAACCCCCTACTGTCCAATTGTCCATGGTTCCTTATAAAGCAATTTTTTTTTCTCTCTCTTCTTTAATGTTTTTCACAGTTAATACAGATGTTTACATGACATTGCCCCCCCCCCGTGGACACTTTCAGGGATATAATTCTCCTCCGGCACCAGCTCGCCACTCATTTCTATAGCTTCAAGCCAGGCACCCCACCAAGTCATAATTCTTTGCCGCTCTTCAACGTATCTTGCTTGATGGTATATGTCCCTGGTCGTGTCGCTATCCTTATGAGAAAGTACCTTATCCAGTGCATCCTTATTAAAACACATCAGCTCCGCTCCAAAGGTCTCAAGCATACTTCTAAAGCCATGTATTGTTGCTTTGCCCTCGTAGCCCATACTGTTCATGTTCTCCATCAGGGTACTACTTGAAATAGGTTTATATGGGTTGGTAATACCGGGAAAGATTAACCCCTCATCATTTAGTGCCAGCTTCTTCATATCCATTATTATCTTCATGGCTTGGCTTGAAAGGTAAACAGTGTGGGCTTCCCTTCTCATTTTCATCCTTTTGGCCGGTATAGTCCAAAGCCTGTTTTCTATGTTTACCTATCCCCATGTTGCCAAGCGTGCTTCTATTTGCCTTACCCCTGTGAATATTATGAACCTGAATACTGACTTTGTTACATGGTGCATCCTTGATTCTTTAAGCCTTCTAAAGAACTCCGGCAGTTCCTCCTTATCGAGCCTCCTTCTGTGGATAACTGGACGCTTCTTTAATACTCCCCGCATCTCGCTTGCAGGGTTCCAGTCTATAAGCCCTTCATAGATAGCATAGCGGCATATAGCCCCTATTCGTTGTAATACCTTGGCGGCAATGCCATAGCTCCCCCGCTCCTCAATATTTCTTATCACTGCTAGAATATCTTGCCGCTTGAGCTTTTTTATAGGGATACTGCCGATAACAGGGTAAGCGTCTTTTTCAAGGCTTCTATGCACCTTATTAAAGTGATCTGCATCCATACATCTTTGTTTGATTCCAGCCATCTAGACGCTATATTCTCAAAGCTGTTTTGCTGGTCGTCCTCTGCCTCCTCATGGGCTTTCTGCTTGTCTTCCTTTCGCACTTGCAAGAAGCTCAAGGTATAAACCATCACCGTCTGAATGCCTGCCTATATCATCAGGCACCTTTAAGTTCTTGATTGTTATCTCTTTGAGTTTTCATATACTTTTTCTATTTTTGTGGGTATTTTTCTTGTGGGTACGCCTGTTACAGAAAATACCCACAAACGTACCCACAAATTTTGTGGGTTGTCAAGGCAGAGGGGGAATATATATGGGAGATGGAAAGGGAAAAAAAAAGCCGCAAACCCTTATAGGATGCGGCTTTATGACGCTTGATGATAAGCTGTGAATATCACATGTGGTGGCGATGCAGGGAATTGAACCCCGGACACTACGGATATGAGCCGTATGCTCTAACCATCTGAGCTACATCGCCATTGTTGTTGCCCTTATATACGATTGACCGTTCTTAGTCAATATTTTTTATATGGAATATGATTATTTATTTATTTGACTGAATTTACATACAAAATCGTAACATATCATGTCAATGATATTATTTCAGATGAACTGCTTAGCAACGTTTAGTTAGAAGAAAGGATGAACCAGTCTTTTTTATATTTGCCGTATTTTCAGGAAGCTGATAACAACAAAATTGTTGTATTTTGCCTGTGCTAAAATATATTGAATTTAATGCTGGGGCTATTCTTGGAAAAGACAACGGTAAAATTGCTTTATCGTAATCATATGATGACGGACCATCTGCCCTACCGCTGTGCTTGGATATTGTACACGGCGGTATTGGCATAACCATACATGACAAATGGCAGCAGCTCCATCGGAAAGAAACTTCGTCCGGTTACGAGCCTGCTCCATGACAGGCAATTTTCACATCTTCATCTACAACTCTTCGCTCCGGGTACACGCTGGTGCAGACCTCCATAGTGTCGGGGCATCTTGGGTGAAATGAGCAGCCATCCGGCGGGTTAATGGGCGAAGGCAGTTCACCCTTCAAGACAATTCGCTCCTTTTGCCTGAATGGATCGGCAATCGGGGTTGCGGAGAGCAGCACCCTGGTGTATGGATGGCGGGGATTTTTGAAAATTTTCTCCCTGCTTCCCTTTTCAACTGGAACCCCCAGGTACATAACCATCACCTCATCGGCAATATGCTCCACCACCGAAAGGTCATGGCTGATAAAAAGATAGGCCAAATTTAGCCGCTCCTGTAACTCGATCAGCAGGTTCAAAATTTGGGCCTGAATTGACACATCAAGGGCGGAAACCGGTTCATCCAGCACCAGAATTTCCGGCTCCAGCATCAAGGCCCTGGCAATGGCGACCCGCTGTCTCTGCCCGCCGGAGAACATATGGGGATAACGCTCATAATGCTCCGGCCTCAGGCCGACCAGATTTATCATCTCCCGCGCCTTTTCCTCCCGCTGGCTTTTTGACATGGAAGTATTAACCAAAAGCGGCTCTTCCAGGGCCATACCAATCTTTTGTCTTGGGTTAAGGCTGCCATAAGGATCCTGAAAAACGATCTGCACCTTTTTATGCAAGGCACGCCGCTCTTTTTTACTGGCCTTACTTACATCCATACCCTTGATAAGCAGCTCGCCGGAAGTTGGCTCTTCGATAAGGGTTACCAGTCTGGCCAGAGTTGACTTGCCGCAGCCGGATTCCCCGACCACCGCCAAGGTTTCCCCCTTGGCCAGGGTAAAGGTTGCCCCGTCAAGGGCCTTTAGGGTGGCCGGTTTTTTCAGCCCCCGTCTTTGCACCCGGTAATGACGGGTCAAGTCGGCGGCCTGTAAAATAACCTCACGCATTCACGCTCCCTCCGCTTTCCGGATGATTGATCGGCTGGCCGTCCTGCAGGGGGTAATGGCACAGGGAACAGCCTAGTTCTTCTGCCGCTTCACCCGGCACCTCGGTCCGGCATTTATCGGTGGTATATTCGCAGCGCGGCGAAAAAAGGCAGCCTTCAGGCTTGTCAAACTGGCCTGGAACCACCCCGGAAATGGAAGCCAGCTTCTTTGAACTGGCCCTCTCCGGCAGGGCGGAAAGCAGGGCCGAGGTATAAGGATGATGCGGATTGGTGAATAAATTTTTTACTTCCTGCCTTTCTACCTGCTGACCGGCATATTGTACCACCACCCTTTTGGCAGTCTCGGCCACCACCCCCATATCGTGGGTGATAAGTACCAGCGACATCTTGTTTTCATCCTGCAGTTTAAGCAGCAGTTCCAGGATTTGTGCCTGGATGGTTACATCAAGGGCGGTGGTTGGTTCGTCAGCAATAAGCAGTCTGGGGTGGCAGGCAATGGCCATGGCAATCATCACCCGTTGATTCATGCCCCCCGACATCTGGTGCGGGAAGGCCCGAAGACGTTTTTTTGGCTCAGGAATGCCGACCAGATTAAGCAAATCCTCCGCCCTTTCCTGCCGCTCTTTCCGGCTCATATCAAGATGTGCCTTTAATGCCTCCTTAATTTGAAAACCCACCGTGAAACAGGGGTTAAGGCTGGTCATCGGTTCCTGAAATATCATGGATATTTCCTTGCCGATAATTTCCCTACGTTCCTTTTTGCTGATGGTAAGTAAATCCCGGCCGTCAAAATTCAGGGTATCGGCACTAACTCTGGCGGTCCAAGGCAGCAGCCCCATCAAGGCCAGCATGGAAACCGATTTGCCGGAGCCAGACTCACCCACAATGGAGACAATTTCTCCTGCTTCAATATTCATGGAGACCTTGTCCACGGCGGTAAAAAGTCCGCCTGCGGTCTGAAAACTCACCGAGAGATTTTTAATTTCGAGTAATGACATTTTTTATGACCGTTTCAGTTTTGGATCCAGGGCATCACGCAGACCGTCTCCCATCAGGTTGATGGCTAAAACCGTGGTTAAAATGGCAACGCCGGGAAAGGTTACCACCCACCAGGCACTGGTGATAAACTCACGGGCCTCGGCCAGCATGGTTCCCCATTCGGGGGTCGGCGGCTGGGCACCCATACCCAGGAAACCAAGGGCGGCGGCATCAAGAATGGCGGTGGAAAAACTAAGTGCCGCCTGAACGATCAGCGGAGCCATACAGTTGGGCAAAATGGTAATAAACATCAGACGCAGTTTTCTGACCCCGATAACCCGGGCCGCAGTTACATAATCCTTGGTCATTTCACTCATGACCGCAGCTCTGGTCAGCCGCACATAATGGGGCTGCTGAACGATGGCAATGGCAACCATGGCGTTAATCAGGCTCGGCCCCAAAATCGCCACCAGCACCAGTGCCAGCAGCAGGCTGGGAAAGGAAAGCACAATATCCATGATCCGCATGATGAAAATATCGGTTTTACCGCGGAAAAATCCGGCAATAAGCCCCAGAATAACCCCGATAACCAGCGATACCGCGACCACAATACAGCCGATAAATAGCGAGTAGCGTGAGCCGTAAATCAGCCTAGACAATACGTCCCGGCCCACCGCATCCGTTCCCAGCAAAAATTTCATGCTGCCGCCTTCCTGCCAGCACGGGGGCAGTAAAAAGGCATCCCGATACTGTTCATTGGGCAGGTGCGGTGCCAAAAAATCGGCAAAAACCGCCATGAGAACCACGCCGATAAAAAAGAACAGGCCGAAAACCGCCCCGCGGTTCTCGCTGAAATATTTCCAGAATTCGGCCAGTAAGGCCATCCGCCCGGAAGGGCGGCTGTCGGCGGCATCTGCCTGCATAATCTGCTCTGCCATGATCTACTCCGTATGTCTGATTTGAGGATTGATCAGGCCGTACAATAAATCAACACAGAGATTTACAAGCATTACCATAGTAGCAATCAGAATCAGGCCGCCCTGTACCGCCGGGTAGTCCCTGCGGAAAATGGAATCAACCATCCATTTGCCTATGCCCGGCCAGGAAAAAATTGTTTCGGTAAGTATGGCACCGGCAAAAAGTACGCCAACCTGCAGGCCGATCACGGTAATTACCGGAATCATTGCATTTCTTAAGGCGTGCAGGCCAACCACCCGGGCAGCCGTCAGTCCTTTGGCCCTGGCGGTGCGGACATAATCCTCGCCAAGCACTTCCAGCATTGCCGAACGGGTCTGTCTGGCAATGACCGCAAGCGGGATGGTGCCAAGCACGATGGCCGGCAGAATCAGGTGAGACACGGCAGACTTAAAGGCACCTTTCTCACCGGATAAAAGGCTGTCAATCAGCATAAAGCCGGTTTTCGGCTCGAAAAAATATAATAACGAAATCCTGCCGGAAACCGGCGTCCAGCCGAGAATGCCGGAAAATAAAATGATTAGCAGTAAGCCCCACCAGAAAATCGGCATGGAGTAGCCGGTCAAGGCCCCGGTCATCACCATATGGTCAAAAAATGAGCCCCGCTTAACCGCAGCAATTACTCCGGCCGGCAGTCCCAGTAAGGCAGCAATCAGCATGGCACAGATTGAAAGTTCAACTGTGGCCGGAAAAAGCGAGAAAAATTCCTCCGCCACTGGTTTCTTGGTTACAAACGAGGTGCCAAAATTGCCGTGGGCCAGATCTTTCAGATACAGGCCGTATTGGACAATAATCGGACGGTCAAAGCCGAATTCCTTTATAAGCTGGGCATGTCTTTCCTCGCTCATGCCGCGTTCACCGGCCATGACCAGCACCGGATCGCCCGGCAGCAGACGGATAAAAAGAAAGGCGATAAAGGTAACGCCCAAAAAAGTAGGCACCAACACGCCCAGTTTTTTTAATAAATAAGTCAGCATAATTTTACGATGAAAAAACGGAGACCGGGGTTCCGGTCTCCGCATGGGCCTGCTACTTCAGGTCAACTCCATAAAAAATATGGCCGCCGAAGGGGTCGATACGATAACCCACCACTTCTTTGCGAACCGGCTCAAAAACCACTGAATGGGCAATGGTCGCCCAAGGTGCCTGCTCCTTGAAAATCACTTGCGCCTGCTCGTAGAGCTTGGTTCTTTCAGCCGGATCGGAAACAACCTTGGCCTGCTGAATCAGCTTTTCAAAAGGCTCATAGCAGAAATGGGACTTGTTTGAACCGCCCACTCCGTCACAGCTAAGCAGGGTAGCCAAGAAATTATCCGGGTCGCCGTTATCTCCAGTCCAGCCGAGCAGAACTGCACCCTTGCGGTCAAGTTCCTTGGCCCTTTTCAGGTACTCTCCCCATTCATAGGAAACTACATTGACCTTAACTCCGATCTTGGCAAAGTCAGACTGGATCAGCTCGGCCATCCTCTTGGCATTGGGATTGTATGGACGCTGTACCGGCATGGCCCATACCTCCATTTCAAGGCCGGATACGCCAGCTTCCTTAAGCATTTTCTTGGCGGCTTCTGGATCGTAGGGGTCATCCTTAACCGCATCATTATATGACCAGATGGTCGGCGGCAGGGGATTTTTGGCTACCTTACCGGCACCCTTGAATACCGCATCAAGTATGGCCTGCTTGTTAATCGCCATATTGAGGGCCTTTCTCACCTTGGGGTTATCAAACGGCTTTATTTTGGTATTGTAGGCGAGATAGCCGACATTAAGCCCCTCTTTCTGCATCAGATTGACCGCCGGATCCTTTTTCATGGCTTCAAGATCAGCCGGATTGGGGTAGGGCATGACATGACACTCACCCTTTTTCAGCTTCTGATAACGCACTGACGGGTCGGGAGTGATGGCAAAAACCAGGTTATCAAGCGGCGACTTGCCCCGGAAAAAATCAGGATGGGCCGCATAGCGGATGGCCGCATCCTTTTGGTAGTTGATCAGCTTGAACGGGCCGGTTCCTACTGGTTTGTGGTCGATAACCTCCGGGGTACCGGCCTTCATCATTTTATCGGCATATTCCGCTGAGTGGATGGAAGCAAAATCCATGGCCAGATTAGCCAGCATGGGGGCCTCTGGCTTATTAAGCACAAATTTTACGGTATAATCATCCACCTTTTCGATCGACTTGATCAGATCCGGCATGCCCATCGAGCTAAAATACTCATAGTTACCGCCATTTATGTTATGAAACGGATGCTTTTTGTCCCACTGACGATTAAAGCTGAACAGCACATCGTCCGCATTAAAGTCGCGGCTGGGGGTAAACTCCTTGGTGGTATGAAATTTCACCCCTTTACGCAGGTGAAAGGTGTAGGTCAGGCCGTCATCACTTATATCCCAGCTTTCGGCAAGGCCCGGGATGATTTTGGTATCTCCCCGCTCAAATTCCACCAGCTTGTTGAAAATCGCTCTGGAAGAGGCATCAAAGGTGGTACCAGCGGTAAAAAAGGCCGGATTAAAACCTTCCGGGCTTCCTTCGGAGCAATAAACCAGGGTCTTGGCATTAACGCCAACCGCTCCCATGGTCAATAACGAGGCACCGCAAAGTGCAGCAAGAATTTTTTTGGTTTTCTTCATAGTTCTCCTCTCTTTTGTGGTTCTTCTTCATCTTGCTCCCAATGAGCAAACGACCTTACTACCATATTTTGGCAAGTTTTAACAGAACTTTTTGAAATTATGGTTAAAATTGCCCGGCTATTTCTATGGGAAGAAACAGCAATAATTCGATATTATTAAATAAAAGCGGCAAGCAGATATTTTGGCGTAAATTATCGGCAGAACGTCAAAACTAGTTGGCGGCAGCCTCTTTTTCCGGCGGCAGCAATAAGTTTAGAATCATGCCGACCAGCCCGGCAAGACCGATGCCCTTGATTGAAAAGCCGCCAGCACTGAACTCCATGCCGCCGATGCCGAAGACCAGGATGACCGCCACAATGATCAGGCTTCTCGGGGTGTTAAGATCCTTACCCGCCTTGACCATGGTATTGATGCCCATGACGGTGATCATGCCGAACAGCAAAATCATAATCCCCCCCATCACCGGTACCGGAATGGTGTTTAACAAGGCTCCGACCTTGCCGACAAAGGACAGCAGGATGGCGGCAATGGCCGCCCAGGTCATAATGGCCGGATTAAAGGCTTTGGTCAGGGCCACTGCACCGCTTACCTCGGAATAGGTGGTATTGGGCGGGCCGCCCAGAAAGGCAGCCAGAGAGGTGGCCAGGCCGTCGCCCAGCATGGTTTTCTGGATGCCCGGCTCCTTGACATAATCTCGGCCGGAAATGGAACCGATGGCTAAAATATCGCCAAAATGCTCGATGGCCGGAGCAATGGCGACCGGCACTATAAACAGCACTGCCTCCCAGTTCCACTCCGGCAGGGTGAAATGCGGCAGGCTGAACCATGCCTTGTCTGCCAGCGGTGCAAAAGAGACCAGATTCGGGCCGGTATAGTTAGCCAGATTTCCGGCATCAAAAGAGGCCTGCACATAGGCCGAAACTCCTGAAATATCCAGCAGTAACGCAGTAACATAACCAGAAAGAATGCCGCACAAGATCGGCACCAGTTTCAGCCAGCCCCGGCCCAGCAGGGAGATTAAAGCCGTGGCAATCAGGGATTCACCGGCAATAATCATGGCCGTAGGCTCCGGCACCAGCCAGGCATCACCGGCACCAGTCTTGCCCATAGCCATATTGACCGCCGCCGGTGCCAGAACCAGACCGATCACCATGATCACCGGGCCGGTAACTATGGGCGGCAGCAGTTTATGTAAAATATCGGAACCAAAAACCCTGATTGCCAGACTAAGTGCCACATAGAAGAAACCAGCGGCCATCAGTCCGCACATGGTTCCCGGCACTCCCCAGGTCTGCACGCCGTAGATAATCGGGGCAATAAAGGCAAAGGAAGAGGCCAGAAAAACCGGCACCTTTCCCCTGGTAATCACCTGAAAAAGCAGGGTCCCGGCTCCGGCGGTAAAAAGTGCCACATTGGTATCTAGCCCGGTCAAAAGCGGCACCAGTACCAAGGCGCCAAAGGCGACAAAAAGCATCTGCACGCCGATTAGACTATCTTCAACCCTGAATTTATATGTAGTCGTCTCTCCGGTCATCTTACGCACCTTCTACTTGGTTCCAAAAATCTTGTCTCCGGCATCACCCAGACCCGGCAGGATATAGCTGTCCTGGTTGAGACGGTCGTCAACTGCAGCAACGTAAATGTCCACATCGGGATGATACTCCTGAACACGTTGCAGTCCTTCGGGGGCGGCCACCAGAAAAATCCCCCGAATATCCCGGCATCCGGCCTTTTTCAGGGTATCGATGGTTGCCAGCAGGGTTCCGCCCGTAGCCAGCATCGGGTCAAGGATGATGGCCGTCCTCTGCTCTATTTCACTAGCCAGTTTTATATAATATTCAACCGGTTCAAGGGTTTCCTCATTGCGGTAATAACCGACCACGCTTACCTTGGCAGACGGAATCATATCAATCACCCCGTTCATCATGCCCAGTCCGGCCCTCAAAATAGGGACAATGGTGATCTTTTTGCCCTTGAGCTTTTCCACCGAAACCGGGCCGGCCCAGCCCTTTATGGTTTCCTTTTCCATCTCCAGATCCTTGGTGGCCTCATAGGTGAGCAGTCTGGCGACTTCTGCCGACAAGTCTCTGAAATCCTTAGTAGAAATTCCTTCTTCACGCATAATGCCGAGTTTATGTCTAATTAGCGGGTGATTTGCTATATGCAGGGACATGGTTTGCCTCCTTAAGGTTATTTGGCCGATAAGTGTATCATCGGGCAGGCACCATACAACGGAACCGAAAAATTACCATCTATTTTTGCAGATTTATCGGTTAAATTTCCTTGGCAAGACGCATGACCACCGTATAAAGCCTTCTGCCCAGTAAAATTGCCGAGATGGTCAGGCCGCAGATCAGCCCGATCCAGAATCCCTTGGCCCCGGGCGTCATGCCGCCCCAGCCCAGGATGCCAAGTCCGTAACCTATCGGCAGACCAATTACCCAATAGGCAAGAACCATCAGCAGCATGGGAATCTTGGTGTCCTTGCAGCCCCTTAAGGCCCCGGCACAGTTGACCTGAACTGCATCGGATAATTGAAACAGGGCGGCAAAAAACAGCAGATGAACGGCCATCTCCTGCACCGGCAGTTCATCGGTATATAGCCGGACGATTATATCTGCGAGACCAACAATAAAGCTGCCGGTCAGACATGAGCAGAAAACGGCCAGGGCCAGCCCGGCCAGGACCGCTCTTTTCATATTGGCCGCCTGTTTTCTGCCGATAAGAAAGCCGACCCGAATGGCAAGGGCCATGGAAAGACTGAGCGGCACAATAAACAGCAGGGAGGTGAAGTTAAGGGCTATCTGGTGGGCTGCAACTATCTTGGCACCGAATCTGGCGATCAGCAGGGAAATCATGGCAAAGATGGAGCATTCCACAAACAGGGAAAGACCGATGGGCAGCCCCAGGGCAAAAAAGTCCTGCATGGATTTTAGTAATCCGGGCTCAAGTCGGCACAGGCCTGCAATGCTTATCACCTTGCCCTTATGCAGCAGAAAGATCATGGTCAGCATCATGGCAATTATGGCTATGGCCGAGGCCCAGCCGCAGCCGACTCCGCCCATGGCCGGTAGACCTAATTTACCGAAAATAAAGATGTAATTTGCGGCAATATTGATCAGTAATCCGGCAAATCCGGTTAGCATGGATAATCTGGTCATCGACAAGCCTTCCCCGCCGCTGCGAAGGGCCAGAAATACTCCGGCAAAGGGCATACCCAGCGAAATGGCAAAAAGATAGCCCTTGGCTGGCGGGATAATTTCCGGTGAAACCTTGAGGATGGGTAAAAAAAGCGGCAGCTGCCAGATGATAATCATGGTGATAAGGCCGCAGCTTACTCCGGCCACCACGCCCTGCTGGAAAGAACGCATGATATCAGCCTTGTCCCGGCGGCCATGAGCCTGTGCCGTCAGGGGAGTGACGGCACTTAGCAGCCCGACCAGAAATAGATATACCGGAAAGAACAGGCTGGAGCCGACCGCCACCGCAGCCAGATCCACCGCTCCGACCCGGCCGGCCATGATGGTATCGACAAAGCCCATGCTGGACTGCGATAACTGGGCAAGCAGAATCGGCAGGGCAAGCCGGATGATTTTGTTTGCTTCATGGCGGTATGGTGCAAGGTCGGTCATGGTTATCATGGCTGCCCTCAAATATACAAAAACTTCCTGTCTATTTTGCCGTTTGCGGTTCTGACCAAGGCCGGAACCGGTACGATGTCGCGCGGGGCGGCATATTTGGGCAGCAGCGGTTTCAGCCGGTCGATAAGCTCCCTTTTTTCCCGGGGAGATGTAAAAACGGGTTGTTCGTCCCTCTCCTCGACAATCATAATAATTTTTTGCCCCAGTTGCCGGTCGGGAAGCGAGGAGAAGATAAACGGCCTGTTCATTACGCAGGCGACTCTCTTTTCAAGCTCTTCCGGTGAGAATTTAATGCCGCCGGAATTGATAACGGTATCAAATCTGCCCAATATCTTGAAGCGGTCGGGGTTGCCCGGTTGATGCTCAATCAAGTCGTTGGTCGCAAGCCCGGTTATTTTCGTTACGCTGTCGTCAATCACCGCACAGCCCCGCCGGTCTTTGGTTACGGTTACGCCCTCCATAGCGGAGTAGTAACCGTCGTCGTCTTTGCCAAGTTTGCGCAGAGCGATATGCGAGCAGGTTTCGGTCATGCCGTAGCCGATATAAAAGTTGCAATCGTCCCGCGCCGTGATTTTCCGGTGCAATTCATCCGAGATTGCCGCACCGCCAAGTAAAACGTTGCCGACGTTGTCGCCAATTTGGGCGGCACCGGAGGAGAGGGTTGCCAACATCTTTTCCGCCTGAAGGGGTATCATGGCGATAAAGTCGGCGGTTGTCTCTATTTTTTCGTAGGGATTTCCTTCGGGAGCTACGGCAATCAGTTCCGATTGCGCCCGGATTGCCCGGATAATCATCATTTTTCCGGCGATATAGTTGCTGCTCAAACAGAGCACGGCACGGCTTTTTTGGTCAAGACCGAAAAAACGGCAGGTTCTTTCGGCCGATGCGAGCATGGCTTTTTTTTGCAGCCTTATCAATTTGGGTTTGCCGGTCGAACCGGAGGTCTGCTGCTCGATATAATCGCTGTTGTCCCACCAATTGTGCAGAAAGAGAAACAGTTGCCGCTCCCAATCGGGACGTTCTGCGAAGTTGTCGGCGTTTATTATCGCAGGCACATCATTAGGGCCGTATATCTCTTTGTTGAGACGCAAACTTTCCATGGAAATTATACCGCAAGCCCGAGATGCCCCTCTTCAATCCGGAGCGAGGAGGGGAGATTGTTGACAAACAGGGCACCGGTACCGAGCCCCTGCGGCATTTGTACATTATGCAACGCCGTCCAGCGGGCAATGGCGTTCAGCCCGAGATTGGACTCCAACGCCGAGGTAATCCAATAGCCGATGCCGTGTTCGGCGGCATGTTCAATCCACTTTTCGGCGAAGTAAAATCCCCCGAGCAGAGAGGGTTTGAGGATAATATAGCGGGGTTTAATCTGCTCAAGCAGGGTGTTTTGTTCCGTAAGCGGTATGCCAATCAGTTCTTCGTCAAGGGCAATGGCAAGCGGACTTTCCCTGCACAGTTTTGCCATGTTCTCCCGTTGCCCCGGGGCTATGGGCTGCTCGATGGAATGCAGGTCAAATTTGCTCAGTTGTTGCAGAATTTCGGGTGCCTGCTCGGGGCTGAATGCGCCGTTGGCATCGACCCGCAGCTCCAACGCATCCTTTGAAAAGCGTTTTCGTATCTCCGCCAGCAGAGTGTATTCGGCGGCAAAATCGATGGCACCGATTTTCAGTTTCAGGCACTTGTACCCTTCGGCGAGCTTGTTCTCAATTTGCCGGCGCATATACGAGACATCGCCCATCCAGATAAGACCGTTAATCGGGATTTTTTGTTCTCCCCGTAAAAAGGGGGAGTCGAAAGGGTCGCCCTTTCTTAACGCCACAAGCTCCAGCAGCGCTGTTTCCATGGCAAAGCGGACGGCGGGGAAGCGACCGTCCGGCGATACTTCCAAGGTATCAAGCAGAGCGGCAATATCGGCAAGCACTGTTTTATAATCGGCAGGGGATTTTTTATCCTTTTTGTTATCCGGGCAACAAAGCCGGTCAATATCCACCGCACCGCCGCGCAGTGCCTTGCCGATGCGGTCAAGCTCGCTTTCGATAAGTTTTTCATCATCCGGGCTGAGACCGGGAATGAGGCTGACTTCGCCCCGACCACACCGCCCCTCGCAGTAAATCTCCACAAACCGACCGGGTTTTTCGGTGAGGATGCCGCGTGAAGTCCCGGCAGGGCGTTTGAACCGTAAATTGTGTCGTTTATGTTGTAATTTCAGCATATTAGGGGAATTTCGGATATTTGTCAAAGTCCGGCTCTCGCTTTTCAAGAAAGGCGTTTTTACCCTCCTGAGCCTCTTCCATCATATAGAACATCATGGTAGCGTTGCCGGCAAATTCCTGCAAACCCGCCTGTCCGTCCAGTTCGGCATTTAGTCCTGCCTTAATCATACGCAGGGCAACGGGACTACGTTTCATTATCTTTTCGCACCACTCAACGGTGGTCTTCTCCAACTCGGAAAAAGGAACCACCTTGTTGACCATGCCCATTGCAAGAGCCTCCTGTGCCGAATATTGGTCGCAGAGAAACCATATCTCCCTGGCTTTTTTCTGACCGACATGGCGGGCGAGATACGATGAGCCGAAGCCGGCGTCAAAACTGCCTACCTTTGGGCCGGTTTGACCAAAAATGGCGTTTTCCGAGGCGATGGTTAAATCGCAGACCACATGCAGTACATGACCGCCGCCGATGGCATAGCCGTTAACCATGGCAATGACCGGCTTGGGCAGGGAGCGGATTGCCCTTTGCAACTCAAGTACATTAAGGCGCGGCACGCCGTCCTTGCCGATATAACCGCCCTCGCTTTTTATGTTTTGGTCGCCGCCGGAGCAAAATGCCTTGTCGCCCTCGCCGGTAAAAACGACCACCCGAACGTCATGGTTTTCCCGGCAGTATCGCATGGCATCAAGCATCTCCTTGTTGGTGTCCGGGGTAAAGGCGTTACGGTAACGCGGTCGGTTTATGGTTATTTTGGCGATGCCTTGGTAAAATTCAAACTTTATCTCTTCGTATTCCTTGATTGTTTCCCAATTATACATGGTTTGTTCCTCTTCCAATTTTTATCTCCAAAACTATTGCTTTATCACTTTTACCAAATAGTTCTGAGGCCTTGTCCTTTATTTGGCCTGGATTTGATGATAGATATTTTATTCTGTAGGCCTCTGCCAGCTTTTTCAGGTTTACCGGATGATTGGCAATAAAAAAATCCTCAAATCCGGGGCTGCTGCCTGGGCCTTTCAACCTTCTGAAAATATCTCCGCCGCTGTTGTTTAGCACCGCAATACGCAGGTTGGCAGGCAGGGAGCGGTTCCATAAGCCATTTGAATCATAGATAAAACCCAAATCGCCCAGGCAACAAAATACCATATTGCCGGTAACCATCGCCGCTCCGGCAGCGGTGGACAGACTGCCGTCAATGCCGGCCACTCCGCGGTTGCCGTGATAAATAATATCTTCCCTTGCCGGCAGCATCTGCACATAACGCACTGTCATGGAGTTGCCAAGATATGCGTCGCTACCTGCAGGCAGTTTGCGAAAAAGGGTTTGTAGCACTTCAAGTTCGGCGTTTTTGCTTTTTGTCTCCTGCTTGATGCACCAGTATTTGCGATAATTTGACTGCTTATCTTTTTTTGTCAGGGGGATAAAGCTGCGAAAAAACGTCTTTGGTTCACAAACAAATTCCCTGTTTAACTGGTGGTAGGTATTTATGCCCAAACCGGCCGGATCAATCCGGTAATGCGTATAATTTCGGCAATGACGAAGAAAGATTTTTAACTGTTTGCTTACCAGGTGGCCGCCAAATGAAATGATACAGTCCGGCTCCATAAGGTTTTTTTCATCAGGGCTTTTGGGTTGTAACAGTATATCCGGTCTGTCCACAATCCCGCTTCCAGCCAGATTGGAAAGATTTTCCCCAATAATAACGGTCGCCTTATCATCCTCAAGGTTTGTGAGCAGATTATGCAGTTCGCTGTCCCGGCGGCCTTGTCCGCAAATAATCATCCGGTGCGAACTTTGGTTCCAGGTTTTAGCGGCAATGGCGGCGGCAGCGGCGGCTTGCTCCTTATTTCCTGCCGCATCATGGTTTGGAGCCTGCGGCGGTATAACCGGCCCGGCGGCAAGCTGGTTTTCGTATAGCGGTTCATCCAGGGGAATATTGATATGCACCGGGCCGAAATCCGGCATAAGTGCAGCAGCAAAGGCCCTGCCGATGATATCTGCCGATAGCTGCATCTCCGCTTTATTTTGCGGCTCCTCCGGCAGGCAAAAACTTGCCTTGACGATATTTTTGAACAGCTCGTTTTGCTTGATAGTCTGCCCGTCCTGATGCCCGATCAGCCTTGCCGGACGATCTGCTGAAAGCACTATTAGCGGCACCCGCAAATAATATGCTTCGGATATTGCCGGCCCGTAATTAAGCAGGGCACTTCCCGAAGTACACAGCACTCCGACCGGCTCACCAAGCAGGTCTGCCATGCCGAGGGCGACAAAGGCGGCACTGCGTTCATCGACTATGGAGTGGCATTTGACCTTTGAGTCAGCAAAGGCCCTGATCAGGGGGGCATTACGGGAGCCGGGCGAAATAACCAGATGACGCATGCCGTAAAACAGGCAGTGATGTACCAAATCGGATATATGTTGTTTGGAGCCGGACATTTTTTTATTGACACTCGCTTAAAACGGATAAGAGGGTTTCGGCCTTGGCGGCAGTTTCCGCCCATTCGTCCTCAGGTATGGAATCTGCTGTTAGGCCGCCGCCGATATAGAGGCGAACCTGGTCATCACAAACCCTCATGCAGCGAAGGTTTACATATAAATCTATCTGATTGGCGGCAATATTGACCGGCCCCAGGAAACCGGCATAATATTCACGGTCATGTCCTTCCAGTTCCGCCAGGAATTCCTGCACCTTTTTTTTAGGGATGCCGCATACCGCCGGCGAGGGGTGCAATTCATTGATAAACTGGCTTAGTTTGTTATATATCTCCCCGGCATCACAGGTAAATTCATTGCAAAGATGCAGCAGGTTTCCTGCCCGCCGAGGGTAGGTTCGGCTTTTTTGGGCCGAGGTAATTTGGTATTTATCAAGCAAATCGGCTATATAATCGGTAACATACCGCTGTTCTTGTCTCTCTTTGGTACTCCAGTTGTTTATCTCCCAATTGGCTGGAATATCCTTTCTGGTTGCGGCCAGCGACATGGTTTTGAAGCTGCCGTCCTTGATGGAAACCAGAGTCTCCGGGGTGGCGCCAAGCCATAAATGCCCTTTTGCCTGAAAGATATAGACAAAAGAGCGGGGATATTTGCGGCACATCCGCAAAAATATGGCTGCCGACAAATCTCTCTTACTGCCTTTAACCATCTGCACCCTGGACAGCACTATTTTTTCAAAATCTCCGCCCTTGATGGCAGCTATTGCTTTTTGAGCCTGGCCGATATATTGCTCAAAGCTGCTTGTTGCGGTTTTGCCGCATGGCCGGATTTTTTCTTTTTTGCCGCAGTGCGAAAGCCTGAGCAATAGCTCCTTATCGGTCTTATCGCCGGTAATGACCATATCCGGGGAAATCAGTATCGCCTTGCAGGAACCTGTGCGGTATGGAGATATTAAAAAACCGGGGCCTTTGGTAATCTCCCTGGCCGGTGTCAAAGGCTCTTTCCTGTACTGGATAACCGTGGTAATCTCCTTGTCCGGCGGTCTGTAGGCGGCAAAGTCAAGCCCGCTGTCCAGACATAGCTGCCAGACCTTTTCCATACTAATCATTTTTCAGCACTTTTACGGTAACCCGGCACAGGGCAACTTTCTGTCCGGTTTCTCCCTCAACGGTTACATCCCATATAAAACTTGAACGCCCTTGATGAACCAGGTTGGCGGCGGCATAAACCCAGCCTTCCCGCACCGAAGAGACCAGGGATGCATCCACATGGTAGCCAAACACCTGCTCCCTGCCACACTTCAGGGCCGTTGCCCCGCTGGCAACGGTTTCTGCCAGGGTTATCATTGCACCGCCATGAAGATAGCCGAAAGGCTGTCTGGTTCGTTCATTCACCGGCATTCTGGCTTTAAGGCCGTTATCCGCTTTGATAAACTCAATGCCGAGAAAGCCAATCATGGAGTCTGCACAGATTTTATTTAGCTGATCTGGTTCTATCATGGTTTTTTGACCCGGCAGTGCCGGTTATTATGCAAAAATTTTTGGTAGTCCTGCCTTAGACTTACTGGTGCTGAACAAGGGAGAGGCGAAAGCCCAGGAAGAAGTTGTTTAAGTCAGCCCTGAACCAGTACCGGTCCGCTGCCCGCACCCTCCCCGGGAGATTGATCCAGCCACCGCCGCGAAACACGCGAACCGAGCCTTTTCCACCAGTCTCCCAGGTACTGCCATCAGTCGGGGCACCCTGGTAGTTATCATGATATCTATCCTGGCACCACTCACAGACATTACCGCTCATATTATATAATCCCAAGGCATTGGGGGAAAAACTATCCACTGGAACGGTAGTTTTCCTATATTCTCCGGCACGGGAATAACTCTCCTTATTCTCTTCACGGCAATCAAAATTAGCTTCTGCAGGATCAATAACATCCTTGCCATTACCAAAGCGCACCCTTTTCCCTCCTTCACGGGCGGCATATTCCCATTGGGCCTCGGTAGGAAGACTATATTTCACCCCATTGCTTCTGGCATTTAGCTTGCGGATAAACTCTTGAGCATCATCCCAGCTTACCTTTTCTACCGGATAGTTTTCCCCTTTGAAATAGCTGGGATTTTCTCCCATAATCTCCTGATATTCCTTCTGGCTTACCTCATAGGCACCTAAGTAAAAATCATCCACACAGACCTTATGCACCGGTTTTTCATTATCAGCACCTTCACCAAAGGTATCACCCATCTGAAAACAGCCGCCCTTGATCTTTACAAATTTCATACCGATGGAGTTGGTAAAGACCTTGGCTTCCTTTTCTGCATAAACTGAGGGTGCGATAAGGCTGCCCGTCAGCATAATGATAGGAAATAATTTTAGTTTCATGCTTGCCTCCCTGTTGATTTTATACCGATAAAACCAGTATTGTTTCAGACTAAGATAATCAGCGTAGGTTGTAAATGATTATTTCCCTTGACGGATTGGTGAAAAATCTATTTTGGACGGTTCTATCCTAGGTAATCTTAGGGGAAATCATTAAAGGCAAATTTTTGATTTTTTACGAGACCATCATCTCTTAGCAGTTGGTTCTAATAACGGTTTAACTACCATGAAACGACCATGAAACGACTATGAAATGTTGTCTGATGTTGGGGGGACTGAGTATTTGTATCATCACTACTCAAATTTACAAATCCTCTTGCCCCCATTAAATTCAAACTTTCTGCTCAACCTCATTAAAGCAGGGGATGCACAGGGTTTTGCCGTCAAACCGTCTGGTTCTTGATTCCATGGTTTGTTCGCCGCAGGTTTCGCAAGTCAGGCTTTTTAGTACCCTTGGCGGGCGGGGCGGCAGTTGATCAAGCGGCTGGCTGAAAAACATCTCTTGCAAATCGGCATTGAAAAACACATCCTGCATTTCTTGACGCAAGGCGGCTGTCTGTTCTTTATCTTTTTTCCCTGCCTTGCCTTTGGCGGTAAGTTTTTCCATCTCCTTGGCAAGGCGGATTTCGGGGTTTAATAGAAAACGCACCCCTTTTCCGCTGGGGCGATGGAAAAAGGAAAAGGCCATTTTGCCGTAATCTTTATGAATTAAATTGCCTTTGCCAAAGGTGCATCCGGTCAAATACTGCACCGCATCAACGCCGCACATATCCGTTTCCATTACCGCAACTAAATCGGCAGGTTTGGCTTCAGGAAAAAGTTGCAAAGCCGCTTCGGAAGCCCTGATTCCTATCATCAATCCGGGGCAGGAGTGGCCATGAAAAGAGATAACCTGCTCCATGGTTTTTTTATCAATTTGGCATGACATAATTTTACTCCTTGATCAAAATTACTGCAAATGTTCACATAGCGGCACCACCAAAGGAATACCCTGATGGCGGTGGATTTCCACCGGCAGTCCGTAAACCTCTTCTATCATCTCGGCGGTTATTTCCTGCACCTCTCCGCCGGCATATATCATCCGGTCTTTAAGAAAAATAAATTTATGGGCAAAGCGAAATGCCGTATTGAGGTCATGCATGGTCATCACGGCGGCTATTTTATGACCGTCCACCACGGTGCGAATCATGCTTAGGATGTCGATCTGGTTTTTCATATCGAGAGAGCTGGTTGGCTCATCGAGCAGCAGCAGTTTCGGTTCCTGTACCAAGGCCCTGGCCACGGCAACCTTTTGTAATTCGCCGCCGCTCAGGGTGTCAATATACCGGAGCTGCAACTTGTCAAGATTGAGCCTTTTCAGGGCGGCATCGACAATTTTTATATCATTATCAGCAACTTGCCACCGCATATAAGGTTTTCTGCCCATTAAGACCATATCAAATACCGTCAGCCTTGCCGCCTCGCTTTGCTGCGGAACATAGGCAATATTTTTGGCGATGTCGTGGGGCGGCAGTTTGGCAACATTTTGTCCGTAAACATAAACGCCGCCGCCGCTTGGCTGGTGAATGGCGTTGATACATTTAAGCAGTGAGGTCTTGCCCACCCCGTTTGGCCCCAGGATGGCAAGCAGTTCGCCTTCGTCCAGGGTAAATTCCACCCCCTTTAATACCGGATGGGCATGGTAGTTAAAGCTTACCCCTTTGACATGTAAAATCATCTGCGGCCCCCTTTGAGAATAAGGAGCAGAAAAACCGGCGCCCCCATAAAGGCGGTCAGCACCGATACCGGCAGGACGTGGGGAGCAAGCATCAGGCGTGCCGCCGTGTCGGAAATCAGAAGCAATAAGGCGCCAAGCAGAATTGAGGCCGGCATCAGAAAACGGTGATCCGACCCGATGATCCGCCGAACCATGTGCGGCACCACCAGCCCCACAAAGCCGATTATTCCCAAAAAGGCGATGATGGCAGCCGTCAGCAGAGAGGAAAGCATCATGGTAACCAGCCTGAGACGGTCGACCCGAATACCCAGCCCCATGGCCGTTTCATCTCCGGTATCAATGGCGTTGAGGTTCCAACTGTTGGCTATAAAGTAAGCACAGCAAATCAGGCAGATAGCGGCAATAAAACCAAGCTCCGACCAGGCGGCTCTGGCGGTATCGCCAAAGGTCCAGAAAACCATGGCGGCCAGTTGGACATCATCGGCAAAAAACTGCAAAAACATGGTGCCTGCGGTAAATAAGGCGCCAAGAGCTACTCCGGTAAGGATCATGATTTCCGGACTTGTTCCCCTAAGCCTTGAAATGCCGATAATTATAAATGCCGCCAGCAGGCTGAAGGCGAAGGCGGAAACGGTGGTGATATATGGGTTGGTGACGGTAACGGCGCCTACTGTGGTGGATGACATAACGCCGCCGCCTAGCAACATAACCGAAAGAGCCGCACCAAAGGCCGCCGCATGGGAGATGCCCAAAGTGAATGGCGAGCCAAGCGGATTACGCAGTATGGACTGCATGGCGGCTCCGGCCGCAGAAAGTCCGGCTCCGGCCAGCATGGCGGCCAGGGCCTGGGGCAGGCGGATATTTTTTATAATAGTATCAAATCGTTTGCTTTCTTCAATGCCAAGCAGACTTTTCACCACTGACGGGATAGGAATATCCGCCGCACCAAGGGAGATGGCCACCACCGTCGTGCAGACCAGAATGACTGCTGTTCCCGCAATAAATACTGTTTTTCGGCGGATATACCTGCGGTACTCTTCAGGTATCTTGCCGTAATTAAAATGCATTATTTAACCGGAATGTTTGTAAAAACCAGATCCTGGAAAGCCTTGTTCATCGAGGCAAACACAGGTTTTCCAACCAGAAAGGAGTAAATTTCATCGGCCTTTTTTACCGGATCCACATCCTTAAAACATTCGGGATAGATGGTTTTGCCGATAAAATAGGCATTTGCCAGGATGGAGCCGTAATTGGCATTGTACCAGTTATATGGCAATACGCCAAAAACACGCCCGTTATTGGCGGCGGATAGAAGCTGATAAGCCGGATCGGTTTTTAATTCGTGCAAGCCGCCGGCCTCTGCCCCCATTTGCAGGGTGGCAAGGTCTAAGAACAGGTAATCCGGGTTCCAGGCAACTATCTGTTCCTTGCTGACATTGGTGCTGTGCAGTTGTTTGGCGGATGAGGCATCAAAAGCCATATTTTTGGCGTGAACAAAGCTGAACGGGGGGTAGCCAGGCTCAGTGGACTGGAGACCGTGCGGCCCCTTAAAGGCAACTCCGCCCACAAAAACGGTCGGGCGTTTTTCTTCGGGGATATGAGCAGTCCGCCGATCAAGGTCGGCGATGATATTGTCAATAAAGGCAATAATTTCTTCCGCCCGTTTTTCCTTGCCGACTACCTTTCCCATGGTTTGCAGGGATTGATACAGGGCAGGACGCCCACTGCCAAGGTTGCCGTAATCAACGACCACCACCGGAATACCGGTTTTTTCCTGCAGCTCCTTTGGGTCGTAACCCATGGATGAAGTTTTTATTTTCAGGATCACCTCGGGCTGCTTTTCCAGGGTGAGGATGCGTTCCGGGTTATCGTGGCCGCGGAATTCACCAAAAATCGGCATCGGTTTGAATTGGGGATTGGCAATGGCGTATGGGCGGGCGTCAAATTTTTTGCGGCGGCCCTCCATATCGTCAACCCCGGTGATTAAATCCTGAGCCTGAAGATAGGTTAAAAGACGCAGGCAACCGGCACCGGAGCAGATAACACGTTTTGCCGGAAGCTGAGCCGCTACTTCCTTGCCTAGTGCATCCAGCGGTTTGGCACCTGGGTTGTTTGGCTTGCCTGCTGCGGCGACACTGCATGACAGAATCATCAACATCAACCAGGATAAAATAATACGCATGTGAAAATCCTCCTGAATTAGGGTAAAATCTGGTGTTACGATAGGCGAAGGCGTATTATTAAAATAACTTGCTTATGTCAAGAAAAATATATGGATGAGGAGTTATTGAACCGAGTGTAAAAATATTGTCAAAACTTTGAACGGTTGATTTTTTACTGGTAAAACCAGCATATTGGTTCAGACTAAGATAATCGGCGTAAGTTGTAAATGATTATTTCCCGAAATTTATTCTGGCAGGCCTTACTTAAATTGTGGGCTTTTTGGCTTGGTTTGGTTTATGATTTGCGTGTTTTTCTGGCAAATGTAGCTTGATCAAAAAAAAATAAAAACTGGGAGGATGATATGGATTACAGAACCGAGCATGATACCATGGGAGAAGTACAGGTTCCGGCGGATAAATTGTGGGGGGCGCAGACACAGAGATCGGTAAATAATTTTGCCATCGGTCAGCCCGGTTCCATGCCGAGGGAGGTGATCAAGGCCTTTGCCTGTCTTAAAAAGGCTGCTGCCATGACTAATGCCGACCTGGGCATCCTGCCTGCCGAAAAGGCCAAGCTGATTGGGCAGGTTTGTGATGAAATTGTTGCCGGCAAGCTGGATGAGCATTTCCCGTTGGTGGTCTGGCAGACCGGGTCCGGTACTCATACCAATATGAATCTTAACGAGGTCATCGCCAACCGCGGGCAGCAGCTATTGGGCAAAAGTCTGGTCGATGATGAGCGGGTGCTTCATCCCAACGATCATGTCAACAGGTCGCAGTCTTCCAACGATACCTTTCCGACTGCCATGCATATCGCCGCCTCGATGGTACTAAGGGATAAGACCATTCCGGCACTGGAAAAACTTTATGTCGAACTGAGAGAAAAATCCGAAGAATTTGCCGGTATCACCAAGATAGGCAGGACCCATTTAATGGATGCAACCCCCTTAACCCTTGGTCAGGAATTTTCCGGTTATGCCCATTTGATTTACAAGGGGCTGGTAAGATTAAAGGAAAGCCTTAAACCGCTGCACGAACTGGCCCTTGGCGGCACGGCGGTCGGCACCGGTATAAATTGTCCGGCTGGTTTTCAGGACAAGGTTGCCTATTATATTGCCTACTTTACAGATATTTACTTTGTAACCGCATCCAACAAGTTTGAGGCCCTTTCGGCCCATGACAGTCTGGTTAATACTCATGGAGCCTTGCGGCAGCTTGCGGTCAGCCTGCATAAAATCGGCCATGATTTGCGGATGCTTGCCTCCGGCCCCAGATGCGGCCTTGGCGAAATTATCCTGCCGGCCAATGAGCCTGGTTCATCGATTATGCCGGGCAAGGTAAATCCATCGCAGATTGAGGCCCTGACCATGGTTTGCGGCCAGGTTATCGGCAACGATGTAGCCATTGGTTTTGGTGCTGCCAACGGGCATTTCGAGCTGAATGTCTTCAAACCCATGATTATCGATAATTTCCTGCAGTCGGCAAATCTGATGGGCGATATGGTTAAATCTTTTTACACTAATTGTCTGATCGGCATCCAGGCCAACGAGGCCGCTATCGCCAATTATCTTGACCAGTCGCTGATGCTGGTAACGGCTCTTACTCCTCATATTGGCTATGAAAAGGCGGCTCAAATCGCCAAGACTGCCTTCAAAAATAATACCACCCTGAAAGAGGAAACCCTGAAACTGGTTGATAATGTGGATGAAGCCAAGGTTGAGGAATGGCTGAATCCGGCCGGAATGCTGGGCAAGTAGGCCCTTATCCCCGCCGTTATCTGCCCCGGCGGGGTAACTTTTTTTGCCGTTTTTCAAGAAAAATATTGTCTTTCTATATTTTATGCTTAAGTTCTGCTTCGTTGTTAATTAGGCACGCCAAATGTGCTAAAATATAAAAATAGGAGAATGATAATGGAACAACAAGGTTTGAATATGCCCCTTTTAGGTGATGAGTTTCCGGAAATGTCCGTATTAACCACCCACGGCCCCATGAATCTGCCCGGCGATATGAAGGGTAAGTGGTTTGTTCTTTTTAGCCATCCGGCGGATTTTACCCCGGTTTGTACTACTGAATTTGTCGGCTTTCAAAAGCGTATTGCTCAATTTGAAGAACTTGGCGTACAGCTGATCGGTATGTCTATTGACCAGGTTTTCAGCCATATCAAGTGGGTAGAGTGGATTAAGGAAAAACTGGATGTGGAGATTACCTTTCCGGTGGTGGCGGCCAATGATGCGGTGGCCTCTAAACTCGGTATGCTTCATCCCGGCAAGGGAACCAATACGGTACGGGCGGTGTTTATTGTTGATCCAGAGAGTAAGGTTCGTCTGGTGCTTTATTATCCCCAGGAGATTGGCCGTAATATGGACGAGATTGTCCGGGCGGTAAAGGCTCTGATTACCTCGGATAAAAACGGGGTTGCCATGCCGGCAGACTGGCCGGCCAACGAGATGCTAAAGGATCGGGTTATTGTCCCGCCTGCTACCTCAATGGAAGATGCCAAAAAGCGGCTGGATGAGTATGAAGGCTATGACTGGTGGTTCTGTCATAAGTCTCTGTAGTCGCTAATTCTTGTTTTGACAGCTTGTTTGGACGCCCCCTTTTTTTATGGGGGCGTTTTTTTTATGCCCTGCTGAAAATATAATCCCCGCCAAGACGTGATTTCGGCATTTTATCGGGAGTATTAAAATCATCTTCGGCTCGATAACCAAAGGCGGCCGCAACCAGGGCGGTATAACCCTTGGCCGGCAGGTCAAATTCCTCGTTTAGTACCTTGAAATCCAGCCCTTCCATGGGGCAGGTATCAATGCCCAGCATGGCGGCGGTCAGCAGTACCGCTCCCAGATTAAGATAAATTTGCCGAGAGTGCCAGAAGGTTTCATCCTTTAGTTCATTGCGGTGTATGCCTAGGAAATAGCGGCGGGCAGTATCAACCTTTGTCTTCATTTCTTCATTTTGGTAGCGGCCATCCTGCCTTTCCTGCTCAAGCACGGCCGCAAGATGCTGATCATCGGCATAGGTTTTACAGGCAAAGACTACAGCGTGCGAGGCATTGATGATTTTCTCCTGGTTAAAGGAATAAAAACCCTCGGCACCCTTGGCGATTCTGGCCAGACCTGCCTTATCATCGGCAATAACAAAATGCCAGGGCTGCAGGTTAGTACTGGACGGACTCATCCTTAGTACTTCCATGATTTTGGCAAAATCATCCGCCGGTATTTTTTGGTCTGGATCAAAAGATTTGGTGGTATAACGGGAATTGATAACCTCTGATATGTTCATAACTGCTCCTTTAATGTTTTGCCTCAAACTTAAGGCATAATTAACTTATTGCTTCCCTGATTAAATCCGGCTTGATATGCCCCTGAATAACGGCCCGGCCAATACCTTGGGGAAAAATAAAGATAATATTGCCGCCCACCGTTTTTTTATCGCTTAACAGATAGTTGATGATCTGGTTTCGATCAAGTTCCGGCGGAATTTCCAGCGGCAGCTTGTAGGCGGCCAGAATTCGGCGGATATATTCTTCCTCTTTCCTGCTTAAATGGCCGAGGGCAACGGCTATTTTATTTACGGCAGCCATGCCCATCGACACGGCCAGCCCGTGAATAATGGTAAAATCCGAGGCCGCCTCTACTGCATGACCGATGGTATGACCATAGTTAAGGATTCTTCTTAAATCCGCTTCCCGCTCATCTTCCTCGACCACTTTTGCCTTGATTTGGCAGCAGGTGTGGATGAGACGGGATAATTCACGGTGGTCAAGTGCCAGAATCTTTTCTCTATTTTCAAAAAGATAATCCAAAAAATTCCCATCTCGTATCACTCCGTATTTAATGACCTCGGCCAGTCCGCCCAAAATTTCCTGCTCCGGCAGGGTGGATAAGACGGCCGGATCTATAAATACCGCCTTGGGCTGATAAAAGCTGCCCACCAGATTTTTTCCTTCCGGCAGATCAACTCCGGTTTTGCCGCCCACCGAACTATCAACCTGGGCCAGCAGGGTGGTGGGAACCTGGACAAAGGGAATGCCCCGCATATAGGAAGAGGCCAGAAAACCGGCAATATCTCCGGTAACTCCGCCGCCAAGGGCAATGACGGCATCCTGGCGGTCAAAGCCCATACCGGCCATTTTACCGGCCAGCTTGGCTATGGTCTGCAGATGCTTATTTTCTTCTCCATGCTGAAATACGATTAGTTCGCAAGTCAGGCCGTTGGCCGATAATTTTTCCCTGAATGTCTTACCATATAAACCAGCAACCATATCATCTGCGATAATGCAGTATTTATTGCCGATTTTTTTTTCTTTAAGATATTGACCAGCTCGTTCAAAGCAGCCTTTGCCGATAAAAACCGGATAACTGTTTTCGGCCAGTCCAACGTTAAGCTCAAGCATAATGGGTACAAAAAATAAAAAAAAAGGAGATACAACCCAAAAGCCGTATCTCCTCAAAAAACAACCTTGAAAATCAGGCTGATTTACATGGCATCACCGGAAGCGGCACCCTGCATTTTAACCTCAACTTTCTCGGTAAGTCCTTCATAATACTTGCGAAGATGGGCCAGAACCTCATCACGGCCAAAGTGATCAACGATCTCTGCACCTTCGGAAAGGGCCTTACGCAGCTTGGTACCGGAAAGGATAACCCGATCTTCCTTGCTGTGCGGACAAGTACGGAGAGAAGCCATACCATCACACTTATGACAATAGAAAGTCCAGTCAATTTTCATCGGCTTACACTGGAGATCCTTGCCTTCATCGCCGGTTACCGGAATGCGGTCAAAAATCTGCTGGGCCTCAAACAGACCGTAGAAATCACCAACACCCGCGTGATCACGGCCAATCAGCATATTATTCACTCCGTAATTCTGACGGAAGGTGGCATGGAGCAGACCTTCACGGGGGCCGGCATAACGCATATCAAGCGGATAACCGGCGTTGATCACATTTTCCTTAACGAAATAATTGTCGATCAGGATATTGATTGCCTCAATCCGAACGTTGGCCGGAATATCACCAGGCTTGAGATTACCAATAAGAGAATGGATAAGTACGCCGTCACAAACTTCGGCGGCAATCTTGGCCAGAAATTCGTGGGAACGGTGCATCGGGTTACGAAGCTGCAGGGCAGCTACATTTGCCCATCCGCGCTCATCAAACATGGCTCTGACTTCAGCAGGCTTTAAGTAAACTCCGGGATACTCCTTGGGATAGCTACCCTCAGAAAGTACCTTAACCGGACCAGCCAGGTTTACCTCTTTCTGGTTCATAACCATGATAACGCCCGGGTGATCTTCCATGGCAACTTCCCAGAACTTGCCGTCTACGGAATCTTCACCTTCGCCCATAAAGACCTTTTCACACTCCCATTTTTTATCGGCCTCGGTCATTTCAAATTTTTCGGTAACCTTCATGGTGGCATAGGTCTCACCGTCTTTTACCAGGGCAATTTCATCACCTTCGTTAATGCCGGAAGCATCGTCAGCAGAGACATCAAGGGTGATGGGTACCGGCCAGAAGGTGCCGTCAGCCATCTGGAAATTTTCACAAACGCCTTTCCAGTCGGCCTTGGTCATAAAGCCGTCCAGCGGAGAAAAACCGCCGATTCCCATCATGATCAGATCGCCCTTGGCCCGATTGGAAATCTCAACCTGCTTCAAGCCCTTGGCTTTCTCCAGTTCAGCGGTACGATCATCTCCTTCAAGCAGGGCACATACCAAACCCTTTCCACCGTGAGGTGCAACCAATTTCGACATAGTAATAATCCTTTTATAAAATTTGTTATTAATCAGAGCCAGCAAAAACCCAGCTGACCCTCTAGCAATCTCTGCCAATACAAAAACGAATTTAGCTTATACTAAGAAAATAAAAAAAAAGTCAAGCAGTAACTATTCATCCTAGAAAAAAGGAGAACTACCCATAAAAGCCGGATAGTTCTCCCTGGTTGATGCTGTATGCGGGCAAATAATTACATCATGCCGCCCATACCGCCCATGCCGCCCATACCGCCAGGCATTTGAGGCATACCGCCGCCTGCGTTTTCATCTTCCGGCAGATCGGCAATTACACACTCGGTGGTAAGCAGCATACCGGAAACAGAAGCCGCATTCTGCAGGGCAGTGCGGGTAACCTTGGCCGGATCAATTACTCCGGCCTTGATCAGGTCTTCGTATTCTTCTGTACCGGCGTTAAAGCCGTTGGCACCTTCCAGACCTTTTACATGTTCAACAATAACTGATCCTTCCCGTCCGGCATTGCTGGCAATCTGGCGAACCGGCTCTTCCAGGGCACGAAGCAGGATGTTTTTACCAAGTTCCTGCTCACCGCTAAGCTCAAGGGCAGCAAGAGCTGACAAACAACGGAGATAAGCAACACCGCCGCCAGGTACCACACCTTCTTCAACCGCAGCCCGGGTAGCATTAAGGGCATCCTCAACCCTGGCCTTCTTCTCCTTCATTTCAACCTCGGTGGCCGCACCAACATTGATTACTGCTACGCCGCCGATAAGTTTGGCCAGGCGTTCCTGCAGTTTTTCACGATCATAGTCAGAGGTGGTATCTTCAATCTGATTGCGGATCTGCTTGACCCGAGCCTCAAGTTTAGCCTTTTCGCCAGCCCCGTCAACGATGGTGGTATTGTCCTTGTCGGTTACGATCCGCTTACAGGTGCCAAGGTCTTCAAGGGTTACATTTTCAAGTTTAATGCCCAAATCTTCGGTGATAACCTGGCCGCCGGTCAGAATGGCAATGTCTTCAAGCATGGCCTTACGGCGGTCGCCAAAGCCCGGGGCCTTAACGGCGGCTACATTTAAGGTGCCGCGCAGTTTGTTGACCACCAGAGTTGCCAGAGCCTCGCCGTCCACATCCTCGGCAATGATAAAAAGTCCTCTGCCCATTTTGGCTACGGACTCAAGGATGGGCAGCAGATCCTTCATGCTGGAAACCTTTTTTTCAACCAGCAGGAGATAGGGATCATCCATGGCAACTTCCATCCGGTCGGCATCGGTTACAAAGTATGGTGAGAGATAGCCGCGGTCAAACTGCATACCTTCAACTACGTCAAGGGTGGTGTCCATGGACTTTGCTTCCTCAACCGTGATCACTCCTTCCTTGCCTACCTTGTCCATTGCCTCGGCAATGATATTACCGATGGTCTCATCAGAGTTGGCGGAAATGGTGCCAACCTGGGCAATTTCCTTTTGCTCCTTGGTCGGAGTGGAGATCTTCTCCAGTTCACTAACCACTACCTCAACGCCCTTATCTATGCCGCGCTTGATTTCCATCGGATTGCCGCCTGCGGCCACCAATTTTGCTCCTTCGGTGTAAATCGCCTGGGCAAGCACGGTGGCGGTGGTGGTGCCGTCTCCAGCCACATCCGAGGTCTTGGAAGCAACTTCCTTGACCATTTGGGCACCCATATTTTCAAACTTGTCCTTAAGCTCAATCTCCTTGGCGACAGTAACACCGTCCTTGGTGATGGTCGGGGCGCCGAAAGATTTTTCAATCAGCACGTTGCGGCCCTTCGGCCCCAAGGTTACCTTTACTGCATCAGCAAGGGTGTTTACGCCAACGAGAATTGACTCACGTGCCTTAACCCCGTATTTAATATCCTTTCCAGCCATTATTATTTCTCCTTGTGAACTTTATCTTAAATTATTCAACAATACCAAGTACATCATCTTCACGCATGATGAGATAATCCTCACCGTCCAGCTTTACATCGGTGCCGCCGTACTTGGAAAAAAGTATGCGGTCGCCTTCCTTGACCTGAAGGGCTACCCGCTCACCCTTGTCGTTTAATTTGCCCGGCCCGGCGGCAACTACCTTGCCCTCTGCCGGTTTTTCCTTGGCACTGTCTGGAATGATGATGCCGCTGGCAGTTTTTGTCTCTGCCTCAAGTCTCTGGACTAAAAGACGATCGTTCAATGGACGAATGTTCATTTTTCCTCCTAACTACATATATGATTATTTTTTACCAAACAACCCTTTAATTTTGCTAAAGAATTGTTCCATCGATAACTTGCCCGTCAGCGGGCTGTAACTTCAAAACAGCGGAGAATATATGTTTGGTTTTACAAAAATCAAGGGGTGAAAGCAGAAAAAAAACTCTGCCTGATAACGGGCGGGTAAAAAGCCCTGGGTTTGCAAATAATAATTAGTAATTTTAATGGCTTATTGTGATAGATTGTAGTCTGCGGCCATTCTTGCCAAAAGTTTTTTGCTTTTTCCGCCGCCGGCGGTGTCCGGGGTCTTGCAGCCCATAACCGCCCTGATTATATCGCCGTCCTCAAGTTCTGCCTCCGGCTTGCCCGGCAGCAGGCAGCCGCGGCCGGTTTGGTATAATAATTTTTGCTCCAGCAGGAGTTTTACCGTTTCATCTACTGTTAGCGGGCAGTAACCGGCAAGTTTCAAGTAAATCTCTTCCATCCGGGCCGCCTTTCCCTGTCGGTGATGCCGGTGAACTTCCATCATCATATCAAAGGCTGCACTTAGCTTTAGCGACACTTCGCTGCTGCGTGTAATCAGGTTGTAGGTATTTCTGTTCTGCACGGCACAGCCCGTCTGGGCGCCGAATAGTATGAACAGCCAGCCCATATAAATCCAGATCAGAAACAGGGGCAGGCTGGCAAAGGAGCCGTAAATTGCATTATAGTTCGCCATGCCGATCTGCATGGAAATATAGATATTTTGGGCGGCAAGCCAGAACAAGGCCCCGATCAAGGCCCCGATCAAGGCCGGAGCGGATTTCACCCTGGTATTGGGGAAAAACAGGTAAATGATGAACAGGGTGATGGTGATGAGAAACAGGGGGACGAGTTTCAGCAGCAGGGCCTGAATCCAGACTGCGGGCAGAAGCATGTCCAGCCTGGAGCTAAGGTTTTGGCTGCTTAGCACCGCACTTGAGGCAAAGGCAATATTGATGGAAAGCGGCATCAGCAGCATCATGGTCAGATAATCCGAAATCTTGCGTAAGAACGGTCTGCTGTTTTCGGCCTGCCAGATGGCATTCATGGCGGTTTCCACATGATTAAAGACCAGCAGGGCGCTAATCAGCATGCCCAGCACGCCGAAGGTGCCGATGGCGGCAAAATTGGTTCTGTCCACATATGCAAAAATCTGGTCAATGGCCGAGCGGAGATAACCAGCCAGAAGATTTTTTCCGGCGGCATGGCCTTGGCTCTCTTTGCCTAGTTCCGGTAAGCTCCCGGCCTGCTTATGTTCAGAAGCCGCTTTAACTTGAAAGAACGCCGGATTTTTTTCGACTGCGGCCAGATATTGGTAAGCCGTCTCCCTAAGATGATTGCCGCCTCCCAGCCCCTTGATTACCGCAGTACTCATGGCCAGAATCGGCACCAGGGACAGCAGGGTGGTGTAGGTGAGGGCGGCCGATCTGAGCGGCAGCTTGTTGCGGGCAAACTCCCGCAGGCAGATCAGACAAATTCTGGTCAGGCCGTGCAGAACAGCGGCGGGCAGGCTGCGTTTTATCTTCCGGTTATCCGCCCATCGCAGGAGCCGTCCGGGTTTTACGGCCTGGCTTGCCATCCCTTTCATGATTTATACAGCCATTTCTTCATCATCTGAAAGACCTCTTCCCGTTTGATCGGTTTGCTGATATAGTCATTCATACCGGCGGCAAGGCATTTTTCCCGGTCGCCTTTCATGGCATTGGCAGTCAGGGCAATGATTGGTATGTCCAGACAGCCTTTTTCCCTGATTTTTCTGGTGCATTCCATGCCGTCCATCTCAGGCATCTGAATATCCATCAAAATCATATTGAAATTGTCCGGGGCTGCCGTATAGAGTTTATAGGCATCCTTGCCGTTGGCCGCAGTTTCCACTTCGTATCCAGCCTTGGTCAGCATGATTTTTGCCAGTTTCTGATTGACCGGATTGTCTTCGGCCAGCAGGATTTTGGTCGATTGTTTGAGATCCTCGCGTACCGAATATTGGGTTATTAGCTGGTTTTCTCCGGCAGCGTTTTCATCACTTGCCGACTTGTCCAGGACCTTGGCAATGGTGTGGAAGATGATGGACTTTCTGGCCGGCTTGGTAAGAAAGGCGTTAAATCCGGCCTCTTTGCATTTAACCGCGATCTTTTCGGTGGATGAGGTATAGGCAATCAGGGGAATATCCTTACTTGCCGTCTTGCTGTTTCTGATCGCTTCCGCCAGCTCAAAACCGCTGACGGCGGGCATGATAATATCTAAGATAGCCAGATCAAAGGGCTGGCCGTCTTGTTCTGCCTGTTCAATGCGGCGGACTACATCGCACTGATTCGGCAGGGCAACGGCCTTTATGCCGGCCTTTTGCAGGTTCCGGGTTAGTATATCGCTGCTGACCTTATTATCATCTACGACTAAAACTTTGATATTGTTTAGATTCTTTTGTTTATGCGGGGTGGATTGTCTGGCGGGCAGCCTTTTCATTTTGGCGGTGAAATGAAAGGTGCTGCCCTCGCCGATGATGCTTTCCGCCCAGACTTCACCGCCCATTAACTTGCTGATTTTCCGGCAGATGGCAAGGCCAAGGCCGGTGCCGCCGTATCTTCTGGTGGTTGAGCCGTCCGCCTGCCTGAATGCCTGAAAAATTGTCTCCAGTTTGTCCTGGCCGATGCCGATGCCGGTATCCCTGACCCGGCAATGCAGATAAACCTCTGCTTCGGTTTCCCGATCAACATCAATGGCAAGCTCTATTTCTCCCTTGCTGGTAAATTTTTCAGCATTGCCCATTAAATTGATCAGTACCTGCCTAAATCTTCCCGGGTCTCCCTTAAGAGCAGCCGGAACATGATCACCGATGCTGCAAAGCACCTCAATCGGTTTGCCCGACAGCTTGGGCCGGATCAGTTCACAAACATCGTGGGCGGTGATTTCAGGATCAAAATCAATCTGTTCAAGGCTTAGCTGATCGGCCTCAATCTTGGAAAAATCAAGAATATCATTGATTAGAATGAGCAGGGCCTCGCCGCTGCGTTTGATGGTATGGGCATAGTCATACTGCTCTGCCTGTAAATCGGTGGTGAGAAGCATGTCGGTAAAGCCGATAATCCCGTTCATCGGGGTTCGGATTTCGTGGCTCATGGCCGCCAGAAACTGGCTTTTGGCAAGGTTTGCCTCTTCCGCCATGACCTTTGACTTTCTAAGCTCTCTGGTCTGTTTGTCTATTTCGGATTGCAAAAGTTTTGAATACTGCTTCTGCTGGGTATGAATAACCTTGTAACTACGCTGGGTTTCTTCCAGCATATCCCGGTGTTTTTTCTCAAGTACCTTAAACTTTCTTTCGTACTGCTTTTGCTGGATGTCGTGTTTCTTGGTGATATTTTCAAGTGATTTTGAGCAGTTAAAAAGACGGGCCGTCAGGGTGATAACCTTTTGGGTTTGGTCAGAGCGGTCCGGCCCGTTCAGCGGCTGCCAAAACAAGGTGTATCCTTCACCTTCCGGGGTATAGGCAAAGATGCGGCCGTCCGCCGTACCAGCCGTGCAGTTTGCTGCTGCTTTTGACTTGGCGGCCAGTTCCTGTGCGGCCTGTGTCTCCAGCAAAAGCGGTCTTGCGGCCTGTACCAGACTGCCGCTTTCGGTCATGGCGGCAAAAAGGCAGTCCGCAGCTGCTTGTTCAAGCTCGGTTAAAAGGTCAGATATTTTTTGATTTTGGTCTGCATTGTCCTGGAACAGGCGGTTTAGAGTATCATTCATATAAAAGCCCCCGGGATTATCAGTTTTCGTAGATCACCTTGGCTTTTTCTATTTCCTTGGGCAGATCATCGATAAGAATTTTGTATTCATCAATATTTTCTTCCATATGGGCGGCCAGCGATGCCGGTATGGCCGGAATGGTATTTTCTAAAACAGTGTATTTCATTTTATTGATAATATATTCAGATATTTGTAGTATTCCTCTCAGGCTGGAAGGATCAACCTCATCCTGATAATTATGGTGATTAAGGATGGCCTTTTGCAGCTCCGGCTGCATATGCCAATCCTGGGCCAGCAGGTAGCCGATTTTGCAATGATTGGTGCCAAGATATTGTGCTTCGGTCTCGGTCAGGGAGCCATCCGGTCTGCATTCATTGCAGGCTTTTATAAAATTTTCATGATCAATCTGCTCTTCGACAATGATGCCAAAATCGTGCAGTATCCCGCATAAACAGGCATCTTCACCATTGACGGCAAAGATTCTCTCGGCCAGCATCTTGGCACAGATACTGACTGCAGCACTATGAAACCACAGCCTTTTTCTGGAAAATGAGCTGCCGTCGCCGCTGTCCTTGAAAAGATTTTTCAGGGCATCGGTTACAGCCAGGCTGTGCAGGTTTTTCATGCCGACAAAGACAATGGCCCGGCTGATTGATCTAACCTCTTGAGACAAACCGTAAAACGGGCTGTTGACCATTTGCAGCAGCTTGGCAACCAGGGTGGGATCCATTTTCATCACGTCTTCAAAGTCCTCGGCGGTGGAGTTTGGATCCGACATCAGCCTTGACAGCTCACTGACCACATTGGGCAGGGTTCTGGTATTATGAAACTTGTCGATAAATTCTCTGGCGGTCTTCATTTTTGTTGCTCCGCAGATTTGGTTACAATATTTCCTTTTTGGTCACGGCCCTGGATTTTATTTCGTCCAGCAGGTCTGACATAACCGGTTTTATATGCTCTCTCAGATCTCCGGCCACAATGATAAACAGCAGATCATCACCCGTCTCAAAGGTTCCCGAACGGGCCTCGATGATAATATCAAAAATACCCTCGGACTGCATGAATTTCTGCCGTATTTCCTCGATTATTTCATAATCTGGGGTTACTTGCAGCTGCTGCACGGCAGACCTGTCTTTCCTGGACCAGTTTCTGACTACGCCGTTATGGGTTAGAATCATGCCGACATGATCCTTAAATCCCGGCTTTTCCTTCAGCTTTTTTATCTCGTTGGTAATGTCCATGTTTTTCTCTCCGGTTGATTTTACGGGTTTGACCCGCCTTTACCGGGCCGTTTTTTTACCTTGTAATTTGCATCCCTGATAATCTTTGGTCTGGATGCTTTTTTCTTGCCTTTTATCGGTATTTTAAGGATTTGACCTGCCTTGATGCCGGTATTTTTGCCCAGCCGGTTCAGCCGGATGAGCGAATTTATGGAAACCCCATATTTACGGGCGATGCTGGTAAGGTTATCACCTTTTTTCACTCGGTAAGGGCTTGCTTTCTGCCCGGAGTGATAGACACTTGCCGGTATATGCTGCAGGGTTTGCAGGCTGATGCTTTTCGGCAGATGGAGCAGGTAGTTCTTCGGCACATAGCTTTTGCCGGTAAACACCGGAGGGAGCAGGGCCGGGTTTAGTTTTTTTATCTGTTCCTGACTAAGCCTTAAATAGCGGCAAAGTGCTGGCATGGAGGCATAATCGGGCAGTCTGAATGATCTGGTTTTTATTGGTTTGGCAAGTTTTAGTTTTTGGGATTTCTCCAGCTTTTTAGCCACCTTGACGGCGGCCAGAAATTCAGAATAAAAATTGCGGGAGGCGAACTTGAAATATCCTTCATGGTAGGAAGAAAATATTTTTTCATACGAGCCTTGGTCATTTTTGGCCCGTAACATGCCTGATAAACCATAATTATAGGCGGTTATCGCCAGAGGCCAGCTATGCAGGCGGTTATAGTTGTCTCTTAGCAGTCTGGCTGCGGCCCGGGCGGCGACAATCGGATCCCGCCGCTCATCCACCGCCTGGTTAATCTGCATATACTGTTTGCCGGTCTCTCGGGTGAACTGCCAGATGCCCGAGGCACCGTATTTGCTAAGGGCATTGACATTAAATGATGATTCCACATGGGGCAGGTAGGCAAGCTCGGCAGGCAGGCCGTAGATATTAAAAATGCTTTTTATTTCAGTTATATATGCTCCAGACCTTACCACGCCCTGGATAAAATTTTCCTTTAGGCCGCGTTGATCCCTGATATTGTCTGCCGCTTTTTTGAAGGTTTGCGGAGCGGTATTGGGCGGAAAAAGATTTTTGACTCTGGTTAGCTGCTTGACCCCCGCTTTGCCCTGGGATAATTTTATCAGGATTCTGCGGTATCTGTTTTTCACCAGCTTGATTTTTTTCTGGTTGTATGCCTTTGCGTACTTGTGTCTGCTGTCCAGCAGGGAGACGGCAGAGTAAATAATTTGGGGGTTGGTTTTGTCATGTATTACGGCAGTATTGATGGAATAATATGAATATATTTTTTCCCAGAAAAGAACATTATTACGGATTACCGGATAAACCGGAAACAGTTGAGGGTTTGCACTAGAGGCGGCGGTAAGCAGCAAATACAGGACTGCCGTGATGGATAGGATGCGGCAGCAGCCGGTAATCAGCCGTTTTTGGGGGATAATATCACCAGAAACTGAGGTGTTTTGGTTGGGGGTAATTTTCATATTTTCTGCTATGATGGTTAAGGTCAGGTTTTCTTATAGCATATGGAGTAAAAATGTATAGCCCAATTTTGGCCGCCCTTGGTTTTTTTGATGCTGTCAGACGGCAGTAAAACCTTGCTTGTTCATCGCAATAAAAGAAAGATTGCCCAGCATTTTGGCAAGTATAACGGGCTTGGCGGCAAGATGGAGCCGGGCGAGGATATTTATATCTGCATCTGCCGGGAAATATACGAGGAAGCAGGGATTATCTGTGAGGAGGTAAGGCTTAGAGGAACCATTAACTGGACAGGTTTTGGGAATGGTGGTGAAAACTGGTTTGGTTTTATTTTCCGCATTGATAAATTTTCAGGCATTCCCAAAACCCAAAATGAGGAGGGAACGCTTGAGTGGAGAAAGCTGACCGAACTGGAAAGCCTGCCGATGTGGGAGACAGGTACTTTCTGCCGCTGGTCTTTGATGACTGTGCTGCTCATCCATGTCTTTATGACTTATGAAAATAATCGGCCTGTTATGTTACTACAGCATAGCTACCACCAATTTTTCATAAAAAGAGAGGTAAATACTCTATTTTTCAACATTTTAGTTCTTAATCTGCAAGATTTTTACACTATTCTTTTCAAAACCTTGCAGCTTGACTATAATTGATCTTCGGATAATTTAAGGAGTTAAAGAGAGTATGGATAGTTTTTGGCAATTTCACCCGTTGTAACTTACTTTATCAGAAAATCAATAATGATATCGTATTTGAGCAATAAAAACTGAATCACTTTCAACCCTATAAACTATACGATGCTCACTATTGATACGGCGAGACCAAAATCCCGATAATCCATGTTTAAGTGCCTCAGGTTTACCAATCCCCTCATATGGAGTTCGCTTTATATCTCGTATAAGAAAATTGACCCGTTTTAATATTTTTTTGTCGCTCTTTTGCCAATATAAATAATCCTGCCAAGCATTTTCAGAAAATATGAGTTTCACTCAACAAGCCTCTTTTCTAAACCTTTACCAGTATTAAGTTCGGTAATTGATTCTAATAAGCGACAAGCATTTGCAGGGCTACGTAAAAGGTATACTGTTTCTTCCAAAGCCTGAAAATCTTCAAGTGATATCATAATGACTGAATTATCAGGCTCGTGAGTAATTATAACGGGAGAGTGTGTATCGCACACTCTTTCCATCGTTTTTGCCAGGTTGTTTCTTGCAGAAGTATATGTAATAGTTTCCATAAAAGTGTCCCCATATTATTTTAAGAATACATCCTTCCCCCATTGTACCACAAAACATCTAACGTAACAATTAGTTTCACTGGACTTGTTTCACTCGCCGGTGAACTCTGCGTCAGCTGAAATTATTTTAGAAAATAATGATTTTCAGTAATTTCAGTAAATTATGCTGGTCTAAATTCCTTGGAGCAGAATTTTTACGAATCCATCAAGTTTTAGGATGAAAAAAAGCCTGCTCATGGTTACAATGCTTGGCTGCTTGGGTTTTGATTTGCTTAACTTTTCGAAATAAAAGGTTATCACTGGAGAATATAATGATAAAGGAGCAGGAAATGAATCGGGAAAATGAGATGGACCGCCTGGAAGAAACCGTACAAAAACTACTTGAAAAATATAGTGCCTTGCGGGCCGTCAAGGAAGATCTGGAGCAAAATCTTCGTCAGAAGGAAGAGACCATAGAAAAATTGAATGGCGAAATCAGCCAGATGCAGTCAGAAAGGGGCAGTCTCAGCAACCGGGTTGATAATATCCTGCAGCAGATTCAGGATTGGGAAGAAAGTAACGCTCTTGATGATGACCGCGAAAAGCCGGAGGATGAGGAGCAGGAAGAACTGGAGGAATCCGGTCAGGGAAGTTCCTTTGCCGCTTCCTCGTAGGCAGATAGAGCAGATAATATGGCTGAAGCGGAACGTTTGGTCAGTTTTTCTCTTCTTGGGCAGGAATATCGGCTCTATACCGAGACCAGCGAGGAGGAAATGGCGGCTGTCCTGTCGCTGGTGAAAGAGCTGCTGGAAAAAAATTCCGGTGGAAGAAAAAGCGGCGCTTTGCCGGCCAGCCGGGTTGCGGTGTTGACCTGTTTGAATATTGCCTCGGATTATTTAAGAATTAAGGGTGAATTTGACTTGTACAAAAAAAAAACAGAAGGCATAATTGGCCGTATTAACGAGGAGATAGGCGGCGATTTATAAATCTTTTATTATCAGCAGGCATGGCGGGTGTGCGTTATATTTTTTTTCGGTTGCTTTCTGCCATCTTGCCTGCTAGTTTTAATTGATTATTGATTTCCCTGTGCTGTTGGTGATTTATGGCGTTGTTGGGCCAACTCTCTTGTTAAGGGCTCTCCCGCTGATGCGTCAGGAAAACCTTCGCGGGATTTTCCCAGTGTATTATGGACTGCCCACCTATGCAAATAGGTTCTATAAATTCCATAAACACGGCAGCATGGGGCTTTTTGCGAATACGGGCTTTGCCCTTTTTATATATGGTTCTTTGGAACCTGAAAGTATTGGCTGCAGTTTCGGCTGGCAGGATTTTGGTGAGTATAAGGTTTCAGGCACAAGGCTTGGCTTGATTATATAGGTGCGGCGGCAGGCCTGTAAGGGGTTTGTCGGCTGATGGTTTTGCTATGTGTAACTTTTTGAAATTATTAGGTCTGGTTTTTGATTTTTATGAGGCCGTCATCTGAGTTGCGGCAAATGAAATATCTGTTTTAGTATGGCTTTATTTTTATCTGCCAGATTGTAATTTTCGGATTCTGACCGCGGTTTGCCGGTCTCCTTGGAACTTTTTCTACCTCAAGCAGGAAGGATCTATTCCTGCTGTTTTTTTCCGTCATGCCCTTGCTGCAGTCAACATGGACTGGTGAGGTTTGGTATGGGGCATTCATTGATATATCTATTTTTGGGCGGGCTGGCAGGCCTAATTGCCGGTTTTTTCGTCAGAAAAATGCTGGCGGAATCCCGTCATCAGCATATCAGGGAACAGGAAAGGCAGATTATTGAAAATGCCATTGTTGAAGCCGAACAGCTAAAAAAGGAAGCCCTTCTGCAAAGCAAGGAAGAGGCTATTTTAGTCAAACAGAATGCCGAGCGGGAATTAAAGGCCGATCGGGATGAGCTTCGCGATGAAAAACGGCAGCTAAACAGGAAACGTGAACAGGTAAAACGGGATGCTCAGGCCGCCGAAAAAAAGCAGGGTGAACTGGATAGGCTGGAAAAGCTGATTCTGCAAAAGGAAACTGCCGTTGAGAAAAAAGACCGGGAGGCGGAAGAGCTGCTTGGCCGCCAGAGATATGAGTTAAGCAGAATTGCTGGTATTTCCGAGGAAGAGGCCAGAAAACTGCTGATGGATTCCATCGAAAGCAAGGCCCGGATGGATGCCGGTAAAAGGCTGGTCCGCATCGAAAATGAAATGAAAATGGAGGCGGACAGAAAGGCCAAGAACATTCTGGCTCTGGCTATCTCCAAATATGCAGGGGACTATGTAGCCGATAGAACCGTCTCCATGGTGCCGCTGCCGAATGATGAGATGAAAGGGCGGATTATTGGCCGTGAGGGAAGGAATATCAGGGCCATCGAGGCGGCCACCGGCATTGACATTATCATAGATGACACGCCGGAAGCGGTTATTCTGTCCGGTTTTAATCCGGTTCGCCGCGAGGTGGCAAGGCTGGCCCTTCTGCAGCTGATAAGTGACGGCAGGATTCATCCCGGACGGATAGAGGAGGTGGTTGCCAAGGTAACCAGAGAGCTTGAGGTCGGGATGCGCGAGGAGGGCGAGCAGGCCACCTTTGATGTGGGGGCCCACGGCGTGCATGTTGAGCTGATCAAGCTGCTTGGCCGGCTTAAATACCGCACCAGTTATGGGCAGAATGTCCTGCACCACTCCCTTGAGGTGGCGTTTTTATGCGGGGTGATGGCCGCCGAGCTTGGGGTTGATGTGAAAACGGCCAAAAGAGCAGGATTACTGCATGATATAGGCAAGGCGGTTGATCACGAGGTTGAGGGTTCCCATGCTATAATTGGCCGTGATCTGGCCCGAAAATACGGTGAATCAAAGGAAGTGGTTTATGCCATCGGCGCCCATCATGAGGAACAGCCGCCCAAGTCGGTGGTGGATGTGCTGGTTCAGTCTGCTGATGCCCTGTCGGGTGCAAGACCCGGCGCCAGAAAGGAGATGCTGCAGAGCTATGTCAGACGTCTGGAAGATTTGGAGGCTATTGCCGACTCCTTTGACGGAGTGGAAAAATCATATGCCATTCAGGCCGGGCGCGATCTCAGAATAGTCGTGGATTCAAGCAAGATAGGGGATAGTGAGGCTGTGCTGATGAGCCAGGACATCGCAAAATCAATCGAGGAAAAACTAACCTACCCGGGCCAGATCAGGGTTACAGTCATCCGGGAGACCAGATCGGTTGAGTATGCAAGATAGTCTGGTTATTGGGGCCTTAAAACCCGCATTACCGAGTCAACGGCCAGGTATATATCAAGATCTTCGCCGAAAACGTCATCCATATTGGGGTGGCTGATCAGATCTTCAATAAGATACTGGGTGAGATAGAGTGATACCAGATTGGGATCCTGGACGATGGTTCTAATCGGTGCCACCTTCATTTGAAAATCAAACTCCTCTAACTCGGCCATAAGCCGCAGCTGGCTTTCCATTTCTTCAGTAATGCTGGTAATGGAGGTAATCTCGATGATCTTTCTTTCAACCAGTCTTTGCACCAGCTTGGTGGCCAGGGGGGCGGCATGTTCCCTAGCGTGATGGAACATCTTCCGTCTTTCCTGTTCCCGTTTCCGGTCTATTTTCTTTATGGTCTTGTCTGTTGCCCGGTTTGGGCTGATATGCACCTTTGCCATGATTTCCCCCTTATCAGATAGCCTGTAGATAATCGGGGCAGTTTTACCGCCCCGGCAGGGACTATTTAACATTACCGGATTAAATTGTAAAAGATAATTAAAATATTTTTCCGGTTATAAAATTATTGAACCTGAGATAAAACTTCAATTTATTGAAAATATTTGCTTTTTTTCACCTAACTTGCAACAGGTCTGTATTTGCTCAAAAAATATAGCTTGAATTTAGCCGGACATTTTATATATAGCAGTCTGAGTTGTAATTTTTGGCTGTTTTTGGGGATTTCCCTGGTAATGGCTGATATGAAGAATAATTTGAATCAGGAGGTTTTTCTCATGTTTGGAAGAAGTATCAGGCTGGCATTGCCTGCATTGTTGCTTGCATCTGTTGTTACCTTTTCCGGTTGTGCGTCTTCGGACGATAAGGATAAGGAAGTAAAACCGGCGAAAACCAATGAGGCAGTAGGGGAGCCTGAGCCGCTGGAATCTGAATCCATCGGCATTTTGGAAGGCCGCACGGACGGCCCGATGTTGCCGGTATATTTTGATTTTGATTCCTCTGAAATTAAGGGGGACGGCGTGATGAGAATTGAAAATAATGCCGATTTTATCAAGGAAAAGGGCGTTTCAATTATCATTGAGGGCAACTGTGATGATCGCGGCACCAATGAGTACAATATGGCCCTTGGCGAGCGGCGGGCATTGGCTGCCAAAAAGTACCTGGTTAACCTGGGCGTTGATCCTGCCAAACTGACTACAGTAAGTTACGGTGAGGAGCGTACCCATATCATTGGTCATAATGAAAAGGCCTGGTCTCAGAATCGGCGTGATGATTTTGTAATTGCTAAATAAAATCTCAGGTAAATCAAGGAGATGATAATGTTGTTAAGAAAGAGTTCGGCTTTTTTTTGTTTGCTCCTGTTGCTGGTGTTTGCCGGTTCTTCTGCGGTTATGGCTGCCGAAGTTAAGATCGGGGTGATGAATGTGCAGAAGATCTTAAGCGGCTCCAAGGCTGGCAAGAAGGCAAAGGAGAAGCTGGACGCCAGGGCCAAGGAACTGCGTAAGGACTTCAAAAAGGATGAGGATGAGCTTAAGGCCTTGCAGCAGGAAATTGAAAAGAAGGATTCTGTGTGGAGCAAGGAAGTTAAGACCGAGAAAATTCGCGAGCTTAACAAGAAAAGACGGGCCTTTAAGGCAAAGACCGATGATGCTAGTTTTGAGATGCGTCAGCTGCAGGGCAAGGAACTTGAGCCGGTAATCAAAAAACTTGACGAGGTTGTGAAAAAGTTCGGTGAAAAGAACGGTTATACGGTTATTCTTGACGAGATGAGATCTGGGGTTTTATTTTTGGATAAATCAACCTCGGTTACGGAACAGCTAATCAAGGAACTGGATAAGGCCATGTAGGTTTTTCCGGCTATACATTTTGCTGATGAAACGGTGCTGTGCATGTTGTGCGGCATCGTTTTCTTTTTTGCGGCGTTTTTTTTCGAGGATTTTATGGCAATCAAAAGTATGACCGGATTTGGCCGGGGAGAGAGTTCCACCACCAATCGGTACTGGGTGGTGGAGGTGCGGTGTGTAAATCACCGTTATCTTGATTTCAGATGCAGGCTGCCCCGAGGTTATCACGGCATTGAAGATCGGATCAGAAAAAAGGTGGAAGAATTTCATCAGCGGGGCCGGGTGGAGCTTAACCTTACGGTTAGCGGCGATTTTACTGATCTGCTCAATCTTAAGGTTAATGGTCAACTGGCTGCCTGGTATAAAAAATCCCTTGAGGAAATGGCCGATGAACTGGACTTGGACTGCAGACTTTCGGCCATGGATATAGGCTCTTTTCCCGAGGTGATAATATCGGAACAACTGGAAGAGAATCTGGCGGAATTTTGGCCGCATATGGAAAGGGCCTTAACCGATGCCCTGACTGACTGCAGCCGGATGAGAAGCGTTGAAGGGCGGCTGCTTGCAGAAGATTTGCAGGGCAGGCTGGATTTTTTTGCCGCCAAAATTGCCGAAATAGAGCAGCATCTGCCGGAACTAATGGCCCAAAGAGAGGCCGGACTTAAGGAGCGGCTTGAGCGGCTTTTGGACAAGGTGCAGCTTGATCCCGCACGGCTTGCTCAGGAAGCGGCAATTCTGGCGGATAAGACGGATGTTACTGAGGAGATTGTCCGGCTGAAATGTCATATGGAGCAATTTGGCAAGTTCCTGGGCGAGACCAAGGCGGTGGGCAGAAAACTTGATTTTCTGATTCAGGAGTTTTTGCGGGAAGTCAATACCATATCCTCAAAGATTAGTGATGTGTCTGTGGCTCACTTGACGGTTGAACTAAAGAGTGAACTGGAAAAAATGCGGGAGCAGGTTCAAAATATAGAGTAAAATTATGCGGTTATTAAATGTGGGGTTTGGTAATACCGTGATGGCTGAACGGCTGGTGGCGGTGATCAATACCGGGTCTTCTCCGGCCAGGAAGCTGAAGGAACAGGCCAAAAAACAAGGCAAATTGATTGATGTAACCGAAGGACGGCGTACCAGATCGATTTTGATTCTTGATTCCGATCATGTGGTCTTGTCTTCCATCCAGTCAGATACCATTGGTCAGCGGCTTGCCGCCCTCTATCCCGAATATCATCTGCAGCAGGCGGCTGGCTAACCTTTTATGCAGGCAGGAACGCTTTTTATTATATCGGCGCCATCCGGTGCGGGCAAGACTACTCTTTTGGGCCAGGTGATGGATGACTTGCCGGGGCTTACCTTTTCTGTTTCCCATACAACCCGCAGCCCCCGCAGCGGCGAGGTGCAGGGGGCTGCTTATCATTTTGTTTCAAGAGATGAGTTTGAGCAAGGGATTGAGCAGGGTGATTTTCTTGAGTGGGCGGAAGTGCATGGCAATCTTTATGGCACCAGCCGGATGTCAATTGAACAGCAGCTTGCTAAAGGCCGTGATCTGATTTTAGATATTGACACCCAGGGTGCCGGTTTAATTAGAGAAAATAATTCGGTTTCGGGAGTGGATATCTTTATTGCTCCCCCGTCAATGAAAGAGCTTGAGAAGCGTCTTAGGGGCCGGGGAACCGATACCGAGGATGCCGTTATCACCAGGTTAAATAATGCGGTAATGGAGATGCGGCAGGCAGATAAATACCAGTATCTGATTGTCAATGATGTTTTGACAGAATCCGTAGATATGTTAAGGGCGGTGATTATGGCCGAGCGAGCCAAAAGGCGTAAAACGGCAGACGGCAGGCCGATAAATTTGAGTTTTACGGCATGAAGGACGGCAAATTACCTAAGCGGGCGGTTGAAAAACGCATAAAAATCGGGCCGGATTTATTATGGGGAGTTCATCCGGTTTTTGAGGCATTGTCCAGCGAGCCGGGCCGCATCAGTGAAGTAATTTTGTTAAAGGATAAAAAAGGCGGCAGGATTGAGGCACTAATCAAACTTGCCCGCACGGCTGGAGTGAAGTTAAATTTTGTGGATCGTTTCCGGCTGGTTGGTGAAAATGCCGGGCAGATCAGGCATCAGGGCGTGGCGGCCAGAACTATGCAAACCAGCCTGATGCCCTTTGGGCAGCTACTTGACCTGCTTGAGTTAAAATTACAGCAGGGGCAAAGCCCGTCCCTGATGGTTTGCGACCGTATTCAGGATCCGCATAATCTTGGAGCCATTATCCGTTCGGCCTTGGCTGCCGGTATGGACGGCATCTTGCTGACCAAGGACCATTCGGCGCCGCTTGGCGGTGCGGCGGCCAAATCTTCAGCCGGGGCGATGCCGCATATCAATATTTCGCAGGTGAGTAATCTTGCTGATGCCTTGGGCAAACTTAAAAAGATTGGTGCCTGGATTTATGGGGCAGTAAAGGAGCCTGAGGCAGTTTCATTATATGACACTGATTTAACAGGTTTTTCTTGTTTGGTGGTCGGCAGTGAAGGGAAGGGCATCAGGCCGCTGATTAGAAAGCAGTGTGATTTGCTGATTTCAATTCCGATGCAGGGTGGACTTGATTCCCTTAATAGTTCGGTTGCAGCCGGAATTATTATGTTTGAGATGATGCGGCAGCGGCACCATCTCGAGATGTGATAATTTTTATCTCACTTAAGTTATTAGGTTCAATTTTTCAGTTTTTGGCTTTCTAAGAGAACATCAAAGATTGAGTGCAAAGCATATTGCATCGTGAACCTCTGTCATTTTCTGTTCTGATAATTTTATAATCAAAGAACCAATTTTACCTTTTGATATTGTGTGTAAATGATCACAATTTACAGCACAATCTTTTGGCATTCCATCGCCGGATTGAGATAAAAAGACCTCTGAAGAAATATCCCGTACAGTACTTGTAATTGGAGCGATTGTTATTTCATTTAGATATGCTAAAACAGAATCTCGTGTAAGAATCAAAACCGGGCGTTTTTTATCAGGATTGAGAAACTTGTACCAGCGGATTTCACCACGTCTCATTCTTCCCCCAAACCTGTTCATCTTCCCAAATAGAAAATTCATCTTCCTCAGTTGGGAAATTTTTATAACCTTGCTGATGCTTTTTCTCCATTTGTGAAATGGTATATTGTTCAACAGCATCACGAAGAGCTTTCCTTGTAAAATCTGAGCGGTTCATATTGAGTTTGCGTGAGATATTATCAATGCTCTCGATAAGTGTATCGTCCAGCGTCATCTGAATCGTTCTCATTTACCGTCTCCTAACGCTCATCATCAATAGCGGGTATGGGAAATTCCGTATGTAGGGGCCATTCTATATCCGCCCGCAATCTACCTTTTGCTTGAGGCACCTTTCTCTGCCATTTTTGCCTTGAGCAAGGCACCAAGAGAACCAAGGTTTTGCTGTTTTTTCGCTCGGTAATGGTCAAAATTTGCCCGCTCTTCGTTCAGATCACCTTCCTTTGAGGTATAATCGGCCGGAGCCAGGCTGATTTTCTGATTTTCTGCATCAAAACTTTCTATCTTTACATCATAGCTCTGTCCTTCCTCTACCACCTCTTTGGGATGAAAAATTCTCCGGCCGCCGCCAAGTTTGGAAATATGCACCAAGCCGTCTATGCCCGGAGCCAGATTAACAAAGGCCCCAAACTGGGCCAGTCTGACTATTTTTCCGGTATGGGTGGAGCCTGGCACAAAATCCTGCTCGGCCTTTTGCCACGGATTTTCCATGGTTTCCTTGAGGCTGAAAGAAAAGCGGTCTTGCTCCCAGTCCAGTGATTTAACCACGGCGGATGCCTGCTGGCCAACCGATAAATACTCCCCGATGTCTTCAATCCGGCCCCAGCCTATTTCTGAAACGGGGATTAAGCCCTCAATCCCGCCTATATCAATAAAGGCACCGAAATCTTTGATGGCGGTGATCTCTCCGGTTACGGTTTGTCCCTCGGCCAGCGATTTTTTTAGTTTTTCCCGCATCTTTTCCCGTTCCATCTCCAGAATGGCACGGGCCGATACCACTATATTGCGGCCATTTTCCTCAAATCTGGTAATAAGAAAGTTCAGCCGTTTTTCCAGATATTCTTCCGGGTTTTCAATCCTTCTAAGATCCATCTGCGAATATGGACAAAATGCTCTGGTCTTGCCGCCCAAGGTAATTTCAAAGCCGCCCTTGATTTCTGCCTTGACCAAACCTTCCACCGGAATTGCACCTTGCCATGCCTCTTCAAGATGGCTGAGACTAGAGCCGGAACCAAGCCTGGTGGTAAACCTAAGCTCTGCCGCTTCGGCACCCAGGTAATAAACCTCAATCTTGTCTCCGGTTTTGACGGTTAACCCGCCTTCATCATCGGTAAATTCAGAGGCGTTGATAATTCCTTCACTTTTTCCGCCCACATCAAGAAAGATATATTCTCCTTCCACACCGACAATTTCGGCGGTAATCTGCTTGCCGACAGTCAGCTTGACCGGGCTTTTTCTTTCTTCCTGTAAAAGCAGGGCCTCAAAATTATCCATTTCGTTTTCCATTTCTTCCATCTCTTATTGTCTGATAATCTCGGTGTTTTCAGGGGGAGTAAAGGTGAATAACCTGTCCAGCTCGCCCTTATCCATTTCTTCCAGGGGGTTAAGCCTGATTTTACTTAAATTCAGGGTAGTTACGGTATTAAAATGATCCCTGATTTCCATTCGTTGAATAAGCGAATTATCGGTTACCCACAGATGAATATCCTGAATCTGGGATTCCGCCTCTCTCGGCACCAGTTTGATGACCTTGAATCTGCCGTCCGGGTGATCTGCCCCGGCATCCGGTGCAGAAACGATAAAATCCTTGGCAATATTGCCGGTGCCGGTGAAAAAACTATAGGCAAGCTGCGAGCCGATGGCAGAGGCGTCAGAAATTATCATCTGGTTTAGCTTGGCAAAATACATGGACAGGGCCTCACCATCGCTGACCAGCACCTGCCGATCCGGAACCGCATAATTCCACCGCATTTTTCCGCCCTCGGCCCGGCGGAGAAAATAGGCATCCCCGCTGCCCTTTTTGGGCCTGCCGCCAAGTTCGCTGCTGGTATCCTGCGAAAAATGAAAGGAGATCGATTTTAGAGCCTCGTACCTTTTTTGGAGCCTGTCAGCAATTTCAGGGGGGCTTTCCATGCCGGATAAATCGGCAAGGCCCAAGCACGGCCATAAAACAAGATAAACGGCCAAGATTATTCTTTTCATATCAAACGCTGAGTCCGGAACTTTACAGGGGTTTGTTGGCATCCATATGGAGGATCAAATCCAGCATCCGGTTGGAATAGCCCCATTCATTATCATACCAGCTCATCACCTTGACGCTTTTGCCGATCACCCTGGTTGACTGACCGTCAATGATCGAAGAATGCGGGTTGCCCTGATAATCTATGGAAACTAGGGGCAAATCGCTATAGTCCAGATAACGGCCTGCCGCATCTTTAAGGACCTGATTTACTTCGTCAACCGTAGTTTCCCGTCCTACTTCCATCACTGCATCAACCAGAGATACGGTCGGGGTCGGCACCCGTACGGCCAAGCCGTCAAATTTGCCTTTTAATTCGGGCAGAACCAGCGAAACGGCGGCGGCGGCTCCGGTTTTGGTGGGAATCATGGAAAGGGCCGCCGCCCTTGCCCGTCTTAAATCGGAGTGGGGATAATCCAGCAGTTTCTGACCGCCGGTATAGGAATGTACGGTGGTCATCAGCCCCCTTTCAATACCGAAATTATCCAGAATCACCTTGGCAAAGGGAGCCAGGCAATTAGTGGTACAGGAAGCGTTGGAGACCACATGATGGCTGGTGGCATCGTACTCGTCTTCATTTACTCCCATGACAATGGTTTTCACATTACCCTTGGCCGGAGCAGAAATTACCACTTTGCTGGCACCGGCATCTATATGGGCATGGGCGGCTTCTTCATCTCTGAAAATTCCAGTACATTCAGCAATATAATCTGCCCCCACCTGCTTCCAGGGGATGTCTGCCGGATTGCGGTGGCTGTAAACCGCAATATGCTTGCCGCCTACGGTAATGCCGCTGTCATCGGCAGTGATTTCCTGGTTAAAAATGCCCATCACCGAGTCGTATTTCAGCAGATGCCCCAGGGTCTTATTGTCGGTCAGATCGTTGATGCCAACCACTTCAATATCGGCAAAGGCCGGGTCTTCAAACAAGGCCCGGAACATATTCCTGCCAATGCGGCCAAAACCGTTAATACCAATTTTTATGCTCATATCTTTCTCCTGTAAATTTTTATGATAATATTAGGTAAACAGAACTTAGGATACCTTATTCTGCTTCCCTAAACAAGAATTATTAACCCCGGAGCATTTTAGCCATATCCTTGGCAAAATAGGTGATAATAAAGTCGGCTCCGGCTCTTTTAATGGCAAGCAGGCTTTCCGCCATCACCTTTGGTCCGTCAATCCAGCCCTTTTCCGCTGCCGCCTTGATCATGGCATATTCGCCGCTCACCTGATAAGCGGCCAGCGGCAAATCGAACTCATCACTAAGCTGCGAGATAATATCAAGATAGGCAAGTGCCGGTTTTACCATAAGAATATCCGCCCCCTCATCTATATCCAGAGTGGCCTCACGCATGGCTTCCCGGCGGTTGGCCGGATCCATCTGGTAGCTTTTACGGTCCCCGGACTTAGGGGCGCAATCGGCAGCATCCCTGAACGGGCCGTAAAAGGCAGAGGCATATTTCACTGCGTATGACATGATCGGCACCATATCAAAATTATTCTCATCCAGAATGCCCCTGATTTCGGCAATACGCCCGTCCATCATATCAGATGGAGCGACCATATCCGCACCGGCCGCGGCATGGGACAAGGCAGTTTTGGCCAGAATTTCAAGACTGGCATCATTATCCACCTCACCGTCAATGATACAGCCGCAATGACCATGATCGGTGTACTCACAGAGGCAGACATCAGTGATCACCAGCATCTCCGGCACCTTCTTTTTAAGCTGACGCACCGCCTGCTGGACAATGCCGTCCTTGATATGGGCACCTGTTCCCATGGCATCCTTTTTTTCCGGCAGCCCGAACAGGATAACCGCATTTATGCCCAGGGCAAGGCACTCTTCGGCTTCGGCCTGTAATTTGTCCACCGATACCCTGAATATCCCCGGCATCGAGGCAATTTCTTCCCGCAGGTTTTTACCGGGGATAACAAAAACAGGGTAAACAAACTGAGAGGCAGACAGGCTGGTCTCCCGGATAAGGCTTCTAAAGGCATGATTTTTTCTCAGACGTCTGGGACGATATTCGGGGAAAACCACAGCTAATCCTCCTGTTTATGATTGGTAGTTAGTCAACCCTGAGAAACCCTATTTTTGAGTTTTCAGAGCTAATTTCTGCAAAGCCAACATGTACATTGTGCCAATAAAAAATAGGCGTAAAAAATTA
>PDWI01003011.1_pt1 | contig 51010 bp, 40 predicted proteins | sample 1430891 | NCBI WGS metagenome assembly PDWI01 (sample SAMN01162508, study PRJNA174530) | Oral metagenome, whole genome shotgun sequencing project. | biome: Marine environment; feature: Marine mammal; material: Swab sample of the gingival sulcus; isolation source: swab sample of gingival sulcus... | reverse complement strand
CTGCTCGGGACTACTTTTCGGGGGATTAGCTCAGTTGGCTAGAGCACCTGCCTTGCACGCAGGGGGTCATCGGTTCGAATCCGATATCCTCCACAGAAAAAAAGTGAATTAGTTTTTGACTAGTTCACTCTTTTTTTTAGAATACTTCCCATTCGAATTGTTATAAAACTCTTTAGCTTAATTCTAAGTCTTGTTTATCGTATTCATTAGAGCCTCTTTGGGCTCTTTTTAGCTTCCAAAACTTCATAGCGTCCTTACTTGATAAGTTCGGGTTATCTTTCAGAAACGCTCTCATATATCTGTTGTATTCAAATTGAGGCGTTATTTCGCTAACATAATTAGGGTCTTTCTTCAACTCTTCAATTCGTTTGTATTCTATTATTGCATCACCAAGCGTTTTGCCAACGTTATCTTTTATCCATTTCATAAAAATAACATTGAACTTAAAATGAGAGCCAATTTCTTGAATGAAGAAGTTTCGTACATTTTTCCCATTTTTATAGCTATCAGTAATCAAAGTTTCTTTTGTCAAAACCTCTTTTGCCCAGTCAAACTTTGATGTAATCTGATTTTTACTTACTTGTCTAACGACTTTGCCAGTCGATAAATAAGTGCGTATTCTATCTGAAATTTCAATTTTTCCTCCAGAACTTGAAATGCCTATTGTTCGACAGAAGTGAATAAGTTCCTCTTTCAGCCAATAGAAATCATTAAAATCTTCTAGTGAAATATTCTTATCTAAACTTGGTCTATCTGTTTTCATTTTAATCTTCTCATTTTGTAATAACGTACAAAGCACAAATATACGAAATGTATACAGCTCTCGAAAATACAAAAGGGTGTGCTATTTCAGCACACCCTTTTTGCTTGTTTCTGAGTAGAAGGATTAGCGAAGTTTGCTTTGTAGGCTACGCCAGCTACCTCCGTTATGAGCTTCGAAACCTTTACCTTTAAGGATTGATTTAGCACTGCCACTTCTCATCCCTGAGGCACAGCAAGTGATGATAACTTGATTTTTCTTCAGCTTAGATATTTTCTTTGGTAAGACGTTAAGAGGCACGTTCACCGAACCCTTGATATGCCCTTGCTTGTACTCTCCTGCAGTTCGAACATCTAGAATTAAAGCTCCCTGATCAACTAAGGCTTTGAAGTCCACAGGCTTACCAAATATCATTTCTTTTATTTTACCAAACATAGCTCTCCGTTATCTATTGCGAATTTAGCACTCATCCAAGCCCCAGCGTTGAAGCAATCTACTCCATTTGTCACTAGAAACTGTGTCGCAGCAGAACTTCTACCACCACTCAGACAGCAAACAGCAATAGGACTAGCCATTGCTTTAATTTCGTTCAATCGCTTAGGGATTTCGTCTAAAGGGATATTTACTGCCCCTTCAATATGTCCACCCTCAAATTCATAATCTGTTCTCACGTCAAGAACCGTCTTACATTCTTTCATCTTAATTCTATTTTTTCTAATTACTATACGCAATACAAACAGCAGATGAATAATAAATGTTCTGCTGGAAACTATTTTTATTAAAAACAAGGAGCGTTTTCTTCACTTATTCAGAAGAAAAAAGATTTCACCACGGCGTGAAATAAATTACACGACGGAGTGAAATGTTTTTCACGCCGTGGTGAAATAAAAAAAGCCTTTGTTCGTCTTTTGATTTTATCTATCTTTGGTTTTACGAATAAACCGAGCTTTTCGAGAAGCCAAAGGACTAATAAAATGAAGGCTTAGGCATTCAAAAAAACATAATTAAGCCTTGCTTTATGCAGAGCTAGGGAGAGATTAACAAACAGCGTAAAGAGATGTTATGAACAACAATAAGGAGAGTTATACACAACTGAAGAAGAGCGAAGCTAAAAGGCTGTGGACAGAGTGTTTCAGCGACAATCAAGACTTTGTTGACTTCTATTTTAATCAAATCTTCAAGGCTGAAGAGAGCAAACTGCATTTTAATGAAGAAGGGCAGAGGGCAGTCGCTCATATTCATTTGCCAACCTATAGTTTTAACTTGGCTAAGGGCTTAGAAATCAAAGCAAACTATATCTCAGGAGCTTGTACAGATAAAGCTTTCAGAAAGCAAGGGATTATGACGGATATGCTAGGGGAAGTTTTGCGAGAAGCAAAAGAAGAAGGAGAACTTTCGGCGAGCTTTCTTATTCCTGCTTCGGAGGAGCTTGCCGAATATTATCGAAAACACTTCGGCTATGAAACCCTGCTTTACCATCGTGAAACAAGTGATTTGGACGATATTCTAGAGATGACAGAGTCGGTAGAACTAGACGAAGACTTTGAGGATGCCATCTCTTTTTTGATGTCTTGTGAGCGAGCAATGACAAGGGCTCATATAACTCACTCAAGAGAGCAGTGGGAAAATATTTTTGCAGAGTATAGACTTAATCCTGAAGTTTCTAAAATAGAATCCTTCTATACTACAGAGGGTTTAGTTCAAGCTGTAGTCCTTTATCGGATTGACTCTGAAAAGGAGGAGGTCTTTGTTGATGGTCTATATGGCAGTTCAAGTGCTAAAGAGATACTTCTAGATACTATAAAGTTTAAATATCCGTTATATCAAATAAAAGCGTATCTTTGTGATGTAAAAGAGAATAGCACTAACGGGATATACATAATGTGGCGACCTCTAAATTTTATGCCCTTTCTAATCGTTTATGCTCATAGGAATAGGGAATTAGAGATGAGCCTTGTAATAAAAGATGATTTGACTCAAGAAGAAAAGGCTTATTATATAGCAGAAGGTGAGGTGCAAGAGCAAGGAGAACTAAGGGGGCAAGTCTATAGCGTTCAAGAATTTGTTCGTAGCTTTATCTTTGTCGGGCATATTGCTCTTTTGCACGAATAATAAAGTATTAGTTGCGTAAGTAGTAAAATAAAATTATAAAAAATGAAACGATTATTTGTATCTAAGAGCTTAATTGCGTTGTTCTTATTAGCTTCTCTAGGTGCGTGCAAAGATATTGATGCTTTGCCTAAGCATCCTGATGAGCTTAAAGAGTTGGTAGATAAAGCTAAAGAAGCAGAAAAGAAAAAAGAGGAGGATAAAAACTCTGACAGCAACAAGGAACAAGAGCAAAATAAGGAAGATAAGTCCGAAGACGAAGATGATAAGGCAAAAAGCGAAGAGGGCGAAACGCCAAACTCTGAAGATAAGGACGAAGACAAGCAGCCTAATGAGGAGGGCGAAACGCCAAATCCTCAAGACAAGGACGAAGACAATCAGCCTAATGAGGAGGGTGAAACGCCAAACTCTGAAGATAAGGATGAGGACAGTCAGCCTAATGGGGAAGGGGAAACACCAAATTCTGAAGATAAGGATGAGGACAGTCAGCCTAATGGGGAAGCGAAATTCGCTAAGCCTGCCAAACTTAATCCTGTTTTCTACGTTAAGTTTACAGGGCAATTATGTTTGTACTGTCCACAAGATACTCGTATAACAGTAGCTTCTCAAAATAGGTATGGTAAAGATAAGTATGTTTATGCTGCACTTCATTCGGAGGCGAGGTTTTCTTTATTGAATAAACCTCAGGTTTCTCTATATAGTAAAGAAGCAGAAGAGTATAGACGAAATATAACAGGTAATACAGGACTCCCTGATGGCTATTATGGTCGCTTAGGTAAAACATTCTCTCCCTTGAGTGATCTGTCTGTAAAAGAAATGTTTAATGAGCCTGATTTGTTGGCTTGCCAAGGAAGAGCAAAAGCGTTGTCTAAGGGACAGCTACAAATTAATCTCAAGACTTGGCTTCGTAGTGATAGGAAGGATTTTATTAAGGGTAAAAAAGTTCATATGCTTCTTTGGATATTAGAGAATGATGTCCAAGCTTATCAGCAAGATGGGGAGAAGAAACCTTATCATTCATTCCCAAAGCATCAGCATATTTTCCGAAGCAGTTTGAACGGGCATTGGGGAGAAGCCTTTGAAGTTGGTAATGACTATGAAAAGACTTTCTCTGTACCTGAAAGTGTTGGTAAAATAGAAAATTGTGAAATCATTGTATTGTTTTTGGAACACGATACTAAGATTGTTCTAGATGCAGGGTGTTTTAAGGTTAAATAATAGATAGATTATGAAACGATTACTTTATATAGCTCTTGTAGGGCTTGTTTGTTCTTTGGGCTTGAAGGCTCAGTTGCCTTCGGTTATCCTAAAGGATATTAACGGCAAGACGGTTAATACTGCAGAACTTGTTGATGGTAAGAACCCTCTAATTATTAGTTTCTTTGCCACTTGGTGCAAGCCTTGTCTGAGAGAGCTAACGGCAATCAGCGATGTTTACGAAGATTGGCAGGACGAAACGGGCGTACGCCTCATTGCTGTATCTATTGATGCTGGTGCTGATAGTTACAAAGTAAAACCTCTTGTCAGAAGCAAGTCTTGGGACTATGAAGTTTTGCTCGATAGCAATAGCGAGTTTAAGCGAGCAATGAACGTAGAGCCTATCCCAACGGTCTTTGTTCTTGACCCAAAAGGTAAGGTTGTTTATCGTCACACGGGCTATACAATGGGCAGTGAAGAGGAATTGATTGCTAAGATTCGTGCGATGAAACAATAAACATAAGATGATAAATAATAAATATCTATTAGCTCTATCATTAGTCTTGTCCTTGCTAGGCTTTGATAGAGCTAATGCTCAGAATACGGACAGATCGACTTTGCACTTTGATGTTGCCTTGCAGAGTGATATGCATTGGGCAACGCAAGAAGAGGCTGATCCTCGCTTTATGTCCAATACTTACCTCTCGACAAAACTCCGTTTTGACAAATATGAGGCAGGTCTACGCTATGAATACCTAAAGCACCCTTTAGCTGGCTTTGAGTCTGCAAAGGGAGAAGGGATTTCTAACCTCTATGTCAAAGCTAACTTCAAGAAGGTACAATTGACGCTAGGGAGTGTATATGAGCAATTTGGCAGTGGAATGCTTTTGCGTCTATATGAAGATAGAGCTTTAGGCATTGATAATGCACTAGTCGGAGCTAAGGTAATCTATAAACCAATTGAAGCCCTTCGCTTGAAGACTCTAGCAGGTAATCAGAGAAATCACTTTGATTGGAAAGGTGATAGAGGCGTGCTTTTCGGAGCAGATCTTGAATATGATATCTTTGAGCATATTGCTTTTCTAAGAGATAATGGTTATATCGTGCAACTAGGAGCTGGCTATATCAGTAAGCACGAAAATGTAAATAAAACTTTGCTGAGCAAAGACTTGCAATACCTGCTCAACCAACCTAAATACGTTGGAGCATTCTCTACTCGCTTGCACGTCTTAAAAGGGAATTTTGACCTATTTGGCGAATATGCTCTTAAGGCAAATGACCCAAGCTCTAGAAATAATTACTCCTTTGGCAAGGGGTCGGTCGGAATGCTTAACCTCTCTTATGCTGATAGAGGCTTGAGTCTTACGCTCGGGGCGAGAAGAAGTGAAAACTTTGACTTCCGTTCAGTGCGTACTGCTGGCGAAACAGATTACCGTATTAATCACTTATTGCCTTTTACTCAGCAGAGAACTTACGCTTTGGCTGCCCTCTATCCTTATGCGACTCAGTCTAAGGGTGAATGGGCATTTCAAGGAGAACTTCGCTATCGCTTGAAGAAAAGAACGTGGTATGGTGGTCGATATGGTACGGATATTCGTTTAACTGCTTCTTACGTTACGGGTTTACAAGCGAAAAACTCTGCCGAGGAAGATTTACTTATTAAGGGAGATGACACTCTAATGGGCACGAATGGTGTGGCAACCAATGTCTTTGGTTTGGGGAAGAAGTTCTTTCACGACTTTGGCATTGAGCTGAGCCGTAAGGTAAACAAACACTATAGCTTTAGCCTTTTGTATAGCAATCAATCCTACAATCAAGAAGTTTTGCAAGGAAAGGTCGAGAATGGCAACCCAATCAAGAGTCATATCTTTATCTATGATGGAAAGCATAAGCTTTCTCGTCGCTTTGGCTTACGTACCGAACTTCAGTACAGCCATTCAAAGCAAGCGTTGGGTGATTGGCTCTATGCAGGGGCAGAGCTTTCCATTCTTCCACACTTCCTTATCTCAGTGAGTGACCAGTATAATATAGATGGTAAGCACTATCCTATGCTTTCTGTCGCTGGAACGTACAGAGGACATCGTTTGCAACTTAGCTATGGTAAAACAAGAGCTGGGATTAACTGCTCGGGAGGTGTCTGTCGCTATATGCCAGCTACCGAAGGGCTTTATCTAAGTTATAATCTAACACCTTAAAGAAAGTTGTCTATGTTTATTAAGAAATACATCCTTTGCCTCCTGTCTATTCTGACAGTTACCTCTTGCCAAACGATTGACGAAAGCGAGCGTTGGGTCGAAGCTCCCAAGCTAACTGGCGTAGAAAGTCCCGTTTTGATTGAGGAATACACGGGACAAAAGTGTAATAATTGCCCAGAGGCTACAGAGTTGTTACATAAGCTTGTTAGACAGTCTAAAGTCCCACATATCATTGTTGCGATGCATAGCCCTTATTCTGGTTTAACTCTTCCTGCTCTTAATGCAAAAGAAGCTCTCAAATATTCAGAGCAATTTAATCATAAGCGTTCTGTACCAGGGATAATGATTAACCGAGTAAAGCTTTCATCAGATTTATATTATGACACAGATAAAGCTACTTGGGCTAGTCTAATTAGTCGAATAGCTCACAAACCTACTTTCTATGCTCTAGAGCTAAGCGCTATGTCTGACGCCGTGAGCAAGAAGATAGATGTTGAGATTAAGTCTAGTGTCTTAAAAGACGGCGTAGCAACGAATGTTGGTTTACAGCTGTGGCTCGTAGAAGATGTCAAAGCTCCTCAGAAGACGCATACGTCTTGGGTTAAGGACTTTCAGCACCACAATGTCTTCCGAGCTTCGCTTAATGGAACGTGGGGCGAGGACTATATCGTTGGAAAAGACTATAAAAAGAGCTTTGTCTTCCCGACTAATCTCCAAAGTATTCAGAAGGCTAAAGTTATTGCCTTCCTTTCTGATACTAAAACAAAGGCAATACTCGTTAGTAAATTAGTGCCTATTCAATTGCATTATTAATTATATATCAAATATTAAAGTATGAAGAAGTTTTTAATTACGGGACTAAGTGTTCTATTTGTAGCCTTAGCCCTTTTCTCTTGTAGTTCTAAAGACGAACCAAAAGAAGAGCAAAAGCCTACTAAGGTCGAGCTAGAGGTATTGCTTAATGGCGTTGCCGTTAAGAATGGGGCAGAGGTAAGCTCTAAAACTATTACACCTCCAGCCTTTGATGGCTTGGAGTATCAATTTGTAAATGAAATTAGCTTTAAAGCAAATAATAAAGAACAATTAGGTAAATATTCATTACGCATTAAGAAGATTGGAGGGGACAATGTTCTTGGAAAATTAGTGCAAGTTTGTAAAAAACTTTGCAAAGCTGTAATGGATAATATATACGAAGATACTGTAGAGTTTAATAAGTTAAATGAGAATATTCACTATGAAGTTGATTATTCGTTAGGAACTGATAAGCCTGCTCAGATGGGTGAAGCTAAGCTTTTAGTTGAACTAAAGCGTAATGAGAAACTCATTCATCAATTTACTATTAAGATGACTTACAAGCCTTAGACCTCGGCTTTACAATGATTTTCGATAGGCTGTGCATTTTATTTGTACAGCCTATCCTATTAAAGCAACTTAAACTTTAGCATAATGAAACGTATTATCTTATTGATAAGCAGAACCTATTTCCTATGCTCGTATCCTAAACCATCACGGAATGCTCATTGCAGTGAGTGATATTGATGGACGTATCCCAAAGCTTAAACTAAATAAGGAGTCCGTTAGTATTGAGCATATAGCTTACATTACTAAAAGATTATCTGCAAAGGAGCTAAGCAAAGATGTCTTTCTTGAGGAAAAGTCTATTCCTTTGAATGAATGCCTTGTTACGGCAAAAAAAGTTGATTATATGCGTTTGCGTACGTACTATTGTAGCTTTCAACTCAATGATTCTGTTTTTAAGTATGCTCGTGAAGGGATTATGGATTTCTATATTAAGCTTAGCAATCATAAAGTCAAAAGCATATTAAGGGCTGAATCAGTCTATCAGAATAAGGAGCTTACAGCTAAAGATAAACAAAGAACAAATATGGTTTCAGATAGATATACAGCACAACCATATTTGGAAAAGCATACACTCTTGGAGCTTTGTCAGAAGAAAAAGAAATACAATTATGCTGATAGCACTGGACTTATCTACAAAAAAGATATACCAATGGCTGTAGTTAGTCGTGATAGCCTCGCTAAAGTTTGTCGTATTAATTATGATAATTTAGCTGAATATGGGGGGGAGAGAAATTCTACTCTATTTGGTTATACTACTCGTTTGGTAAAGGTTCTAGGGGCTGAAAACTTTCTTATTAAGCAGTCTTCAACACCTTCCTACAAAGATTTAATCAATAGTTCAATGTACCGAATGATTTATTACAAGCATAAAAAGGATAAGTATTGGCAAAGGTGTGAGGTAACTGATGAACTTTATGTGCTTGAACGTCAGTTGCTCTCTAAAGAGGAAATGAAAGAGGCTATGAAAAGACCTTTCAATCCTGCTGAGAGCAATGCTAAAATCAAGGAATTAGGGCTTGAACAACTAAAAACTAAACTAAATGGCTATGAAGTTAATTGATTATAAGGATTTGGGACAGGAGGAGCAAATAAGTCTTCTGTCCCAAGTTGTTCAGCCTCTTTATTTGACGAGCTTCCCAAAGGAAGAGCGAAGAGAATGGGCAGATTTCCTGTGTTTGCTTGAGGAGAACGAGGCGTTGGCTCTGAAAATTGTTGCTCTTCAAGAGGGCGAAAAGCTTACTTTTATTGGCTTTCTTTCTTTGTGGACTTTGTCCGATAAGTGGTTCTTTGTGGAGCATTTTGCTTTGCTTTCGGGGCGTCGTTCTCAAGGTTGGGGGGCAAAGGCTCTCAAGTCCTTGCAGATAGCTAACCCAAACAAGATAATCTTCCTAGAATGTGAGCCTCCAAGCAATGAACTTGCTCAGAGGCGTTTGAATTTTTATGCTCGTCAAGGCTTTTCTATTCTATCCAAAACTTACGAACAGCCCTCTTATTATCCTCAAGCAGAGGGCAAATTAAGCCAAAGACTACACCTCTACCTTCTAGCTAACTACACAAGCGTTCAGCTTCCCAAAGTTGTCGAACTTATCTATTGCGTTGTCTATGCTCTATAGAGGCAATGAGGACGAAGTTTTTTTATTTTCGAATTTTTTTTAGATTATTCTAAATAAAACAGCTCAATGTTGTGTTGTCTTTCTTTATCTATCACTCCGTGTCTGAATAAAGTATTTTGATTGATTTGCCTCTTGTTTGCTTAGGTTTTTTATTAATTCTTTGGATTTGTGTTGAGAATATCTTAAATTTGTGCTAGATATATTTATGAATAAAAAAACAGATTGGAATGAAAAACGTAAAGTTTATTGTTGCGATGTTGGGTCTAGCTACTCTAACGCCAACATTTAATTCTTGTAAGAAGGAAAATCATTGTGTTGAAACTGCTATCGTTAAGACTGTAATGTTGCCTAGTATCGAGGAGGCAAATGGCGATGTTATGTTTAAGATGGGGGATAAGGTCGTAACAAAAGTTAAGGCTGGAGAGAAAGTAACACTAAATGTAATGCCAAAAGAAGGCTTCAGAGTAGAGTCTGTTAAGGTTAATGGCAAGGAAGTTGAATTGCCTTATGAATTTGTTGTCGGTCAAGAAGCTCCTAAAGTGGAGGTTGTTATCAAGAAGAAACTGGCAACAATTGACCTATCTAAAGTGATGGTTGAAAATGCAACTGTTACTTTCAAAATGGGAGATAAGCTTGTAACTGAAGCTAAGGAAGGCGAGAAGGTAATGCTTAACGTTGTTGCTAAGGAAGGCTTTGAAGTTAAGTCTGTCAAAGTTGATGGTAAGGCTGTTGAGCTTCCTGCAGAAATCACCCTTGGTACAAAAGTTCCAATGGTTGAGGCCGTTGTTGAGAAAATGCTTGCAACAATTGACCTTTCAAAGCTTATGATTGAAAATACGACTGTTACTTTCAAGAAGGGGGACAAGGTTGTTACTGAAGCTAAGGAAGGCGAGAAAGTTACGCTTAACGTTGTTGCCAAGGAAGGCTTTGAAGTATTGTCTGTTAAGGTTGATGGCAAAGCTGTAACGCTTCCAGCAGAGATTACTTTAGGTAAAGTTGCTCCAGTGCTTGAGGCTGACGTTAAGCCAGCTATGTTGGACTTGAGAGGGGTTACACAGCCAAATGTAACAATTAACTTTAAGAATGGAGATTTCGTGGTTGAACTAGCTCGCCCTGGGACTTCTTTAGTGCTTGAAGTACTTCCTAATGAAGGCTATACTGTTGAATCAGTTACATTTGATGGTAAGGCTGTTACAGTCCCTTATACTTTCACTCTTGGAGCTAAACTTCCTGTAGTTGAAGTTGTAACAAAGGAAAAGGTTGTTGTTAAGCACACTTATGGAGTTGTTAGTTTAATTGGAGATGCTCAACCTAATCACGGTTGGGGAAAAGATAAGGACTATGACTTGACAAAGAGTAAAACTGAAGATTATACTTGGGAGGCTAAAGGTGTTAGGATGACTCATCACCCTAATGGCAGTCGTTCCTTTAAGTTTAGAGCTGATCACGCTTGGAAAGCTGAGTGGGGTGGTTTTACTGTAACAGGTACTTGTGAAGGTGTTGCTCATATTAAGGCTGATGGTTTTGGTAACGCTAAGGTTGCTGAAGGTTCAGAAGGTACTTATGATATTACATTTAATACACAAACACTTAAATATACTTTCAAGAAAGTAGGCGACCTATAGTCGTAGATGTCTTTTTAGGTATAATAGGAACTGTGTCGGAGTTTAGCCTTCGGCACAGTTTCTTTTTTATTCTAGTCGGGAATTATTTTAAGTTAATGTCATAGTTTTATTGTAAGTTTTTGTGAATTATTTAAATTTGTTGTGTACTGAAAAAAGTTGATAGTTGTTAAATTCTTAATTATAGCAAATCCCAAACTTTCAACTTTTTTCAGTACACGTCTAGGTCTGCTCTTAAACCTCTATCTACAGTCGCAGATGCTCATCATAGTAATTTGCTTAGATATAGAACTCTAGGAGAAGTTCCTACTCATAAGAAATTCTTCCCTGCTTCTATCAATGCAGAGTATCAGAAATACTTCTCTCTTTATGGGGAGGTTGTTTCTCTAAGGGGAAGGCGTTTTAATGACCATAATTTGCTTTTCTGGGTTATGCCGAAAGATATAGATAGAGATGACTGGCGTACGGCTATTTATCTTGATGTAGAAACTGAAAGCATTAAAGATGAACCTAATAGACGTCGATATTTGCCAGCTTTCTATAGTAAGCATACTGGTAAGAGATTAGGCTCTGGTAAGACTATGGCTATGGGTACAGGGAAGCTTAGACGTCCAAAGCTCCCTATCGAGTATATGTATAAGCATAATATTGCTTCCTTGCAACGCTATAGCTGGCAGAATGGGGGACATCATTCTAGAGGTTTCCCTTACTATGAAGTTTATGAAAGAAAATATCACAATGGGATTGCAGAGCGTCTTGCCACTACCTTTAGCTATGAGTCTAATACAGAGATACCTTATAGTATGTTTCTTAAGATTATGAGGTGTGATTATTGGTTAGATCGGAAGGCTCATATCCCATCAGATAGGGAATTTATGGGAGTTCTTCCTGCAGATGGAACAGGGAAACCTCTGATTGAGTTTGGTAGAAGTCCAAGCCAAAGAGAAAGTGATGAAGTTCGTTGGGAAGTTAATGGACAAACATTCCGTTCTAGGGTTGAGGTTGCTAATGAGAGTAAAACAGTTTCATATGCATTGTTCGATGTTGGAGGTCCATATATGGCTGCTATTCGTTATGCTTGGATTACGAACCCAGACCCTAAGGTTCAGGCTAGAAGAGCTAAAAATGTGGTTCGCCGTAATTCATATTTTAATGGTGGAGGCTTTAGCTTTGATTATAGAAGCACTGCACCTGGAGCAGATGACTATTTGCAGATTACAGTTCGTTATTTAGGGGAAGGTTTCTCTCGTAGAAATGGGCAAAATCAGAATTTTGCTTCGCTCCATGATATCATCACTCCAGCCTATTGGGAGAATAATAATGATGATGATATTGTGCGTTACTTGACGCCGACTTATGGCTATGTAGGGATTGAAGGATATGAAACAATTGCTAACCGTCCTAGATCAATAATTATGTGGGTTACTTCTGAGAGTGGTCATGGAAATCCTTCTTTAGTCCTTTCGGATAAGAGTGATAGATCTGTGCAGTATCACTATGATGACTGGGGATTGGCTGCTGTTCGCCTCTTCCACGATGAATAGACTTCATTAAAATTTTTTTTCAATAAAAGGAGAGTGGGATGTATTCTGTACATCCTGCTCTTTTTTGTGATAACATCTACCTTAGCTTTGCCAAGGTTTTTGGGAATTTAGTATATTTGCAGTTGAAACTTAAATTATAGAATGAATTTTTAGGAGTAATCTTGATTATGAAAGAGCAAAATCGCTTATGTTCCTTAGACTTTATGCGAGGTCTGATAATGGTGCTTTTAATGCTTGAATCAACAGAATTGTATTTCCATTTGCAAGGATTGGCAGGGGGGAGTGCTTTCTTTTCAGCTCTTATGGAGCAGTTTTTCCACAATAATTGGGAAGGTTTACACTTTTGGGATTTGGTTCAGCCAGCCTTTATGTTCATTGCTGGCGTATCAATGGCTTTTTCTCTTGCTCATCAGGAGTCGGCATATCCGACAAAACCTTGGCTGGAGCGATTTGTGAAGATTGCCAAACGCTCTTCGCTCTTGCTCTTTTGGGGGATATTTAAGCGCGTGTCGTCGCCCGATTGGTTGCACCTCTCAGCTCTTGACTTAACAGACGTCTTGACGCAAATGGCTTTTACGACGCTAATCGTTTTCTTCCTCTCGGAGTGGAAAATTAAATGGCAGGTACTGATGGCTTTTTTATTCCTTCTGCTAACAGAGGCAATTTATAGAATACCTCATATCCCAAATCTGATAGATGGCTATACAGATGGCGTGAATACAGGGAGTTATATTGATTGGATACTTTTCGGGCAAGCTCATAATCACTATGTCTTTATCAATTGGTTGCCAACAGCTGTACATACTTTAGTTGGTTTGATTGTTGGGCGATTAATTATCGGTCAGCATAAGTCGGGACTTGCTTGGGTAATGGCTGGAGGAGGCTTAAGCCTTGCCCTCGGCTATGGTCTTGACTATTTAATGATTACGCCTATTATCAAACCTATTGCAAGCACAGCTTTTGTCTTGGCTTCGCTTGGCTATTGTATGCTTTTCTTGGCAGGACTGCACTATTGGATTGATAAGCAAGGGCATAATAAGGGTTTGGACTTCTTCAGAATAGTGGGAATGAACTCAATCTTTATCTACCTCTTCTGCGATATTGTGGGACGGGGCTGGCTTAATGCTTATGCTGGAATAATCTTTTCGCCCTTGGAAGTGTGGGGCTTATCACACTTAGCAATGCTAACATTCAGTGCTTTAGTCGTCTTTGCTTTGGAATGGTATTTGTGTTATCTCCTCTATCAAAAGAAAATCTTCTTTAAGCTCTAAATAGGTATTGTGATGAAACTGAAAGAAATAGCTCTTGTCGTGCTTCTCCTTTTGGGGCTTACTTTATTTAGTTATTTGGCAAAACTTTCCTTGGGAACTAGCCCTACTCTCTGTAGCCTTTGGACTTCTCGGTTCTTGCTCTGTGCAACGTCTACGGAAAGGCTCTAAGGAGAGAATACAAGATATTGAAGGTGAAAATGATGAAAATTAAGAGGTTTGAGGGCAGATATATGCTTGCTTTTGAAGGATTAACTCTTAAAAACGGAATTTTTTCCCTAATTATGCTGTTTAGTTGCTCAGATTTTCATAACTTTGTCCGAGGAGTGTTATGCTCTCTTTTTTTGGAACGGAATATTATTAACAGATTAAAAAGGATTAAGTTATGAATCTAACGCATATTGAGCATTTAGGAATTGCAGTTAAGAGTATCGAAGAATCTCTACCTTATTATGAGGGAATTCTCGGACTTAAATGTTATAATATTGAGGTTGTAGAAGACCAAAAAGTAAAGACAGCTTTCTTTAAAGTTGGGCAAACAAAGATTGAACTTCTTGAGCCAACGAGCGAAGATAGCACTATTGCTAAGTTCATTGAGAAGCGTGGCGAAGGGGTACACCACCTTGCTTTTGCTGTGCCAAATGTAAATGAAGCTTTGGCAGAACTAGAGGAGAAGGAAGTACGTCTAATTGATAAACAAGCTCGTAAGGGAGCTGAAGGCTTGAATATTGCTTTCTTGCATCCTAAAGGGACTCGTGGCGTTCTGACAGAACTTTGCGATTGCACAGACAAGGAGTAAACATAAATAAAAATATAAATTATGAGTGTTCAGACAGAAAAGATTAAAGAACTAATACAGCTTCGTAAACAAGCTCACCTTGGTGGTGGCGAAAAGCGTATTGAGAAGCAACACGCTAAGGGCAAATACACGGCTCGTGAGCGTATTGCTTTATTGCTTGATGAAGGAAGCTTTGAAGAACTAGATACGTTTGTTCTGCATCGTTCTACGAATTTTGGTATTGATAAGACTAAGTTCTTAGGCGACGGTGTGGTAACAGGTTCTGGTACTATTGATGGACGTTTGGTTTACGTCTTCGCACAAGACTTCACTGTCTTCGGAGGTGCTTTGTCAGAGATGATGGCGTCAAAGATTGTTAAGGTTATGGAACTTGCGATGAAGATGGGAGCTCCAGTGATCGGTCTTAATGACTCGGGAGGTGCTCGTATCCAAGAAGGTATCAATGCATTGCAAGGTTATGGAGATATTTTCCAAAACAATATTATGGCTTCTGGGGTAGTGCCTCAGATTTCAGCTATTTTCGGCCCTTGTGCTGGTGGTGCTGTTTATTCACCTGCTCTGACAGACTTCAATATTATGGTTAAGGGAGCTAGCTATATGTTCCTAACAGGACCTAAGGTTGTGAAGACTGTAACGGGTGAAGATGTAACGCAAGAACAACTAGGAGGGGCTAGCGTTCACACAACTAAGAGTGGTGTGGCTCACTTCGCTGTAGAGAATGAAGACGATGGTATCAGACTAATTCGTCATCTTTTCAGCTTTATTCCTCAGAACAATATGGAAGATGCTCCTCGTACCGAGTGCAACGACCCTATTGATCGTGTAGATGATTACCTAAACCAAATTATCCCAGACCAACCAAATAAGGGCTACAATATGTACGAAGTAATTGGTACTATTGTGGATAATGGAGAGTTCTTGGAAATTCATAAGGATTTTGCAAAGAATATCATCATTGGTTTTGCTCGTTTCAACGGACAAAGCGTTGGTATCGTGGCAAACCAACCACAAGTAATGGCTGGAGCTTTGGATAGTAATGCTTCACGTAAGGCAGCTCGTTTTGTGCGTTTCTGTGATGCCTTTAATATTCCTCTTGTAACGCTTGTTGATGTGCCAGGCTTCCTTCCAGGTACTGGTCAAGAGTATAACGGAGTTATCGTTCACGGAGCTAAACTTCTTTACGCTTATGGTGAGGCTACTGTGCCTAAGATTACCGTTACATTGCGTAAGTCTTACGGAGGTGCGTACATCGTGATGAGCTCTAAACACCTACGCTCTGACATTAACTACGCTTGGCCAAGCGCAGAGATTGCTGTAATGGGACCAAGTGGTGCTGTAGAGGTTATCTTTGCTAAGGAAGTGGCAGCTTCTGAGAATCCTGCTGAGGCAGCAATGCAGAAGGAAGAAGAATATCGTAAGGCATTTGCCAACCCATATAATGCCGCTTCTTATGGCTTTATGGACGATGTTATCGAGCCTCGCAATACACGTTTCCGTATTATCCGTGCTTTGGAACAGCTTCGTACTAAGAAGCAATCAATTCCAGCTAAGAAACACGATAACTTGCCTCTATAAGCATAAAAAGTATTCAGTATATGAAGCAGTTTAGATATTTGAAACGCTCTGCCTTAATGGGTTTAATGCTCCTTCTGAGCCAAACTTATACTTTGGCTCAGACTGCTGGGCAGTCGGATAAGATTGCTCGCCTCAAGGCAGAAGACCCAAATGGTTTCGTCTTGACAATTACAGCTGTTTTAGTCGTTTTTTCTGCTTTGATAACGCTTGCAATAGTTTTTACCTCTGTGGGTAAGCTAATGCAAAAGTTCTCGGACGAGAAAGCTTCAAAGCCTAAGAAGACTGAATGCAAAAAGCCTAAGAAAGTAAGTAAGAATGCTCCTTCGAAGGATGCTTCTGTTGCAATTTCTCTGGCTTTGACACAAGAACTTCAAGCTCGTAGTGGAGATGTTATTGCTGCTATTGCGATGGCACTTCGTGAAGAACTTGAATGCCAGCACGACGAAGAAAGCTATTGCTTGACTATCCAGCAACGTCCTACACAATGGAATGCTCGTAGTCAGTCGATGCGTCAATACGACTATTAGTCAAATTAACAAATTTAGATGAATATAAATTCAAACGATAAGGAAGCCTTCGCTGCAATCTCCTATGCTCTTCACCAAGAGCTTGGTAGGTATTTGCACGATACGGAGTCTTATGTCTTGACGATTAAGCAGAACCTTCGTTCGGCTTGGACGCTTAAGACGCAAACACTTCGTAAACTTCCTCGTCATTAATCCTAATTAGATTAAACACAATAATTATATATTACAATGAAAGAGTACAAGTACAGTATTAACGGCAACGAATATACAGTTGCAATCATTGATTTAGACGGTAACAAGGCTGCCGTAGAAGTAAACGGAACATCTTACGAAGTAGATATTTTGGGGGAAACAGCTCCTAAGTCTGCTCCAAAGGTTGCTCCTAAAGCGACTCCAGCACCTGCACCAGCTCCTCAGGCTACACAGCCTGCACCAGCACCAGCACCAGCTCCTCAAGCTACAACAGGTACAGCAGTCCTTTCTCCTCTTCCAGGGGTTATCCTTGACGTTAAGGTACAAGTAGGACAAGAAGTAAAGGCTGGCGAAACTGTTGCTATCCTTGAAGCAATGAAGATGGAGAACAACATCAACGCAGAGAGTGATGGTGTAGTAACTGCAATTAAGGTTGCTAAGGGAGATTCTATCCTAGAAGGAGCTGAAATTGTCCTAATTGGCTAAGATTATGTTTGGCTTCGGAAGTTTTCTTATTCAGAATTTGCAAGAATTTCTAGGCTTTACGGGTCTAGCACATATGGAACTCGGGCATTTGGTGATGCTTTTCATCGGTATGCTCTTCATATTTCTTGCGATTAAGTATGAGTTTGAACCACTTCTACTTATCCCGATTGGTTTCGGAATGCTTATTGGGAATATCCCATTTGCTGAAGGTTACAATATTGGGATTTACGAAGATGGTTCGGTGCTAAACACGCTTTATCAAGGGGTTCAGAAAGGTTGGTATCCTCCACTTATCTTCTTAGGTATTGGAGCTATGACAGACTTCTCGGCTCTGATTTCTAATCCTAAGCTAATGCTTATTGGGGCTGCTGCTCAGTTTGGTATCTTCGCAGCTTACACGGCTGCCTTGGCACTTGGCTTTGCTCCTCCAGAAGCAGGTTCAATTGGTATTATTGGTGGTGCTGATGGTCCTACGGCTATTTTCTTATCTAGTCAGATGGCACCTCACTTAATGGGAGCTATTGCTGTATCAGCTTACTCGTATATGGCACTTGTCCCAATCATACAGCCTCCATTTATGCGAATGCTTACAACGGAGAAGGAGCGTCTTATCCGTATGAAACGTCCTCGTGCTGTTTCTCAAACGGAGAAGATTATCTTCCCTATCTTAGGACTTTTGCTAACGACACTTCTTGTACCATCAGCACTTCCATTGCTTGGAATGCTATTCTTCGGTAACTTACTAAAGGAAAGTGGACACACTCGTCGTTTGGCAGAAACTGCTCGTGGACCACTTATCGATATCGTTACAATTCTTCTAGGGGTAACAGTAGGTGCTTCTACTCAGGCAACTTACTTCCTTTCTTGGAGTTCGGTGAAGATTTTTGGATTGGGTGCATTCTCTTTTGTGATTGCGACAATCTGTGGTATCCTCTTTGTGAAGTTTATGAACCTCTTCCTTTCAGAAGATAATAAGATTAACCCACTTATTGGTAATGCAGGGGTATCAGCTGTACCAGACTCTGCTCGTATCTCTCAAGTGGTTGGTTTGGAGTACGACCCTAAGAACTACCTACTAATGCACGCTATGGGACCTAACGTTTCTGGTGTGATTGGTTCGGCAGTAGCAGCTGGTATTTTGCTCAGCTTCTTAGGCTAGTTTTTCGCTTCTAACAGATAAAAACAATGCGCCCTTGCTCTCCAAAAAGGAGCAAGGGCGCATTGTTTTTATCTAATAAAAATTATTTTTATTTCAGTGTTTCAGAACCCTCTTCATTGTTCATAAACCATTCATAGGGAGCATTAATCATTAGTTTGCGAGGGTGGGTTGGCGAAGAAATAAGACAGATGTTTTCTTTGCTATGCGTCAAATAAAATAAATAAGACTGCCCCTCTTTGCTGAAGTAACCCCAATAACCAAAGAAAGCTGAAGCCCCGAGCGTACGCATATATTCAAATGAGCCAAGTCTAGCGACCTTTTCAACCTGACAATCAGAAAGGTCAATGTGTTTGCGACGAAAGAGGAAGTTTATCCATAAGTCGTCCCCATCTTTCTCGACCGAAAGAGGGCAGAAGAAAAAGGGGGCAATAAAAACTGGAAGGCAGATTATTGCCATAAGCCAAAAGATAAATTGCAACTTATGGAAGTATGAGAAGTATAGGGTTGTAGCTAGTACTGGGATAGTAATAGTCGTTACAATAATATTTATCCAATCCCATTTGTAGGTAAATTTTTTCATCTGATATGTAATTACTAATTTCTATTTGGATTTATCTATTTATGCTTTTAAGTATGTTGTTTCTTGCCTTAGGCTACAATTGAAGAGTCTTTTACAAAAATAGTAAATACTTCTAAAACATTAATTGAATTGTTGGTAGTATAACTAAAGCTCAATAGTAAATGCAAAGGACTTGTTCTTGAAAAGTAAATTACACTCCGTGGTGAAAAGTTTTTCACGCCGTTGTGTAATTTATTTCACCACGGAGTGAAATAAGCTTTGAGTTAAGAATTATATAAGTTTGCTGAGCCTGTCGAAATGAACTGATTTTATCTTATATTTCAGCGTTTCGATGCTTCCAGTCCTTTGATAACATTTCAACAGACTCAATGACCAGCTCAGAAACCGACCCAATGACCGACATACTTAATTCCCTAAGGACACAATCCCCAAATCGATACTTCAGAATTTATTTAGGATATAAGTGGCATAAGTGCTAATTCTTTGTTTGTTTTTGCTGAAAATGTCCGATTTTAGTGTAAATTCTTGCTTATTTAGATAAATAAACTTATCTTCGTAAGAAGTGGATTTGTTTTTTGAGGGGAATTGGCTGAAATGAAGACCTAATTCTAATCAATACGTCTGCAAAATGGTTTACTTAGGCTAATCCATATGAAATCATATAACCTCGTATAAAAATATCGTTCAAAATATAATGTGTATGAACTTTTCAAAACCGAAGGTGCATTTGCGACCTTCATATTATTTAAGTGTGTTAGGGGTATTCTTATCCCTATTTCTTTTTAGCATAAGCTCTCTTAATGCTCAGATTAATAAGACTATAAAAGGTCTGGTAATTGATGAGAAAGGAGAACCTTTGATTGGTGCAACGATTTCAGTTAAGGGGACAACAACGGGAGCTATGGCAGATATTGATGGTAAGTTTTCCATCAAGCTCACGAAGAATAATGCCGTGCTTAAGATTAGTTTTATTGGCTATAAGACGAAAGAAGTAAAGGCGAAAAATGGGCTGGTGATTAAAATGCACCCAGATAGTCAAGCTCTTAAAGAGGTTGTGGTAACAGGGATGATGAAGCAAGATAGACGCCTCTTCACTGGAGCGAGCGACAAGCTCAAGGGGGACAAAATTAAGATGAATGGTGTAACGGATATTAGCCGTGGTCTTGAGGGACGTTCGGCTGGGGTTTCGGTGCAAAATGTGTCTGGTACATTTGGTTCTGCTCCGAAAATCCGTATTCGTGGTGCGTCTTCCATCTATGGGGATACAAAGCCTCTATGGGTAGTCGATGGAGTTGTCTTGGAAGACGTTGTCGATGTTAGTCCTGATGAGCTTTCTTCAGGAGATATATCTACGCTTATTAGCAGTTCGGTTTCAGGACTTAATGCTGAAGATATTGCGAGTTTCCAAATCTTGAAGGATGCTTCAGCAACAGCCCTATACGGAGCGAGGGCGATGAATGGGGTAATCGTTATCACAACTAAAAAAGGTGGTGATGGTAAAGCTAAAATCAACGTTTCGACAGAGTTTACAATTAAGCAAAAGCCAAATTACGCTCAGTATGACATTATGAACTCTCAAGAGCAGATGTCTGTCTTCAGAGAGATGGAGCGAAAAGGTTGGCTTAGACACGCCGAAATGATGAGAGCTAAAGACGGAGGAGTCTATTTCCAGATGTATAACGCGATTAATACTCGTGAGGACGGGAAGTATGGCTTACTTAATAGCCCAGAGGCTCGTGCAGACTATCTACGTAAGTATGAAAGAACGAATACGGATTGGTTTAACTTGCTTTTTAAGAATAGCTTGCTACAAAATCATTCTGTTAGCCTGAGTGGAGGTTCTAAAAGCTCTAGCTATTATGTTTCAACCAGTTTGATGAACGATGCTGGTTGGACGATTGCAGATAAGGTTAATAGATATACGATTAATGCCAAGGGGAGTTTCCACGTAAATGATAGGCTAACAGTTGGTATTTCTACCAAAGGAAGCTATCGTAAACAAAAAGCACCTGGGACTTTCAACCGAACAGCCGATGCTGTTAATGGCGACTACAGTCGTGAGTTTGATATTAACCCCTTCTCTTATGCTCTGAATACGAGTAGAACGATTGCTCCTTATGAGGAAGATGGTTCGTATCGTTATAACAGAATGAACTTTGCCAAGTTTAATATCTTAAATGAGTTCTCTAATAACTATATTGACCTAGATGTTTTAGACTTGAACATTCAAGGGAACTTAGAGTATAAGTTTAATAAGAAACTGAAATATACTTTCGTTGGGAACTTACGCTACGTTAAGTCTAGCACAGAGCATAAGATTACAGAAAACTCTAATGCAACGAATGCTTACCGAGCAGCAGACGATACAACGATAGAAGATGCGAATAAATTCTTGTGGAAGAACCCTGAAACGCCAAATGAAAGACCTATCATCGTTCTGCCACAAGGAGGTTTCTATAACAGAGAGGATAATATCCTATCAAACTATTATTTCAGAAATATTTTGGAGTATAGTGATACTTATAACGATACACACCTTGTCAATGCAATGGTAGGACAGGAACTGCGTTCTTCTGATAGACGTGCTTCTAGCTTTGAAGGCTATGGTATTCAATATAATAAAGGTAATACAGTCTTCACTGACCCTAATATGATTAAGAAGCTTACTCAGGCAGGGTTCCCTTATTTCGGTATTGGTAATTCTTATGATAGATTTGTAGCCTTCTTCGCTAATATGGCGTATAGCTACAAGGGGAAATATACTGTTAATACGACTGTTCGTGTCGATGGTAGTAATAGGCTTGGGGACTCTAAAGACTCTCGCTGGTTGCCCACGTGGAATGTTAGTGCTAAGTGGAATGCAATGGAGGAGAATTTCTTCGATGATATTGACTGGCTTTCGGCACTAAGCCTTCGTGCTACCTATGGTCTTACGGCGAGTATGGGACCTGCCACGAATAGTAAGGCTGTCTTTAGGAGTGCTTTGACCATTGCTCCTTTCCCTAATGAGGTGGAGAATGGGCTTAAGGTATCAAGTCTGATGAACTCAGAATTAACTTGGGAGAAGCAGTACGAGGCGAACATTGGTTTAGACCTTGGCTTGTTCAGAAATAGAATTCGTATCAGCACGGATGTTTATAAGCGAAATGGCTTTGATTTGATTGCTGCTATTAAGACAAGTGGTGTCGGTGGGGAGCTTTGGAAACTTGCAAACTATGCAGATATGACTTCTAAAGGTATAGAAGTTAGTTTAGGTACGAAGAATATTGTATCTAAAAACTTCGCTTGGGATACTAATCTAACTTTTGCATACAATACAAATGAGATTACTAAGCTATATGGTAGCCCAAGTATCCTAACGCTGACAAAATCTGAAGGGGCTGCCTCTCTAGGGAAGGCAGTAAGAGGGCTTTATTCTATTCCTTTTGCAGGTCTAGATAAGCGAGGTATACCAACGTTCTATGGCAAAGATGGCAAAGCGACACAGAGAGTTTTCTTCCAAGATACAGATGTTGCTCATCTTAAGTATGAAGGAAGCATTGACCCTAAAGTAACAGGAGGTTTTTCTAACGTCTTAAGATATAAGAACTTCGCCTTGAACATCTTCTGTACTTATCAGTTTGGTAACGTCATAAGATTGTATCCAAGCTTCCACGCTAAGTATAGTGACTTAGATGCAATGCCAAAGGATATTAAGAATAGATGGCTTGTTTCGGGAGATGAAAAGAGAACGAACATTCCGACAATCCTAAGTAAAAGGATTTATGACGAACTTGGTTCGCCTGTAGAATCAACGTATAATGCGTATAACTATTCTGACCAGCGTGTGGCTAAAGGTGATTTCATTCGCCTAAAAGAGCTATCATTGATGTATACTCTACCTAAGGATTGGGCTAAAACTATCGGTTTCTCTGGAGCGAAGCTTAAGCTCTCAGGGACTAATCTTCTATTGCTTTACTCTGATAAGGCATTGAATGGTCAAGACCCAGAGTTCTTTGGTTCGGGAGGTGTTGCCCTTCCAGTTCCGAAACAATACACGCTCAGCTTGAAACTAAATCTATAAAATTGAAGACAATGAAACGTATATATATAACGCTATTCCTTTTATTAGGTCTAACTTCTTGTGATGATTTCCTCGGGCATATGCCTGATGATAGAACGGTTATTGACTCTCCCGAGAAGATTGGGGAACTATTAACCTATGCTTATCCTAGTCAAAATCACCAAATGTTTTGCTATGCGATGAGTGATAATGCTACGGAGAAAAAGAGCAGTCGTCGAAAAAATGACATCAATCAAGATGCTTATGAGTGGGGTAAGTTTAGACTAACTTCTCAGGATACTCCAGAGTCTTATTGGAAGGCTTGTTACTCAGCTATCAAGCAAGCAAATCACGCTTTAGATGCTATCAACAACTACCGTGTTAATGGAGCAATCCCTAATAATATTAAACCATATTATGGGGAGGCCTTGATTGCAAGAGCTTATTGCCACTTTATGCTCGTGAGCTTGTGGAGTAAGTCTTATAACCCTCAGACGGCAGATAAAGACCTTGGTATTCCTTACGTTACAAAGCCAGAAACGAGTGTCCTTGCTAAGTATGAGCGTGGTACGGTTGCTGATGTTTATCGTCAGATTGAGCAAGACCTCAAAGAGGGTTTACTCTATATTAATGACAGAGTGTATAAGAATAAGAAGCTACACTGGAACTACAAAGCCTCGCATACTTTTGCTGCACGCTTCTACAGCAATAAGGGGGATTTCCAGAAAGTTCTAGAGCATTCGAATAAAGCTATAGGAGCTAATGTTGGCGATCAGCTAAGAGATTTGAAAGCTTATACTAAGATGGATATTAATGAAGCTATTCTTCAGTGGGGGAGAACCACAGAAAAGTCTAATTTGCTCGTAGTCCCTCAGTATAGCAACTGGTTCGTATATTTCTATGGAAGCTATCGCTATGGAATGAGCATTGACTTCTATCGTTATGTCTTTAGAAAATCCTTCGTTGGTAAGGAGTGGGCGTGGAACTTATACGGCTCAGACCCTGATATTTTCTTTGTTAAGTGGGGATACCACACGCAGAAAGACGGACTAAACAGTGATGTCGGCTATTATATGATTATGAATACGCTGGTTGATATCGAAGAGGCTCTATTCCTCAGAATGGAAGCAAATGTGATGATGAAGAAGTATGATGCATTTGCTTCAGATATGAATATCTATTTAAGTAAGAGGTTAAAAGGCTATGACGTAAATAATAACCTTGTAACTTATGAGAGGATTGAGAAGGAATACAAAGAGGATAAGATGTCGGAAGAAACTAGATATGGTCTATCTCCTTTCTATTCAATTGATGATATGCAGAGAACTTATCTAAATTGTCTATATGATACCCGAAGGAAAGAGTTCTACTATACAGGAATGAGGTGGTTTGACCAGAAGAGATACAATACAAGAGTTCATCACTATTATGTCAATGGAGATGTTAAATGGTTGGAGAAAGATGATAACAGAAAATTATTGCAAATCCCATTGAGTGCTCAAGCTCAAGGAATTGAAGCTAACCCTAGATAAGAAAGAATATGAATAAATATAGAATAATCTTAATTGCCATCCTTTTATCTTTCGTTGCTTGTCAGTCAGATGATGAGCTACTAGACGAGTCTGTAATTTACGTAACACAGACACATCAGAGTGATTTTGATAAGTGGATTTATGATACTTTTACTGTCCCATATAATATGGAAATTAAATGGAAATGGGACGATGGAGAGATTGATAATCGCTTCCACGTAACGCCTCCTCGCAAAGAGAAGGCAGAGCAGTTTATGCACGCTTTCTATGAGGTCTTTATTAAGCCTTATGAGGAAGTTGCAGGGAAAGAGTTTATCAAGACTTATATCCCAAAACTTCTTTATCTCGTCGGGACTGCTCAGTATAATAATGATGGTACAAAAACCTTAGGTCTTGCCGAGGGAGGAAGAAAGGTAACAATCTTTGAAGTTGATCAGTTTGATAATACGAACCCGACGAAGATGGCAGAGTCTTTCCATACCCTGCACCACGAGTTTGCTCATATCTTGCACCAGAAGATTGCTTACTCAACGGACTACAAGAAGCTCTCAAAAGGGAACTATACTGGAGCTTGGTATAACTTCACAGAGGTTCAAGCTAATACTCTCGGCTTTATTACCCCCTATAGTATGCTTAACGATCACGAGGACTTCGTGGAGGTCGTAGCAACAATCCTTTCTACCGTTGGACATAGCAATAACCCAATGGAGCGAGATGTCCCAGAGAAGGATGCAAACGGTATTGTTACGGGGAATATTATTAAGAAGTCCTTATCTGATTTCCAAACAAAGTTGTATATGTTTGGGATTAAGATTGAGCAACAGCAGAATGGAAAGCTCAAGCTCAAACAAGATGAAAAAGCTCCTATAGGTCTGAATATAATGCTACAGAAAATAGAGATTATTACAGAATACTACAAGACGGAGTGGGGCATTGATTTATTTGAGTTGCAGGGGAAGATTGAGCTTGCAATAAATAAGTTTATCCAAGAAAAATAAGACAGTTATGAGTATTAGAAATATTATTTTATTATTATCCTTCTTAGGGCTTCTTGGAGCTTGCAAGAATAATGATTTTGAGAATAAGTTTGAGGAGCATCCAAGTAAAAGGATACAGAAGCAGATTGACAACTATAAGCGTATTCTGACGAATGCTCCCTATGGTTGGAAAATGACCTACTCAATGGGTGCTAATATTGAGTATTTGTCTTATCAGATAGCTTATTTTAATAAGGATTTAACGGTTAGGCTTCATTCTCCAAACCCTAAGCTCCCGAAGCCTATTGAGAGTACTTATACGCTGAAGCACGAAGCTGATATGGAGCTTGTCTTTGATACTTTCAGTGAGAACCTAACAATATTTAGCTATCCAGATGCTAGAGCTCCAAAGGGATATGGAGGGGATGTGGAGTTTAACTTCAAATCCGTGAATGAGAGCGAAGATATCGTTGTTTTGGAGGGGAAAGTATACGGAGGTATCTTAACGCTACAGAAAGCTAAGGAAGAGTTTAAGGATTTTACCAAGCTTAATGAATATGTTGCTTACTTGGGCAAGCAAAGAACGGCTAAATATATGAACCTCGCTATTACGGAAGGTTTAGAAGGAGCTTCGGAAGAGAAACCTGTAAAGATTGGTTTAGATTTAAGCTCTATCGCCCGAGTTGGAGATTACGCCTACAACTACAAAGGCAAATTTAAGCAAGGACGTAAAATGCTTTATTTTACGCACGAAGGGATGGGACTTAGCACGGCAATTGAGATTGATGGGCATAAAATTCAGCATTTTACCTATAATCAGAAGAAATTCCGTTATGAGGTCGCAGGTTCTGACCTTAAAGGTTATCTTTATTGTACTGATTTGCCAGTATATTCTGTCCCAAAAGTGGTAGATAAGTTCCTAGACAAACATAGTCAATGGATGAAGGCAAGTTTTGGAGAAATGAACCGGAAATACACTGCAATGAAGCGTGTTAATCCTAAGATTAGCACTGTTGTCTTTGTTACGGACTACAATCGTCGAATACCTCTATTTAACGAAAAGGGAGAGCCTATTCTAGATGCTTCCTACAATCACGATTATGATTTGGGTGAATACTTAGGTAATGGTTTGATTTTTTCTTTCGAGAGCTACAATCAGTTCTATTTCTACTTTGTTCCTCTTGAGGTTGAAAAATTGTCCGGTGATAGACTTCGTTTCAAGAGAAAGTCGGGAGATATTTGTAAACCCAAAGAAGGGGAAGATGCAGTTGCTATTGCTAAAAGCATCTCTCAGAGCCAAGAGTTTAATGACTTTATCAGCTATGTTTGTAATAAAGATGGTTGGTATATCAAGAGAACTATTGAGTCAGGACAGGTTGATTGGGACTTTATTTCCATTGCAACCCCTAAAGAAGATTACTTCTATACACGCATTAAATAATTTATAAATAAAAAACAGATTACAATGAGAGTTTTTAACTTGAGAGGCTACTTCCTAGTAGCATTATTAGCACTCGTCCTTGGTTCTTGTAAAGACAAAGACGATGTGCAAAAAGAGGTGGAGAACAAAGCTCCGACAATGCCTATTCTAAAAGAACCGGCGAATAACGGAGAAAATATAGCTCTAAAGCCAATCTTTAGATGGGAGGCTAGCACAGACCCAGAGAAGGGAGAAGTCCTTTATGAATTATTCATTTCTAAGGATAAGGATTTCAAAGATGAAATGACTAAAAAAGCTATTGATATTAAGGAGAATAGCTTTAGCTTTGCCAACTATGAGTTGGAGCGTTCGACGACTTACTTCTGGAAGGTGGTAGCGTATGATACAAAGAAGGCGAAGAAAGAGTCGGGGGTATCAAGCTTCAAAACCGTAGGAGTTGATTTGACAATTAAGCTATCTGCACCAATGGATAAGGCTAGCTTAACAAGCAAAGAGGTGGAACTATCTTGGTCAGTAGAGAGAAGTCCTCTATACAAAGATGAGGTTACTTATTCTCTGTTTGTAAGAAATGCTTCTGCTGAGTTTTCTTTCCCTCTAAAGAAAGGTCTAACGGAAATGAAGTATACAGTTAATGGATTGACAGGTAATGGACAGTACTATTGGGCTGTATCTGCTATTGATAAGGGTGGTAATGAAGTTGCGAAGAGTGCAACTTATACTTTCAAAACTCCTAATACGCCTCCTACAGCTCCAGTTCTTAATCAAATCCCAGCACAGACAGAAGTAGAGGAAGGTATTAACGTTAGCATTGAATGGGCTGTGTCGAAAGATGAAGACAAAATGCCAAACGAAGATAAGAAGAAGGGCTTATTAAGAAATGAAAAGCTGACTTACGATGTTTACTTAAGTACAGATGAAACCTTTACAGAGGAGGATGTCAAAAAGAGTGGGCTTGAGAATACAGAGAACTCGAAAAAGCTTTCTTATCTATTCCCTAAACTTCCTTTTGAAACGACTTATTGGGCTAAGGTGCTTGTAAAAGATGAGAACGGAGCGATGGTGAGCAGTAATGTTATTACTTTCACAACGAAGAAAAAGACTGAAACAGGAGCATTCACTGCTGTAGAAGGAACTTGGACTGACACTCGTGATAATAAGACTTATAAAACGGTTACAATTGATGGGAAGACTTGGTTAGCTGAGAACTTTGCTTACCTGCCTTACGTGGAGAAAGCTAATGCCGATGGTAATAAGATGACTTGCTCTGTTTATGGTATGGATGAGCAAAATATTGCAACGCTTAAGGCTAGTGAGAACTATGCTAAATATGGTGTGATTTATTCAGGTTATGCAGTTGCAGATATTGCTCCTGCTGGCTGGCACGTAGCAACAGATGAAGACTGGCAGGAGCTAGAGAAACTCTCTGGAATGACAGAGGAGCAGGTTAAGGCTTCTGGTTATAAGTTTGGTGCAAGAGGTGCTACAATGCATAAGTTTATTAAGACGGGTATGCCTTTTGAGAAAGATGCTCTTGAGCCAACAGACGAGATGAAGATTTCTGTTACTTATGGGGGATACCTTTCTTTCAAGTGGGGGAATACTTCTTTCAAAGGAGCTGATTCATTTACTTATTTCTGGACAAGCTCTAGGTATAAGCCTAAGTTTGGAACAGGAACAGCCTTGTTCTATCGTGCATTCTCTAAATCAAGAAATGCAATTGAGAGAGGCAATAAGATTGAGAAATACGGAATGTATGTTCGTTTAGTTAAGGACTAGCTTTCTTCCTAAGGAAAGCAAAAGCAAAAGAGAGGGCGTACCACAACGGTACGCCCTCTCTTTTATATTCTTGAGATTTAGTTTTCTTCGTTAAAAGCTTAGCGATGCTAGTCTAGCTGATAGCCGTAACGCTTGAGAAGATTATCACGGCTACGCCAGTCTTTCTCCACTCGAGCTACAAGCTCGATGAAAACTTTTTTGCCAAAGAAACGCTCAATGTCTTGACGAGCAAGCGTGCCAACTTTCTTAATTGCTATGCCCTTAGGTCCAATAATAATCCCTTTCTGACTCTCTCTCTCGGTAACAATCATCGCACGAATACGAATGATATTATCTTCTTCCTTAAATTCTTCGACAATAACTTCGACAGCATAAGGGACTTCTTTCTTGTAGTAAAGCAAGATTTTCTCTCGAATAATCTCTGTTACGAAGAAACGAGCAGGCTTATCTGTAAGGGCATCTTTCTCAAAGAAAGGAGGCGATAGGGGGATTAAGTCCTCAATACGCTTCTTCAGAGGCTGAACGTTGAACTTATTTAAGGCTGAGATTGGGATAATCTCGGCATTAGGCAACTGCTCGTGCCAGAAGTCAACTAGCTTAATCAAGTCCTCCTGATTGCCCAAGTCAAGCTTATTAATGACCAAAAGGACGGGACACTTAAGGCTACGTACACGTGCCAAAAACTCTTCATTCTTACAAGGCGTTTCGATAAGGTCTGTTACATAGAGCAGTACATCGGCATCACCAAGGGCAGACTCTGAGAATTCGAGCATCTTTTCTTGGAGTTTATAGTTTGGACGTAAAACCCCAGGGGTATCACTATAGACGATTTGCATTTCTGGGGTATTGACAATTCCCATTATTCTATGGCGTGTCGTCTGAGCTTTAGATGTGATAATAGACACTCGTTCTCCCACAAGGAGGTTCATCAGAGTGGACTTACCTACATTAGGATTGCCGACGATATTGACAAAGCCTGAGCGATGTTCCTTAGTTGTTTCTAGCATAATAATTAAAATGAATTATCGGAGATAACCCTCTTTTATGGGGCTACCTCCGATAGAGTATTGAATACTTATTTTTTCTTCTGCAATTACTTAGCGTCGTATCCCCAGATAAGGTAGATAGCTCCCCAAGTAAATCCAGCTCCGAAGCTTGTAAGGATTAGTTTATCACCCTTCTTGAGGTTCTTTTCATTCTCCCACAAACAAATAGGAATTGTCGCAGAACTTGTGTTACCTCTATTCTCAATATTAACCATTACACGCTCCATTGGTACAGACATCATACGAGCCACAGCGTCAATAATACGGAGATTAGCCTGATGAGGTACAACCCACGCAATATCATTGTCGCTAAGGTTGTTACGCTCCATTACCTTACGGCAACTTGTAGCCATACCCTTAACGGCATATTTGAAGACTGTAGCACCTTCTTGATAAACGTAGTGTTCACGAGCTTCAACGCTTTCCTTAGATGCAGGTTTGGCAGAACCTCCAGCTTTCATAATAAGGTTTTCACGTCCTACTCCATCTGTTGCGAAGTGAGCATCCATAACCCCGTAATCTTCTGTTGTTGGTTCGAGTAGCACACAGCCAGCTCCATCTCCGAAAAGAGGAGAAGTATTTCTATCCGTATAGTCAACGGCTGCAGACATTTTCTCTGTCGCTACCACCACCACTCTCTTATAACGTCCAGAACGGATATAGTTAGTCCCTGTTTCTAGGGCATACATCCATCCAGGGCAAGCTGAAGTTAAGTCAAAAGTGAAAGCATTTGTACACCCAGTTTCGTGTGCAACGATAGAGGCTGTAGTAGGGAAATGGTAGTCAGCTGTATTGGTTGCGAGGATTACGCCATCAATAGTTGTTGGGTCAATATTATTTCGCTCGAACATATCCTTTACTGCATTAATCGCAAGGAAAGAAGCTCCCTTGTTTGGATCCTTTAGGATACGGCGTTCTTTGATACCTACACGAGTCATAATCCACTCGTCATTGGTGTCAACCATTTTTTCCAAATCAGCATTGGTTAGCTTGTCTTCTGGAAGGTAACCTCCCACAGCTGTGATAACTGCATTTATCATCTTCATTATTTTTTTAATTCATTGTTTTTTAATTCATCTGCTAAGATACAAAAAAAGTTGCTATTATTGTTCTGATTTTCATCATAAAATAAGAGAACTTACCATAATTGGGAGGAAAAAGCTCCCAAGGAGTAGTCTAGTTTTAGTCTTTGATAAGAAAAAAGTTCCCAAAGTCTTTAGACCAAGGGAACTTTCTGAACTTCTAAACTATAGGGGTTTAGCCTATAGCGACAAGTCTGTTTCGATAGCTAATTTGCCACGGTAATAACCGCAAGCACCACACACTGTGTGGAAAATATGCCATTCGCCACAGTTTGCACACTTCGCTAGCGTAGGTGCTACTGCCTTGTCGTGTGTACGACGTTTCGCCGTACGTGTTTTTGATTGTCTTCTTTTTGGATGTGCCATCTCTTTTTATTTTTTATAATTAATTCTTCTTTAGTTTCTTTAGCTCTGCCCAACGCTCATCAATTCCATCTTCATCATACTGAATATTTGCTTTGTCAGCTTCTTCTTCAGTTGGTTCTTTCTCCACGAGCATATCATTATAGTAGGACATAACCTCAGGGTCGCAGTCAGAAAGCTCTTCGTGCAACTTCTGTATTGGCAGAGCTAGTAAAATGTCTTCAAACATTAGCCAAGCGAGGCGAAGAACGCCTTCTTTTCGTGGGAGGACAAGTAGATTTTCATCTTCTTCGCTGTACTCAGAGCCTAGTTTAACAACTAACTCTCTCGTGCTTTTGACCTCTAGCTTAACATCTGAAAGACATCTGTCGCATTGTCCGAAAACATATCCATCATAAGTGATAGAAAAGCGATAAATCTCATTAGATAGTTCTAACGATAGTGATACAAATACCTGTCCTCGAGATACTTCCTCTTGCTCTAGCTGAGCAAAAAAAGCGTCATCAAGACTAAACTCAAATGTATGCTTGCCGTCGGCTAAGCTTTTGAGGTTTATATTATATAAATCGGTATGTATCACTGCCAATAAATTAAAATCGCTACAAAGATAACAAAATTGACCGACATCTACAAGCTCATAATTCGAAGAATTTGAAAAATTAAGGGTATGTCAATTTCTGACATACCCTCAAGGATTGCAAATAGTAAATCTAGCTATCCAATATGGGAGCTAGATACAATAGATGCTTAACCTACGTATTCGTCTGAAACGCTAAGCTTAGCACGTCCTTTTGCACTTTCTATTTATATTTTATTGTTATACTTTCTTCTAAATAACTCAATGTAAACACTATCGGATTGCAAAGATAATGCTTATTTTTAAGAAATCAAAACTCTAATAGATATTTAGCAAGCTTCTGTACGGGCAAACCCATTACATTAAAGTATGAGCCTTCTATTTTCTCTATTGAGAAATAGCCAATCCACTCTTGGACGCCATATCCTCCTGCTTTATCATAAGGTGCATAATGTTTGATGTAATAGTCGATTGCTTGTTCGTCTAGTTCGGCAAAAGAAACGGTCGTTGTGTCTGAGAAATAAACTGCTTTATGGCAAGTTAGTATGCCTACAGCCGTCGTAACCTTATGGCTTCTGCCAGATAAACTTCGGAGCATAGTCTTAGCTTCATCTTCATTATTTGGTTTGCCCAAAACCTCATCATCTAATAAAACAAGGGTATCTGCTACAATGATAAGTTTATTATCCTCTAGAAGGGAAGCATAAGCTTTTGCTTTCTTGCGAACAACAAACTCGGGCACTTCGTCGCTAGCTAGAGATGAGGGGTGACTTTCATCTATTCCTTGCAAGACTTTCTGTTCAAAAGGAATGTCTAGCCCTTGAAGCAATTCCACTCTACGAGGTGATTGCGAGGCAAGAATAATTTGATATTGTTCTAAATTTGACCACATATGGCAAAGATACAAACTTTTATGTTTCTCCCATAGCAGTAGAGCTTTGCACGGCATCTTATTTTGTGCTTAGTGCCACTTGTGTCCTAAATAAATTTTGTGTTTAAGTAGTAATCTTCTTTTTGATGTAAAACATTTGTCTAAGGGCGAACTTCTTTTCCCCTTCATCTTGAAGGGGAAAAGAAGTTCTCAGACAACTTGTGGTGTTTAGATGATTGATAACTAGAAGACTAAGTTGTTATTTAGGATGCGAGCCGTTCGCTGAGCTTGTCGAGGCGAGTGGACGGGGTAGTTTGATGAAAGCGAGCAATTTCCGTGTTTTGCTGAAAGGTCATACTACCCCGTCAGTTCAGTCGCCTTGCTCCTTCACTGCCACCCCTTCATCTTGAAGGGGAAATTTTATTCTCAGACAACTTGTGGCGTTTAGATGATTGATAACTAGAAGACTAAATTGTTATTTAGGATACGAGCCGTTCGCTGAGATGGTCATTGAGCCTGTCGAAATGTTGTCGAAACGAAGCGATTGGACGGGGTAGTTTGATGAAAGCGAGCAATTTCCGTGTTTTGCTGAAAGGTCATACTACCCCGTCATTAGCAGTCGCTTTGCTCCTTTGATGCGACCCCTTGCCTTGAGGGCGACCTACGGTTCATCTTGAAGGGGAAATTCTGTTTTCAGACAACTTCTGGTATTTATATGATTAATAACTAGAAGACTAAATTGTTATTTAGGACACAAATGGCTTAGTGACGCCTCTCCCCTTCATCTTGAAGGGGTGGACTGCGACTAATAAGGAGCAGGACGGGGTAGTCCTCTGAAACATAAGATGTTGCCTAGTTTCGTTAAACAAACTACCCCGTCATCAGCAGTCGCTTTGCTCCTTCACTGCCACCCCTTCAAATGAAGGGGAGAGGTTCGTCCATTGTTGTTCTTAGCTCTTATTTTTTAGCTATTAATTCCTAATTCCAAACTTATTTCACCACGGGATGAAATTTATTACACGACGGAGTGAAATGTTTTTCACGCCGTGGTGAAATCAAAACTTGGGCTTGTGTCTTTTGGTGCTTATTTCGGTCATTGAGTCGGTGGAAATGCAGAAAGAATTAGTAAAACCATAACAAAACGGTTCGTTTCGACAATCCTTCGACGCTTCGACAGGCTCAGCGACCACAGGCTCAGGAACCGACTCAACGACCGAAGCAAGTGGTTTGTGTCTATCTCCCAATAGGGGAGGGATTTTTCTGTTTAGATAGTTTTTTTTCAAGTAATTGAATATTAGAATGTTGGGTGGTTGCTTAGGATTCAAGTAGCTTAGTGACGCCTCTCCCCTTCGTTCGAAGGGGGGGGGCTTGCGAAACAAAGAGAGCAAGATGGGGTAGTCCTTTGATACATAGCTTGTTGCCTAGATTTGTTAAACAAACTACCCCGTCAGTTCAGTCGCTTTGCTCCTTCACTGCCACCCCTTCAAGATGAAGGGGAGAGGGTTCGTTTATTGTTGTTTTTAACCCTTAGTTCTTAATTTAGAACGCCCCACCCCGTCGCTTTCAGCGACACCCCTCCCACTTCAGGGGAATTGGTCGCTGAACTTGTCAAACTTACCCGAAGCTAATTGCTGAAAGGTAATTGTGCAAAGGTCTACCCTCTTCTGGGGAATTAAAATGAGGGCTTCTGAGTGAATTTATAATATCTCTTGTTTTGCCGTCCTCTTTTTTCTAAATTATGTTTGAAGGTGGGGTGGTTTTTGTGAGCTTTAGTTTTATCCTAGAGGGATTTTGATAAATATTCATTTGCCCCACCCTTATAATGAGGTATTTTAATTAGAATTATGCTTTATAGCATATTCTTGCTCTCCATTGCTTTACCTTATTCATAATATACTTATATTTGCTATCCAGTGTTGAGGGGAGATATTTTCGAATAAAGGAAATGTGGGGCAGGTATAATGATTAGAAGAAGGCAGTTTGCCTAAGGAATATGACTATTTTTTACTGATTATTAATATAAGTATAGTTTTTATGGTAAAGAAAAATTACCCAATTAAAGCGAGAACGAAACAAGGAATGACCAAAGTCCTTTGTGTGCTTTCTGCTTTGGCTCTACCACTACCAGCTTTTGCTGAGGTAGATGTATTGCCAAAGGCTGAGGCGAATGTTGAGTTCTCTGCAGCAACACCAGTCAAGACCTATAAGGTTGTCGGTGCTGTTATGGATTCCAAAACAAATGAATCTATCATTGGTGCTTCTGTCTTGATTAAAGGCACAAGTCGTGGTGTTGTGACAGACTTCGATGGTAAGTTTGAACTCAACGTAAAGAAGGGCGATGTTCTCGTTATCTCTTATATGGGATATACAACGAAGACAATCCGTATCAAGGGACAGAAAGTACTATCTGTTACACTCTCGGAAGATGCTAAGGCTCTTGGAGAAGTTGTGGTAACGGCTTTCGGTACAGGACAGAAGAAAGAAACTGTTTCTGGTTCTATCCAAACAATCCGTCCTAAAGACCTTAAAATCCCAACAGCAAATCTATCTAATGCTTTCGCTGGTCGCCTATCAGGGGTGATTGCTCAGCAGAAGAGTGGTGAACCTGGTAGCAATGGTTCTGACTTCTATATCCGTGGTATTGCAACCTTGAGTGATGTGAATAAGCCTTTGATTATTATTGATGGGGTAGAGATGTCGCAAGGCGACCTTAACTCTCTAGACCCTGAAGTGATTGAGAGCTTCTCTATCCTAAAGGATGCTACAGCTTCTGCGATGTATGGTACACGTGGAGCAAACGGGGTAATGATTATCAAGACTAAGAGTGGTTCTGACCTTGACCACCCAATCATTGGTTTCCGTCTTGAAACTTATATGAATACTCCTACAAGAGTGCCTGAGATTGCTGACGCTGTTACATTTATGAATATGTACAACGAGGCTGCAAGAGGTACTGCTTATCAACCATATTCACGAGATAAAATCAATGGTACACGTCTAGGGCTGAACCCAATGGTTTATCCAAATGTTGATTGGTACAATGAGCTATTTAATAAGGCTACTTTCAACGAAAGAGCTAACTTCAACGTTCGTGGGGGTACTTCTAAGATTACTTACTTTATGAACCTTAACGCTGTTCACGAAACAGGTATGCTTAAGGGACGTAGTAAGGACTTCTATTCTTTCGATAATAGTATCGACTATATGAAGTATGCTTTCCAAAATAACGTGGACTTCCATTTATCTCCTTCATCTAAGATTGGTTTGCACCTGAACGTTCAGTTGAATAACTTTACAGGTCCTATCACTAAGTCTGATGGTGGTGGTATGGATAAGGTTTTTGAAGCTATTATGGGTGTGAACCCTGTTGATTTCCCTGTTATGTACGATCAAGGCGATGACGAATGGGTACATTGGGGTGGTATTGAGCAGATTGGTAATGCTACAATCAATAACCCTCTTGCAGTAGCAACAGCTGGTTATAAGGAGTCTTACTCTAGCACAGTGGTAGCTAACCTAGACTTTGACCAAAAGCTAGACTTCATCACTAAGGGCTTGAGCTTCAAAGCACTTTTCTCTTTTAAGAATTGGGCGAAGACAGAGAAGTTCCGTCACCAAGGTTGGAACGTTTACCGTATGGAGGACTATAGTGTAAACCCTGATGGTACTTATAGTATCAAACAACACGCAGAGGGACAAGCAGAGAAACATACGCTTGGATTTAAATCTAAGAACGATGGAGATAATAGATATTATCTACAAGCTTATCTGAACTATGACCGTGCTTTTGGTAAACATAACGTCTCGGCAATGGCTCTATATAACCAAGATGAATACAATGTATCTGTTGTAGGTGAAGATGGTATCAAGGCTTTGCCACGTCGTAAGGTTGGTTTAGCTTTCCGTGCTACTTATGACTATGACCATCGCTATATGCTTGAGTTCAACGCAGGTTACAATGGTTCTGAAAGCTTCGCAGAGGGACACCGTTGGGGTTTATTCCCATCTATCTCAGGTGCGTGGAACGTAAGTCAAGAAAAGTTCTGGGAACCAATCAAGGACGTTGTTAATTCTTTCAAGCTTCGTGCTTCTTATGGTCTTGTAGGTAATGACCGTATTGGAGCAGAACGCTTTATCTATCTGCCAGAACTAGTTCTACATGGTGGTAAGGGTAATCCAGAGTATCGTTTCGGTTATGGAGATAATAAAACTAGCAAACGTTCAGGACCAATGTTTAAGCGTCTTGCTAATAATGAGATTACTTGGGAAATTGGTCGTAAGCTTAACCTAGGGGTTGACTTGAAGCTTTTCAAATCGCTTAATATTACAGCTGATGTCTTCCAAGAAATTCGTAGCAATATCTTCCAAGAGAAGAAGACTATTCCTAAGTTCTTAGGTGCTGATGGTACTAAGATTTATGGTAACTATGCTAAGGTAAAGAACTGGGGACTTGACCTTGCTGTGGACTATGGTAAGCAAATCAATGATGACCTTTCTATCCAAATGAAGGGTACATTTACTTTCGCACGTAATGAAGTGCTTGAGTATGACGAAGCTCCAAACCTACGCCCAGCTCTTAAGCAAGTAGGTAAGCGTTTGAAACTTGATAAGGGATTTGTAGCTAATGGTCTGTATATTGACCAAGCAGACATTGCTAATAACCCAACTTCTACACTAGGTAACTTACCTATCGCTCCTGGGGACATCAAGTACGTTGACCAACCAGATGCAGAAGGTAACTATGATGGTAAGATTACTGATGATGATAAGGTTTATATGGATAACCCATATATCCCAGAAATTATCTATGGTTTTGGTCCATCTATTACTTATAAGCAATGGGACTTCGGCTGTTTCTTCCAAGGACAGGCTAACGTAACTATTATGATGCGTAAGTTTGAACCATTTGGAACTAACGCACGCCGTAACGTATTGCAATGGATTGCTGATGACTATTGGAGTGCTGATCATCAAAATATTGATGCTCTTTACCCTCGCTTAACTGTTGATGATAATAACAATAATAAGCAATACTCTACACACTGGGCAAAGAATGCTGCCTTCTTAAAGCTTAAGTCAGCTGAACTTGGTTATCGCTTCAAGAATGCTCGTGTGTACTTCAGCGCAACGAACCTCTTTACTATTTCTCCATTCAAGTACTGGGATCCAGCAATGGGTGGTGGTAGTGGTATGAGTTATCCATTGCAACGCACATTCAATCTTGGTTTACAGCTAACATTTAAGTAACCCTAAAAGATATTAAACGTATGAATTTTATATATAAAGCAAGTATAATTCTTGCATCACTTAGTTTGACTCTTTCATCTTGTGCCAGTTTCTTGGATATTGTGCCTGATGAAGTCAACAAGGTAGAAGATACTTATGCTGATAAGAATAAGGGACTTGATTACTTATATTCTTGCTATGCCTATGTGCCAGATTTTCACAGTGGTTCAGGTTCACTTGACTTGATGACAGGTGATGAGGTAACGACAGGTTTCGAACACGAGGCTTTTGCCGGCTTCCCAAAAGGGAACTATTCAGCGTCAAAACCTGGTATCTCTTACTGGAATACAATGTTTAAGGGTATTCGTCAGTGCTATATGTTCCTAGAGGATGTTGACAAACTTCCTACTGGACCTAATCAAACAACAGAAGAAGAGAAAGCTGATTACAAGGCTCAGCTGAAGTTCTTGATTGCTTATCAACATTATTTGTTGATTCGCTGTTATGGTCCTGTGATTCTTGTTAAGTCTACACCTAACATTAATATGAAACCTGCAGATTATCCATCACGTAGTCCTCTAGACGAGTGTGTGGATTGGGTGGCTAAGCTTCTTGATGAGGCTGCAGAAGGCTTACCTGTTAAGCGTGATCGTCCTGTAGATTTTGGTAAGGCAACAAAGATGGTTGCTAAGGCAATTAAGGCTAAGCTTCTGCTATATGCTGCTTCACCACTCTTTAATGGTGGAGATGCTGAATACGCAGCTCGCTTTAAGGATAAAGATGGCGTTCAGCTAATGCCTCTAAAGAAAGATCCTGCTAAGTGGGAGCGTGCTAAGCAGGCAATTAAGGAAGCTATTGACCTTGCAGAGGCTAATGGTATTGCTCTCTATGCAAAAGATGACTATGAGCTACAAGCAAACCTAATTCCTACAGGTGTAACACGTCGTATGCGTACGCTAAACATTGACTGGAAGCAACGTAATCCAGAGGTTATCTTCGCTGATACACGTGACCTTGGAGGGTATAGTGTTCAGAATAAATCTTATCCTTGGACTTCTGTAGGTGGTAAGTCTAACGCTTGGAATGGTATCGCTCCTACTTGGGCTATGCTTAATCGCTTCTATACTAAGAACGGTTTGCCTTGGGACGAAGACCCAGACTTCAAGGATAAAGATAAGTATGAAGTTGTAACTGTTGCAGCTACTCAAGAAGATCAAGCACGTGTCGGAGAGAAGACTATTGCCTTCAACCTAGAGCGTGAACCTCGCTTCTATGCTTGGGTTGGTTTCCAAGGAGGTTACTATGAAATCTGTCAAGCTGAAGATGGTGTTTATACAGGTTTTATGAAGGAAGGTGATAACCAGAATGGCTATAAATATGCCGTCGTACCAAACTTCTTCAAAGATGGAGAACAAGGTCAGAAAGATCGTAATAATAACTATTCACCAACAGGTTATTTGAACAAAAAGTATTGTGATCCTACAATTGCTATTAAGAAGTCGGGTGGTGTACACCGTGAGATACCTTGGTCTGTAATTCGTTTGGGTGATCTTTACCTAATGTATGCAGAAGCTTGTGCCGAAACAAATGACTTGGCTAATGCAAAGCTTTACACAAATAAAATTCGTGAGCGTGCAGGTATCCCTACTGTAGAAAAGTCTTGGGAAGAACATGCAGGCGTTACAATCGACCAACAAAAGATGGTTGATATTGTACGTGGCGAACGTATGGTAGAGCTTTATCTTGAGAACCAAAACTTCTGGGATATGCGTCGTTGGTTGCTTGCCGGTAAGTACTTTAATGTTAAGGCTCACGGTCTAAACATCGAGGCTAATAACATCAATGACTTCGCTCAGGATACAGAGGTTAAGTATGTACGTCGCTTTACATCGCCTACAAACTACTTCTTGCCTATCCCTCAGGAAGATATCAATAATAATGCTAAGTTATTCCAAAATCCTGGTTACTAATCGTTAATAGAACAATAAGTATGAATAAAAAACTTATATTAGCTTTCGCATTGATTGGCACAATCTTTGCTACAAGCTGTGAAAAAGATAAAGGACCTGCTCCTACTAATATAGATGCTAGCACGCTTACTGCAAAGCCTGAAGAGGGTGCAGTAGTCCTTCGCTGGAAAATCCCTGAAGGAGCAAACTATAAGTATGTACGTGTAGATTATACTATCCCACGCACAGAGATTACAAAGGATATTGTCTTCGAGGAAGATCACAGATCTCGCTTGGCAAGTATCTATGAAAATGTAGTTTCGGAGAAGGCTGAGAACGGTAATACAGTTTGGAAGTCAGTAGATAAGGGCTATAAGTCTATTACGATTGACAACCTACTGAACAAGTTCGGTGAGCTAACTTTCAAGCTTACTCCTGTCAGTGCAGATGGCGTTGATGGCGAAACAATCTCTATCAAAGCTACAGCGAATGCTCTGCCTAAGACTGTAGAGTATGTAGATAAGAAGGCTGAAACAATCGACCCAGCTACGCAAGCTTGGACAGATGCTCAAGAGGCAACAGAAGGTCCTTTGGCAAACCTGTTTGATGGTTCAGATGACACATTCTTCCATATGAATTGGCATAATCCAAAGGATTTCCCTCACTATATTGTTGTGAAGGTTGAGAAGCCTATTGCTGCGATGTCATTTGCTTATACTTGTCGTAACCACGGAGGTAAGCATAACCCTAAGCGTATGCAGGTTTGGGTAAGTAAGGACTTCGACGGAACGAACTTTGTTCCTTCAGCTTTCAATGCCGTGAAGGTTGGAGAAGAGCTTAAGGAACTTCCTGGAGATCAGAAAGCTTCTTATACTTCTGAAACATTGAACTTCAATGGCGAGAAGTATCAATATGTTTGGTTTGAAATCCTTGAGTCAACTAGTGGACAAGCTTTCGTTGCCCTAGCTAAGTGGAATGTATTCTCTTATACCAAGCAGGTGTTTGACCCAGAAACTGGTGAAACAATTAAGGAATAAGCACAAGTGTCATTGTGTGATGTCTTTTGACAATAACTAATTAGAGTGAGGGCAAGGGATGTTTCTTTTGCCCTCACTTATCAAAAAAAGAATGATTATGATGAAGAAGTTATTTTATAGCTTAATGCTCGTCCTAACGACAGCAGTAGTGCTAACTTCTGTATCTTCTTGTAAAGAGGATAGAGATGAAGATAAGCAAGCTAATGAGATTGCTCAGATGTCAGTCGATTTTCAGAGCTCGGCTAGCTCCAAGATTATCTCTGTCAAGACGGGCGTTTCTAATTGGTATGCGAAAAGTTCTGTTGATTGGTGTACGGCTCGTGCTCAAGGACATTCGTTGAAGATTACCGTTGATGAGCATACGGGTACAGAAGTTCGTAAGACGAAAATTAAGGTTTACTTCGGCTCTGAAGTAAAAGAAGTACAAGTTCAACAACTTGGTACTGGTTATCAAATCTTAGTTAGCAAGGAGTTCCTTTATGCCCCAGCAGATGGGAAGGAAGTTCAACTGACTGTTACGGCAAACGTTGCTTATACATTTAAGCTTCCTGAATGGATTGTTAAGAGCGAAGCTCGTGCTACAATGAAGGAAAGTGTGCATAAGTTTACGATTAAGCCAAATGCAGAGGAGAAAGTTCGTAGAGGAAAGATTATTGTTATACAGAAAGATGTCGCAGAAGATAAGGCTGTTAAGACAATCGTTTCTGTTAGCCAAAAAGGTGTGAGCAATGAGTATGAACCTGTTGAGCCAGACTTTGGTACAGATACTAAGATTAAAATTGTAAGTGGAACTGCTAGTCAGCAGAATAGTAACAACGAAAGTATTGAGAAGTCTTTCGATGGTGATAAGGCAACAATCTACCATTCTCCTTGGGGTAATGGAACAAGATTTCCTATTATCTTAACTTATGATTTTGCTAAGGTAGAAGACGTTGATTACTTCCAATATACGCCTCGTTCAGATCAAACGAATGGTAACTTCGGTAAGGTAGAGGTATTGTATTCAACTGATGGTTCTTCTTATACTAGTGTTGGCTTCTTTGATTTTAATGAGGCTGCCTCTGCCAAGAAGATGTTCTTTGATAAGACGGTTAAGGCAAAGCATATTCGCATTAAAGTTGAATCAGGGAAGAACAACTTTGCCTCTTGTGCTGAGATGGAGTTCTTCTCAAAGACTTCAGCGTCATTTGATAGCTCTAAGCTATTTAAGAATGAACTATGCTATGAACTAAAGGATGGTATCACGGAAGAGCAAATCAGGGCTGAGAGCAATAAGTTTATGCGTAACCTTGCTATGGCTATTTATACTAAGAAGTATAATACAGAATTCCGTGTAGGAACATTTAAGGCTTACCCAGACCCAGCGATCCAAGCTAGGCAGAACAAAGCTAATGCTTATTCTTATCGTGAGAACCCTACGGGGATTGTCGTTGATAGTAATACGAAACTTATTGTCTTTGTCGGTGATACACACGGATTTAATGATCTTAGCCTACAAGTTCAAGGAATTTATCCAAACCTAGGTAAAACAAAAGAAGAAGAAGGCTATGGCTATGGAGGACAAAGCTACTCCCTACACAAAGGCTTTAATCAGCTTGAAATTGATAAGAAAGGGCTTGTCTATGTAAATTACTACGTTAATGCTCTTGATAAAGTAGAAACAGCTCAGCCTATCACGATACACTTTGCTTCAGGTAAGGTAAATGGTTATTTTGATTCTCAGAACCCAAAGCACGAAGGACGCTTTAGAGAACTCGTTAATAATGCTATTGATGAGAACTTTGATGTAATAGGGAAGTATGCACACTTGACTTTCCCTACTCACGTCTTCAGACAAGTAACCTCTGATGGTAAGTTGCTTATTGACAATTGGGATAAGATTGTAAAGTGCGAGATGGAGATGCACGGCTTGTTTAAGTATAATAGAGTCGTTAAGAACCATATGTACTGTAATGTTGCTTATCACGGCTTTATGTATGCTGCTTGGGGACATACAGCTTATAGCTATCCAACTAATGCTGGTATCCTTAATCCTAAAACGTTTGAACCTTCGGGAAGTGTTTGGGGACCTGCTCACGAGATTGGACATATGAACCAAGTTAGACCTCAAGTTCGTTGGGTTGGTATGACAGAGGTTACCAATAACATTATGTCTGCCTATATCACGACTACTACTTTTGGTCAGAAGTGCCGTCTTCAGGTTGAGAGTCTTGGAGAGATGAATGGAAATAATCGTTATGCTAAGGCTTGGAATAGCCTACTAACGCACGAACTTCCATTGCCAATCTTGAGTATTGACCCTACTAAAGAAGTTGATAAACTCCCTGCTAAGTATAAGTCGGGTGGTGTTGCTAAACCAGGTATCATCAAAGATGTCTTCTGTCAGCTCGTTCCTTTCTGGCAGTTACAGCTTTACTTTGGTAATGTGAAAGGTATGACACCTACAGAAGCAAATGGTTATGATGGTTTCTATCCTCGTGTCTTTGAGTGGGGAATGACGCATAATTATATCGGTTATAAGCCTTCTGGAGATGAAGATGGCGTCTATCAGACAGACTTTGCCTATAATGCTTCGAAAGCATCTGGCTATGACTTGACTGACTTCTTCGTGAAATGGGGCTTCCTCCGTGAAATGCCTAGAACAGATATTCAAGACTACCATAAAGCGACAATTTATATTGATAAAAGACGTCTTGATGATGTTAAGAAGCGTATCAAGGATATGAACCTAAAGAAGATAACACAGCCAATAGAGTACATCACGGATCGTACTTGGAAATTCTTCAGGGATAATGCCCACGTTGTCAAAGGTACGAAGGCTTCTTGGAGTGGAGATGACCTTATTATTGATGGATGGAAGAATGTGGTTGCCTACGAAATCTGGGATAAGGCTTATGGTGCTGACGGTGCTAAACTGCTTTATGTCGGAGATGGCTTTAATGGAGGCTCTGAGTTTAGAGCTACTTGTACGAAAGTGAAGGAGTTTATTCGTAATCGAGGAGGTAACCCAAGTGGAACGCTTTACCTCTATGCCGTTGATGTAGACAACTCTCGTCTTCAAGTAGAGTTCAATTAGAATTTTAATCACTTAGAAATAAGTGCTTTGTTTCAGTTAGTGCTTAATCCATAAATAGTAAACCGTTTAAGTGATAAATCGAATAGGCGTGTCTTCCTTGGGAAAGGAGGACACGCTTTTTTTTGTGTCTGCTGAGTTTATTATTCCTTTTCTTTGCTTAAATCCTTAGATTTTACTAACTTGCAGATAGGACTTGAATAAAAGGTTTGACAAACAAAATAATAAATACATCAAAAATAAATTACGCTATGATTTACGATATTGCTATTATCGGAGCTGGACCTGGGGGAGCTGATTCTGCTGAGTTTGCTGCTAGACAAGGACTTTCAGTTGTCTTGTTTGAAAAGAATAAAGTCGGAGGAGTCTGCCTCAATGAAGGTTGTGTGCCTACGAAAGCATTACTGCATTCTGCTCATCTATATACGCACGCTAGTCAAGGTAAGAAATATGCACTGTCTGCCAGTAATGTTAGCTTAGACCTTGGGAAGTTGATGAGCCGAAAGAAGAAAATTCTTAAAAAGCTAGGAGCTGGGATTAAGCTCGGCTTAAATAATCATAATGTGAAACTTGTCGAAGCAGAGGCTCGTCTGCAAGGTAAGGAGGGCGATATCTTCAATATTGAAGCTGGGGAGGAAGTCTATAAAGCTAAGCACACAATTCTTGCAACGGGTTCGGAGGCTTTCGTTCCTCCTATTGAAGGCTTAGCAGACTATGGCTATTGGACGGCAAGAGAAGCCTTAGAAGTGGAGGAATTGCCTGAGAGCTTGATTGTTATCGGTGCTGGAGTTATTGGGATGGAGTTTGTGTCTTTCTTCTCAAGTCTAGGGGTTTCAGTTTCGGTGGTAGAGATGCAGGATAAGGTGCTAGGAGCTATTGATAGGGAAATTGCCCTTGAGGTTCAGAAAGCTTTTGAGAAAAAGGGAGTGAAGTTTTACCTCTCTACACGTGTTACTGGGGTTAAAGATGGACGACTACAAGCTGAAAATTCGGAGGGAACTCTCGAACTAGAGGGGGAGAAAATCTTAGTTAGCGTTGGGCGTCGTGCTATTACTAGAGGTTTGGGACTGGATAGACTTGAGGTTGCACTAAGTCGTGGTGCTGTACAGACAGATAGTTATATGCAGACGAACGTCAAGGGGCTTTATGCTATTGGCGACCTTACGGGGCAGTCAATGCTAGCCCATACGGCGACACGTGAGGGGGTTATTGCAGTGAAGCATATTATGGGGCAGAAGGAAGAGATGTCTTACCAAGCAATCCCCGGAATTGTGTACTGCGATCCCGAGGTGGCGAGCGTAGGGCAGACAGAGGAAGAATTGCAAGCTAAGGGCATTGATTATATCGTAAAGAAAGTGCCAATGACAATGTCGGGACGTTTCGTTATTGAGAATGAAATGGTCAATGGTTTGTGTAAGATTTTGACAGATAAGGCTGGGGTAATTCTAGGTGTTCATCTTGTTGGTAATACATCTTCGGAAATCCTAGTGCCAGCAGTTATGGCTGTTCAAGACGGAATGACATTAGAGCAGTTAAGCTCCTACGTTTTTCCTCACCCAACGATTGCCGAAATTCTCCGAGTAGTAGCGATGTCCTAGCGACCGAAAAAATAACAAGACTAAAGTGCATACTCCCGAATTTATTTAGGACATAAGTGTATTTAACCCTTGTTCCTTTTTGCAGGAAAGTAAGGAGGTGCTTTTACTCTTGATTTAGAAAAAAGGTTATTACACTCCGTGGTGAAAAACTTTTCACGACGGAGTGTAATTTATTTCACCACGGAGTGAAATAAGAAAAGTTCTGTGAGCATTATGCAAATGTCGCTTTAAATTAAGTGATTGCTCTTTTAGTTTGGCTACTTTTATCGTTTGTTATAATGATGATGTGTAGTCGTCTTGTTTCTTCGCTTTGAAATGTCTAAAAATAACGCCAATAAGCATACAGATAAAGATAAATCCTAAAGCAATATAAGGCGACCTCATATATATCTGAGTAGTCAATTCTTCATAGTTTGTTTCAGCATTTAAGAGCTTGCTATACTTTGGAAGGAGTAGGCGTTTCTCTTTGATGAGCTTACGGATAAATCTAGAGCCTCCTTTTAAGCCATCGCTTAATAATACTTCAACGGTCTTTTTATCTCGAATTTTATAGATAGCACTCTTAATCGCTTGCCCATCTCCATAGTTGTCGAAATAGTAATAGTCCGTTCCGTATTGCCAAACAGAGCCGTGTCTATAGAATTGCCCAAGTTTGACCCACTCTAGGTTTGGGGCAAGATGTTCTAGGCGACAAATCGCAGTGTTGCGACTAATTAGATGTCTATAACGTCGTCCTGAGTGCCAAATCTCGTAAGCATTCAAGAAAAGTGTTTCTTGCCCATTGTAGAAGATATAGGGGGCAATCTCTTTGTAAGCTTTATTGTAGAAAATGTTGTCGCCTGCTCGCACAATCTTTTTAGTCATTGTTTCGTAGAAGTATATGCCCTCTTTGCTAAGAAATAACTGCTGATATGTGTGGTTTTCGTAGCTAGTGAGTAGGCTATAGGGGGCAAACTTTTTATCAAAAGCCTGATTGTTTACGTAAACCATTCCTGATATGCCTTCAATAAGGTAATAATCAGGAAGATATTCCATCGTATATATGCTATCCGTTGGCGTGATTTCTAAGCGTTCGGCTTTATAATAAATATTCTTCCCATCTGAAGAGTAGACAAAGCTTTCTCTATCCTCTTCATTTGGGTCATAAGCTCTTTCCCTAAGAAAATGTAGCCGTTTAGGCTCTGCTCCTTGCATCAGCTTGCCCTTGTAGTAGCTAAGTTTCCCATTGCTTGCAAGGTGGTAGTTCTGCAAACTTTGATAAGGAGTTTGAGGCTCTGCTAAAGGTCTTATCGGATAGCTCCATCTTTGGGGCTTTTTGCCTCCAAATAAGTCATATTTAATTTGTTGCCATAAGAAGTTTAAGGGGGCTGGTTCATTATCATTAATGGTCATCCTGCCACAATAGTAGGTATGTTTGCCGTCGGTGTAGTAGTTATTGCCTATGGCTCTGAAGGTTTTGGGGTTCATATTGGGGATAATCTTGTTCCCACAATAGACATTGTTCTTGTCTAAGGAGATGTGCTGGTCGTAATAACTATCTTTATTGAAGGGCGAAATCGTTTTGGGGTCTGCCCCCTCGATAGGAAGGTAGCCATCACTTGGTATAGAAGTGTAAACTTTGCCTTTGTAGAGCTTGAAATTATGGAACAAATCCTTGCTGTTCTTATCAAAGTCAAGGGTTTGATTGTAGGGGCGTATGATAGCAAAACCCACTATGCTCAGCAGTACGAGGCTTGCAAAGATGATGGCTAAAATTCGGAATGGACTTTTTCTTATATCTGTCTTCATCGTGAATGTGCTAGTTTTTGTTTTCCAAATATTGCTTGATGGACTTCTAGTTGTAAAGATAAAAGTTTTTTACTCGTTCTAGAATAATACACAGGTCTTTATGCTGTAATCACAAAGCCAAATCATAGAAAATTAGTATCTTAGTCCAAATCAATAAACTAAATTTATGACTTAAGATTAAGATATTATAAGAATGGCATTATTTAAGATAGGACAGGATAAGAATTTAGAGCCCATTAGAGAAAAGACTTTTAAGCTGGAGAGAGATTTACAACGGCTAACGGAAGTAAATCTTGAAACGGTTTTTGGCTTTGAGTTTATCAAGAGTGAGTTTGCCCTTAATGGTTTGCGTATTGATACGCTCGCTTATGATAGAGAAGCAAATGCTTTCGTTATCATTGAGTATAAACGAGATAGAAATTTTAGTGTCGTTGACCAAGGTTATGCGTATTTATCTTTAATGCTTAATAATAAGGCTGATTTTATCCTGGAGTTTAACGAGTGTACAGGACGGACGCTCAGAAGAAACGATGTCGATTGGACACAATCAAGGGTTCTTTTTGTTGCTCCCTCTTTTACTCGTCATCAACTTGAAGCCATTAACTTCAGAGATTTACCAATTGAGCTTTGGACGATTAAGCGTTATGAGAATAATACTATTTCTTTTGAGCAAGTTAAGAAAACAAATGCAACAGAAAGCGTTAAAACAATCTCAAAGAAAGATAAAGTTGTAGAGCAAGTTAGCAATGAAATAAAGGTTTATACTGAGGAAGAACACCTTGAGGGAGTTAGTGATGATGTCCGTGCTTTGTACGAAACCTTTAAGAATGCAATTCTTAGATTTGAGGGAATGGAACTGAAACCTCAGAAACATTATATTTCATTTAGCTTAGAAGGAAATATCTCAGAGATAGCAGTACAGAAGAAGGGACTGAAACTTTGGATTAATCTAAAGAAGGGTGAACTAGAAGACCCGAAAGGTCTTAGTCGTGATATGTTTGGAATAGGTCATCTTGGTAATGGAGATTACGAAGTAAAAATCTCTTCAGACGAAGACTTAGAATATATTATGAGCCTTGTCAAACAAGCCGTTAATAAGCATAGGAAGTAAATAATATCAGCAGAGAGGAGTAGCACGCTCTAAAGCTACAAGAAAAGTAAATAATATGGGATTTGGCTTTAATCTTGCTATTATCTTCATCATACTACCACTAAGTGTACTACTATTGGTTCTTTGGTTGTTCTTTGACAAAACAATTTTTGCAAAGATACTTGTTGCTATGTGGCTTGCTATCTTTGTAATTGTTTTTGTTATTGGATTTTTGACAGATTTATTTATCCTTCCGAAAAAGAAACTTGACAAGGAAGATTACTACGGGACGTATATTATTGACAGAGACTTTTTCAAGGGCAAGCAAGCCGATTGGCAATATAATCATTTTAGGTTTGAGATTAGGGAGAATGACTCTATTTACTTTTATATTCGGAGAAAGAACAAGTTAATAAAATTTACAAAGGCTCAATCAGTACAGTCAATGTTTATAATTCTGAATGTCTTGTTATAAATATGGAGCAACCTACGCACCATATCCTTACGACGAATCCAACGATATACAGGGAAGTTTTTGGTTTTTATTTAGTTTTTAATTCACCCAAGTTCTATAATGTATGCTTCCGAAAAGGCGAGTGGGAAGCCATTGATAATTAAATAGAAATGTCTATTTATTGTATTACGGGGAACTCTTACCTTAAAATTTGCTAACTTTGTGGAAAATAAACAACTAACACAATGATAAATAGAATAAAAATAGAAGGTTATAAATCTTTCAAAAAGATTGACCTTGAGTTAAAACCAATTAATATCCTTATTGGAGCAAACGGCTCTGGTAAGTCTAACTTCTTGACTTTCTTTGAATTTCTTAATCAGCTCTATAATCAAAATTTAAACTTTTATCTTAAAATGAGAGGTTTTGAGAAGACTTTTCATAAGGGCTTAAAAGAAACAACACAGATAGACTCTAAAATATCATTTAACAAAAATAAAAATTCATATTCGTTTAGCCTAAATGTTTCAGATGATAGGTCTATAATTTTTAATAGAGAAACACTTTGGTATCGCAATGATCCTTTTGAGATTGGTTCTTATGAGCAAGAATCTAAAATTAAGAATAACCATATAGGACGAGGAGATTATATAAATGAATTTCTTAATAAAATAAAAAAATACCATTTTCACGATACAAGCAGAAACTCTCCATTTACGAAGGAATGTCATTGTATTAACGATGCCTATTCTCTTTATGAAGATGGTCGTAATATAGCTGCAATTCTGTACAGACTTTCTAAAGAGAAGGTCTGTATATATGAGCAAGTTGTCGAGATAATTCAAATCATTGCTCCATATTTTCTAGACTTTGTGTTTGAGGTAAATGAGGAATCTCAAACATTGAGGTTATTATGGAAGAGTAAACATAGCTCTACAATATATGGAGCGACGGATTTATCTGATGGGACTATTAGATTTATTGCCTTAGTTGTTTTATTCTTGCAACCAGTCTTACCTGATACAATCATAATAGACGAACCTGAACTAGGTTTACACCCTGCTGCAATTGCATTGCTGGCAGAGTTAATTGAGAGTGTATCACGAGATGGGAAACATCAAGTTCTTATTGCAACACAATCGGTAGAGTTACTTAATGAATTTACTGCTGAAAGCATTATTACTGTTGATCAAATTGATGGAGAAAGTCAATTTAAGCGTCTTGATGAAGAAGAGTTGAAACATTGGCTGGAAAATTATAGTATTGGTGAGCTTTGGCAGATGAACATCATAAAAGGAGGACAGCCTAATGAGTAGTATTAAAAGGTTAATTATTGTCTGTGAAGGGAAGACTGAACAGGATTTTTGTCATAAAGTTCTTTATCCATATTTTGTTGACCAAGGAATTTTTATCGAAGCTCCACAAATTGGGGGGATTGTTTCTTGGCAAAAACTCAAATTTCAAATTCAAAATCACTTAAAAGAAGGAGGAGAACCTTTTGTTACAACCTTTATTGATTATTATGCACTGCCGACATCATATCCTAACAGAGAAAAAGCAGAGCAAGTATCAGATAAGGTTAAGCGAATGCAAATTCTTGAACAAGGAATGCTTGAAGCATTAAATAATGAATTAAGGTTTATTCCCTATATTCAGTTGCACGAATTTGAGGCTCTGTTGTTTTACAATATAGATATTTTTGACGATAAAATTTCTTCCGAAAGATTAAATAAAAGGAAGGATATTATTAGTATATTAGAAAAGTATCCAAATTCAGAAGACATTAATAATCGCAGAGAAACAGCTCCTTCTAAGAGATTGGAAAAACACATAAAACACTACAAGAAGAGAATTGATGGCATTAAACTTGCAGAAAGCATTGGCTTGAACCGTATGCGAGAGAAATGTCCACACTTTGACGGGTGGATTGAAAAGTTAGAAAGTTTAGCAAATAAGTAGAAATGCTTATTTTTGTAGTTTGAAGAGTTTTAGATAAAGAATAAAAACGAAAATATATAAATAGATGAACATATCTTATCAATGGCTTAAGGAATATCTGCCAACAAAACTAAGTAGCGAGGAAGTTGCCGAAGCTCTTAC
>PDWI01000805.1_pt1 | contig 51020 bp, 42 predicted proteins | sample 1430891 | NCBI WGS metagenome assembly PDWI01 (sample SAMN01162508, study PRJNA174530) | Oral metagenome, whole genome shotgun sequencing project. | biome: Marine environment; feature: Marine mammal; material: Swab sample of the gingival sulcus; isolation source: swab sample of gingival sulcus... | reverse complement strand
AAAAAAAATAGAAAGCGATTTTCGATTCAGCTAAAACTAATTTTAATTTTTAGCTTTTTGATTATATTTTCGTTAGGTATGTCTGCTTTTATTTCAGAAAGATTTACTGAAACAGCACTTGTTGACAAAACATATATTCATTTACTTGATAAAGCTAAAGATACTGCAAGTATAATTGACCAGCGAATAAATACTGATATACAGGTTCTTACCGGTATTGCAGATTCTGATACTCTAAAAAATAAAAGCTTTTCTTTGGAAGAGAAAGCGGTATTTTTGGAAAAAAAAGAACGGCAAGACTCTTTTTGGACATTATTAGGTTTTGTTCCGCCTGATGGTATAGCTCACTTAACCGGTGGACGAAAAGTTGATGTAAGCGATAGGCAATGGTTTAAAGAAGCTTTAAAAGGAAACAGCTATGTTTCAGCCCCTTTTGTTTCAAGAGTAGATAATTCTTTGATTATTTCACTTTCTGTTCCTGTGTATGATTATAATAATAATATCATAGGAGTTTTAAGCGGTACTATTGACGGATTTTTATTGACAAAGCATATTGAAGATATTATAGTCGGTAAAACCGGTGTGCCTTATATTTTAGATGCGAAAGGTACTGTAATTGCCTATGAAGATAAAGATTGGGTTAGAGACCAAAAAAATGCTACTTTCCTTGCAAAAACAGACTCTTCTTTTCAAACTCTGGTTGATTTTGAGAAAACAGCAATTGCTTCAAATTCTTCTGATGTAGATTTTTTTTGGTATGAAAATGTTTATTACATTGCATCATTTGCTCCTATGAAACGTGGTGGCTGGACTGTAGTAATAATGGCACCGGTTGATGAATTTTTAGGAGATGTAGAAAAATTAAGAAAAAAACTTATTATTACAAGTATTATATTACTGATAGTTTCGATATTATTTGTTTTATTTTTTGCTGTAAAGATAATTAAACCGGTCAGAAAAACTGTAGGTGTTTTAAAAAATATTGCTCAAGGTGATGGTGATTTAACGGTTAGACTTCCGGTACAAGGAAATGATGAAACGACAGACTTAGCTTTATACTTTAACAAGACAATAGAAAAAATTGATATATCCATGCGCTCAATATTAAAAGGTTCAAATGAAATGAACCAAACAGGTCATAATTTAGCAGGTAATATGACTGAAACAGCAACAGCAATAAATCAAATTAGTGCCAACATTGAAGGAGTAAAACAACAAGCTGTAAACCAAAGCAGTAGCGTAGAAGAAACATCTGCAACTATGGAAGAAATGATTAGAACAATGCAACAATTGAATGCAGGAATTATTACACAAACAAACACTATTAGAATAACTTCTGAAAGTGTTGAAAGCATAGTACGAGGATTGGATACTGTTCAAAATGTTCTTGAAAAAAACGATAATGTAGTTAAAGCACTTGTAGCACAAACTGACGAAGGAAAGTTATTAATAAATACTTCAAATGAAATTACACAAAAGATTACCGAGCAGTCGGGCTTTCTGTTGGAAGCAAGTAATGTTATTCAAAATATTGCAAGCCAGACAAATCTTTTGGCTATGAATGCAGCGATTGAAGCCGCTCACGCCGGCGATTCCGGAAAAGGCTTCGCAGTTGTTGCCGATGAAATTAGAAAATTGGCAGAAGAGTCAAGTGTACAAGGAAAAAGCATAACAAGCACATTAAAAAACCTGATATCCGAAATAGAGACATTGTCTGTTGATTCAAAATCCGTAGCCGAAAAATTTACTGAAATTTTTGATCAAGTTATAAAATTACGAAACTTTAGTTTGCAGATAACAGATGTTGCTGCAAAGCACAGACTCGACAGTGAAAAAGCTATTGAATCATTAAAAGAAATCAACTCAATAACCATGCAGGTAAAAGACGGCTCAGCCGAAATGCTGATAGGTGGCGAGCAGGTTAATGATGCGATGCTTAAATTAAACGACCTTACACGGGTGATAACCGATAGCATGAATGAAATGGCAACAGGTGCAGTTCAAATAACTAATGTTGTACAGGAAGTAAATGAACTGACTGAGCAAAATAAAACAAGAATTCAAAATTTAACAGATGAGGTTAATAAATTCAAAGTATAGATAACTTTTTAACAGGTTAAAGCGAATTCTAAATGCCTACTTGACTTTTTTTTGTTTTAGATTGATAATATAGGCATAATTTATTGTAAGGAGTGAATATGTCAATTCATGATATGGACTTTTTGAAGGATAAGGTTCAAGACTTAAAAGACCAAGGTTTGTATAAATCATTGGTTACTCTTGAAGGGCCAAACGAAGCGGAATGTGTAATTGACGGCAAGAAAGTAATTAATCTTTCGTCAAATAATTATTTGGGTTTTGCAAACCATCCTAGATTAAAAAAGGCCGCTATTGAAGCAATAGAAAAATACGGTGCGGGTGCCGGAGCTGTTAGACCTATTATTGGTAATTCTAAAATTCACAATGAACTTGAGGAGCTTTTAAAAGAGTTTAAAAGAGAAGAAGCTGTTTTGGTTTTGCAGTCAGGCTTTAACTGTAATGCAGGTGTTATCCAAGCCGTTACAGAAAAGGGAGATTTAATTATTTCGGACGAATTAAACCACGCCTCTATTATTGACGGTGTTCGCCTTTCAAAAGCAGACAGGGGTATTTTTAAACACTCTGATATGGCGGACTTGGAAAAACTATTGAAAGAAAAACGCAAAGACTATAAAAATGTTTTGATTATTACTGACGGTGTTTTTTCGATGGACGGGGATATTGCAAACCTTCCCGGTATAGTTGAACTTGCAGAAAAATACGAATGCTTAACTTATGTTGACGATGCACACTCAAGCGGTGTCTTAGGCGAAAGCGGACGCGGCTCGGTTGACCATTTTAACCTTCACGGTCGTGTTGACTTCGCAATGGGAACTCTTTCAAAAGCAATTGGTGTAGTCGGCGGTTATGTTGCAGGCCGAGCCGTTACAATCGACTGGCTAAAAAACAGGGCAAGACCGTTCTTGTTCTCAACAGGCATGACTCCAGGCGATGCAGGTGCATGTATTGCATCAATTAAAATGCTCATGGAGTCTACAGAGCATACCGACAAACTTTGGGCAAATGCAAAATACTTTAAAGAAAAACTTGGCAAACTCGGATTTAACACAGGCAAAAGTGAAACTCCTATTACGCCGGTTATCATTGGCGATGAATCCAAAACCCTTGAGTTTTCTAAAAAGCTTTTTGAAAACGGTCTTTTTGTCGGCCCGATTGTCTTCCCGACTGTACCCAAAGGAACAGGTCGCGTTCGCTGTATGGTAACTGCAGGACACACAAACGACCAGCTGGATAGAGCCGTAGACGCATTTGAAAAAACAGGCAAGGCTTTAGGCATTCTTTAGAACAATCTAGTTAGCCTTAACACATCTGTCTTAATATAAAAGGCAGGTGTGTTTTTTTTGCTGACGCCAACCCGACGGGCTTGCATAATCTTTCGCCCTTTACTTAAAAACTTAATCGCTGTTTTACGCTATCGCGTCAACCACCTTGTTTTAAAATTTAATCGGGCGAAAGGATAGACAGCGCCCGTCCAAATCAGAATAAACGGTTTATCAAATCACGCCGGTATTCTGATAAAAATCATGCTCAAGTTCTATTTGTGAAATTACAATAGAAAATCCGTCCAAATGATTCATTTTAATTTTTAGCTGATTTTTATTTTCACTCATCAATTGACAATTTATATTTACAATGTTATACTCAAGAGCTATGAAAGATTCAATTATTGATAATGCAGTAAGGCGTGTGCCGGATTTTCCTAAACCCGGTATTTTATTTTATGATGTTACAGGTATTTTGGAAATTCCGGATGCTTTTAGACATTGTATCGACCGTATGGAAGAGCTGTACAAAGCCGAAGAAATTGATTTAATCGCGGGTTTGGAGGCAAGAGGGTTTTTATTTGCTGCCCCATTGGCAGAAAGACTTGGACTCCCGCTTGCTTTAATACGAAAAAAAGGAAAACTTCCCGGAGAAACTTATTCATGCTCTTATGCCTTAGAATACGGTATCGATGAATTTGAAGTATTAAAGTCTTCCATAAAACCGAATCAGCGTGTTTTACTTGTTGATGATTTAATTGCAACCGGTGGCTCATTAAATGCTTCAAGAAAAATTTTTGAACAGGGTGGGGCGAATGTTATCGGCTGTTTCGGTGTAATAGGACTCCCGTTTTTGGATTATGAAAAAAATCTTGAAGGTCTTGAAGTTAAAACATTGATAAATTATATGCATGAGTAATATTTATGAATATACTTTTTGATATTGCTTCTTTTTTTATATCACATGAAGGACAGTTTTCAATACGAGATTTTTTTGAATTTACAGATATGCAGATGACGCCTGAGAAGGTTAAAGAAACATGCGATATTCTTATTTATTATGATATCGGATATATGTTGCCTACTCAAGAGGAAATAAATCTTGCCGATTATGTATGGATAAAAAAAGAAGACTTTTTTAATGGCAAGCAATTTTTGGTTGCTCCTACTGAATTTGAAGTTGAAAACGGAGTTTTAATACTTGGAAGTAGGTTTACATGGGCAGGTGGTCTTAATAAACATTCAAATTATACTGATATAATTTTTGATTCAAAAAAACTGAAACATAGTACTATCGAAATACATAATAAATTTGCCAACACTTATTATTTTTTGTTTGATGAAGATATGCTTATAAATGAGCTTTGCGGTGAGTGTGAGGAAAACATTCCGCGTGTTACAAAATTTACTTCAAATACTTTTTTATATGTTACATGTTTAAATATCAATCATATATATGAGTCCCTTAATTTTAAAGTTGGGGATAGATTGATATTTGAAATAAAAGATTATAAAAAGAATATTATTGAACTAGTTCCTAAAAAAGCACCCGAAGTAAATCAAAACGATATTACGCTCTGGAAAGAAGGCTTTAATAAAGCAACAAAAACAGCTTGTGAAATTCTGGGGCCTGATTTTTTGCCTCAAACCATAATTGGTTTTGCTTTTTTCTTAGGAGTTCATACTATTTTTGGGAAAAAAAATATAGCACTTGAAGAAGCTTTATTTGAAAATGAAAAAATAAAGTGCATGAATTACGGGTTTAAATCAATTATATGGACAACAGATTCTCATATACCAATTCCAAGTTACTGGTCAAATTCCTTACCGAATCCTACAGGGATGATAGAGCGTTTTTTCTTTAAAATTCAAATGCCGATTACAAAAGAGATGTTGGAAGATTTCGTATATGATTTTTTGGCAAATAATTACATGGAATCAAATGACGAAGAAAAAGTAGAATCTTTTTCTAAAGATCTTGCCGTAAAACTGGTTCCAAAAATAAAAGGCGCAAGATATAAAAAGCAATTGGACATTGCTCAAAATTTTATTTTAGAAGTTTATGAAAGTTCCAAGAAACATTATAATCGCTTTTCTGAAAATGATACAATAATAGAATTTAGATCAAAGGTAAATTATTTTCTTTTAGATGTTATAATATTTGTCAACAGTTTAGTAAAAAAGAATTTATATCCCAATAGTTTTATTGATCAAACAGGTTTAATGTTGGATCAAATGCTTTGTCAGGCTATTGATTTCAGTAATTCAATGTCTACTGTTTACAAACAAACACAAGACCATATATCTGAATATATGATTTCACTTGATAACAGTTTGGATATGTATGAATCAGTAAAAACAGAAATAATAAATCAAATAAATATAATTACCAAGGAGTAAAGATAATGAATGAATTAAAAAGCATCGCACAATCTATAAGAAGTCTATCAATTGATGCAATTGAATCCGCAAACTCAGGACATCCCGGTCTACCGCTTGGAGCTGCAGAATTAGCCGCTATTCTTTATGCGAAAATATTAAAGCATAATCCTAAAAATCCTAATTGGATTGACAGAGACCGTTTTCTTTTATCTGCAGGACACGGATCAATGCTTTTATATTCAATTTTGCATATTTCAGGATACAATATCACAATAGACGATATAAAACAATTCAGACAATTAGGCTCAAAATGTCCCGGTCACCCTGAATACGGACACACTCCCGGGATAGAAGCTACTACCGGTCCTCTTGGACAAGGGGTTGCTATGGCTGTTGGTATGGCAGTGGCAGAAAAAATGCTCTCTGCAAAATTCAACACAGAAAAGCATAAAATAGTAGACCATTATACTTATGCCCTTGTTGGAGAAGGTTGCTTAATGGAAGGCATTTCAAGTGAAGCATCTAGTTTTGCCGGTCATAATAAACTGGGTAAACTAATTGTTTACTATGATGCAAATAAAATAACAATTGATGGCTCAACCGATATTAGCTTTACTGAAAATGTACAAAAGCGGTATGAAGCTTATGGTTGGCATGTACAATCCGCTTCAATGTATTCTTTTGAAGAAATAGATACTGCAACCGAGAATGCTAAAAACGATAAAAGGCCTTCCTTAATTATCTTAAACTCTAAAATTGGTAAGGGAGCCCCAACCGTTGAAGGTACTTCTAAGGCACACGGAGCGCCATTAGGTCCAGAAGGCATTAAATTGGCAAAACAAAACCTGGGTCTTCTCTCCGATAAAACCTTCTATGTTGCACCTGAAGCATACAACTATTTTGAAAAAAAACAAACACAATTTCAAGAAAAAGAAAAAAACTGGCAAGAGCTGTTTGAAAATTGGAGTAAGGAAAATCCCGAAAAGCGGAAAGAATGGAATTACAGTTTTGAAAATGCCGGTACTTCCGCAGAACTTATAAAAAGTGTAGAATTCCCTGTTTATGAAGACTCCGAAGTAATTGCAACACGCGCTGCTTCAAAAAAAGCGTTGAACGAATTTGCAAAAGTATTACCCAATTTAGTCGGAGGGTCAGCAGATTTGGAAGGCTCAAACTCCGTATCCATGTCTGATGCAGGATATTTTTCACCCGACTGTCCTACCGGAAGAAATATACACTTCGGTATTCGAGAATTCTCAATGGCGGCTATTTCCAATGGTATTCAGTTACATGGCGGTTTACGCAGTTTTTGCTCGACTTTTCTTGTCTTTTCCGATTATCTAAAACCGGCAATCAGGCTTTCCGCCCTTATGAAACAACCTGTAATATATGTTTTCACCCATGACTCGATTTTTGTCGGAGAAGACGGCCCTACACATCAACCCATTGAATTTATAGCAACATTAAGAAGCATTCCCAACTGTTTGGTTTTGCGCCCCTCTGATGCTGAAGAAACATCAATTGCATGGCAAATGGCATTAGAAAATAAAACCGGTCCAACCTGTTTAATCCTAACGCGCCAAAGGCTTCCTATTTTGCCAAAAACCGATACTGACCGAAAAGCAAAAATCTCAAAACCTGCATATATAATTCAAAATGCTTCTGACAAGCCTGACCTGACAGTTCTTGCTACAGGCTCTGAGGTTTCGCTTGCGATTGAAGCCGCTAAACAAGTTCCGTCCAAAAAGGTTCGCATTATTTCTGTTCTTTCCAAAGAAATGTTAGAATTACAACCTGCAGAAATTCAAGAAAAACTTATTGGCGGCAAAAAACACGATTTGAGAATTATTACTGCCGAAGCAGGTGTCCGTCAAGGCTGGGGAAGTTGGACAAAAGATTTAAGCGATTGCTTTTCAATTGAAACATTTGGTGCATCTGCACCCGGTAAGGATGTTGCGAAACACTTGAATTTTACCGCTGAAGCGCTTGCCAATTTAATTAAAAAATAAACACATAGTAGAGAGTTTAATTTTAAGCTAACGGCCACCCCGACGGGCTTGCATAATCTTCTGCTCTCTATTGAAAAATATAAAAGACGCTTTTCCTTCCTGTCAAAGGTCTTTTCTGGTTTATGGTAAAACGAGCAGAAGGATAGACTGTGCCCGTCCACTACAGTCTAAGCGTAGCTGAACAAACAGTCCGGTTTTCTTTTTGAAAACACGCTTTTTAAGTATGTCAGTTATTAATTTTTATAATAGGGCCAATTTTAATTCCAAAATTATTCATAAATGATTTTACACCAACCATATTTTTAAGTGTATCTGTCATTTCAGAGCCGGCACCTGTTGTACTAATGTATGATATTTTAATGTCAGAATTAAAAAATTCAATAAAAGTAAACCCGAGAGTGTCAAAAAGACCAAAAGCCAGGCCTATGTCGTTTGAAAAATAATACTGCAGATCCATTTGTAGGTTTGCCCCTGTAAGAACTAACATTATACTCTCATTGTTAAAATCTGTGTTTTTGTCGCCCATTTTATCTATTTCACTGAACTTGACATTTAATTTTCCGAAACCTACACTTACACCTGCCAAAAGATTAATATTTAATTTAGGGGCAGGGTTAAAATTATAGCCAAAATTAAAATTTGTTTGATAGAAAAAGCCTTGTTTTCCGAAAATATCATTCTGTGCAAATCCCGATGTAGATAAAGTGCCTGTGTGTATAGTATTATTGAAATCTTGAGACACAGCTTTTTCAATATTGGCATTATTTGGCACTTGATCCAGATAAACTATACCCCATAATGAAAAATAATTATCCCATGAAAATGTGAAACCTTTTTTTGTTATTGTTCCAACTCCAATTCCAAGTGTAACCGGAAATAAACATTTAAATTTAAAAGTATCGAAAGCTTTTTTTCCTGCCATTCCGCTTTCATCATCTTGAAGTTTTGCCTGAGCATGTACGGTATTCATGTAAGAAATACCGAATGATGGGGTAAAAGTAACTTCCGCAAAGCTATAGCTCGAAAAAACAATAAGTGCAATAATAAAAAAAACTCTCTTCTTCATGATCCTGTACTCCTAGTTGTAAAGCAACAATTAATATTATTTTGATATTTTAAATACAGGACCGACTTTGAATGTAAAATTATTCATAATACCTGTTCCTAAAATTAAAGCCATCTGTTTTTTATTTTTTGTCACACCACTGGCACTGTAAGTAGCATTGACTTCAGGAAATAAAATCACTGCTCCATATCCTATAGTATCAAATATACCTATATTTAACCCGACACTCTTTGTAAAGTAATATTGGAACTCCAATTCAATGGGTACTCCGCCAATTGCTACAAGTTTAGAATTTTTAAACTTTGTATCAATATTTGTAGAATCCATAAGAGCTGTTATATCTTTGAATTTAAAGTTAAATTTACCAAATCCGAAACCAAGTCCTAAAGCAAGATTAATATGTATTTTTTCAATCGGCCTAAAACTATAACCGAACATAAGGTTTGTTTCATAGAAAAAACCGCCTGTCATTTTTTCACTTGAAGTTATGTCGTTTATTTTTACGGTTCCCGAAGAAGCTCCCAGCAGACTTTCTATTTTACCTGTATTTATTTTGACATCATAATTACATTTCCCTATAAAGGATATGTAATTTTCCCACATAAACAAAAATCCGCTCTTCTTTATTGAGCCTATACCAAGACCAACTGTCATAGGTGCCCAAGCTATTTTTGCACTGTCAAAAACATTGTATGAGGGTACGATTTCTTTTGATTTCAGATTTCTACCGGATATATGTGAAAATCCAATGGTAGGTGCAATGATAGTATCTGCAAATGTTAGAGTTGCAAAACATATTAAAACTAAAGCAACAGCAAAAGCTTTCTTCATAATTTTCTTCTCCTTAAGATTTTTCTAATCTGAAGAAATTGCAAAAGTCAGACGATTTTTGCAATTTCTTCCAAAATGCACCAAAAAGCACAATGAAATGAGCTTATTTGGAGGTACTTATAAAAAGTAATGGACTTTTACAGGTTCCTTATCTACATGTATATTTTAGTAGAAACAGCTAAATATGTCAAGCATTTAACATTTTTTTTTGAAAAATAAATAAAACTCATATAACTTAATTCTACAAGGCATGGATCTATGTTATGGACTGATTGTTACCGTGATAGTCTAAATACAGGCCCGACTTTAAATGTAAAGTTATTCATAAATCCTTTTCCAAACAGTACCGTTACTTGTTTTTTTGTCTTTGTCCCTCCGGCATCAGTATAAGTTGCGTTTACTTCAGGAAACAATAAAACAGCACCATAACCTATCGTATCAAATATACCTATATTTAATCCAATCTGTTTTGTGAAGTAATATTGAAACTCAAATTGGAGAGGTATACCGGCTAATACGATATATTTTGATTTTTTGAATCTATCGTCAAGATTTGAAACTCCAATCCATTCTTTTATATCTTTTATGGTTAAATGAAATTTTCCAATACCCATTGCAAGTCCTAAAGCCAGGTTAATATGGGTTTTTTCAACAGGGTGGAAGCTATACCCGAACATTAAATTCGTTTCATAAAACACACCGCCGGTCATTCTATTGCTGGAAGTAATGTCATTAACTGTTACAGAGCCGGCTGTTGCTCCTAAAAGGCTTTCTATATCGTTAGTATTTATGCTTGTTTTAGAATTGAATTTTCCGATGAAGGAAGCAAAATTATCCCACATAAACAAAAAACCGTTTTTGTTTATTGTGCCTATACCAAGACCAATTGTCATAGGCCCCCATGAAATATCAACATTGTCAAATACATCATAAGATCCTCTAAGAGTTCTATTTTTTAAATTTTTTCCCGCTATATGGGAAAAACCGATTGTCGGAACAATTATGGTATCTGCAAACATAGCTGTAATCAAAAATGTCAGCATTAAGAGTAAAGAAACAGCTTTTTTCATAATTTTGTTCTCCTTAGCAAATATTATAATACATCTGATATGATTACAAAAGTCAAGTTTTTTTGCCACACTTATCAAGATAAATCTAGTTTTTCAAGTAACTCTGCACCTTGACATTCTATTAGAAACACTAAAATATGTCAAGTGTTTTAAATTCGTTATATTAACATTTTTTTGAAAAGAATAGTTCAAATATTTTATGTCCTTTTTTGAGTGCCTTTTCTTCAAAATTAGTTTTTGGTCGCCATTTCTGAGGCTCTGCAAATTCGGCATAATGCGAATTAAGAGAATTTACCGATTTTAGCTCATTAAGGGAATAATAAGCATAATCCTCCCAATCGGTTACCATATATATATAGCCGCCGGTATTCATTTTTTCTGTCATAAGGTCAATATTCTTTTTTTGAAGAAGTCGCCTTTTATGATGCCTTTTTTTCTGCCAAGGATCAGGAAAAAAAATATGAAACCCTTTAATACTTTCATTTTCAATCATGTTTTCTAACACTTGAATTGCATCATATTCAATTATTTTTAGATTAGAAAGTGAAAACTCTTCAATTTTTCCCAATAGTTTTCCTACACCGGCTTTAAACACATCAATAGCAATATAGTTTATTTCGGGGTGTTCTTTTGCTATTATAGCTGTTGCATCACCCATACCAAAACCTATTTCTATAACCACAGGATTGTAATTATCAAACAGTTTTTTGAAATTTAGCATTTTTTTTTCATAGTTTAAACAAAATTTCGGCTTTAATACTTCATAGTTACGCTTTTGACCACTTGTCATTCTTCCGGCACGCATCACATAAGTTTTGATTGCCGGTGATAGTAACTCTTTTTTTTCTGTCATTTTAATGTTCACCTATATCATATATTTTAGAGAGAAAAGCGATTTTTGGCTGTTCAAACATAATTTGAAAATACCTTGCATTGGGATACTTTTTTTTTAATTCGTGTAACATAATAGGGATGGCACCATTATCCAATAGTTTGTTTTTCTCAATGATAATAGCTTGTCTATCAGCACCCAATAATATGATATTATATTCATTAAAAAAACGATTTATCATTTTTGATTTTAAAATACATTTATTGTCATTAACTTCAATTTCAAAAGGAAGGGTAGTATCGGCATTCAACTCTTCCAATGTATAATCAAAAGAATGTTCATTATGACCTAAATCAGAAATAGCAATATGATATTCACCTAAAGGCATTTTATACAATGGTGGAGCTATTTTATTTGTACCTACAACAAAGCGATTTTCAGAAAAATCTCTAAAAGTAAAAAATGAAACATCATTTGACATAATAGTCCATTTTAAGCCTGTCGGTATGTGTATTATATTTATTGTCCTAAAATCAATTTGCCCGTCATCATCTTCATATTCCAAAAAAACTGACAGTCTTTCAACCAACAAACCTGATTGTGTTTCTGCTTTTAAAAGTTTAACACTCGGCTTTAAAATTTCAGGGTTGGACTGTGAGCAGGAACATAATAGGATAAAAAAAACTGAAAACATCAATAAAAAGCTTTTTTTCAATATAGTTATTCCTACTTTTGTAAGTATTTCAACCGGCTTTAAAACATAAACGACATGTTAATAACCGCTAAATCCGAATTCTGGAATTTATTTGCCCCAGATTCAAACCTTACATTAACCTGCTCACAAGCATCACTTAAATACGATATATAATACATACCCAAACTCGAATCCTGTGAGCCTTCCGGCATGTCTTTATAAAAGTCAATCAGCGAGTTTTTGTCAACATCGGTGTTTTTCACATCATTTAGATTTTCTCTTACAGCTTCAGACTTTTCATTTTTACTGTAAAGGGTAATCTGCAACTTACCTTGCGTACCTATTGATGCACTACTGGAGCCTCCCAGTTTCCACGAAACAAAAACCAGCTCTTGTTTCTTTTCCAATTCTGCAACCAACCTACGGCGTATAGTTGGATCAAAAAGAGCATCTTGCGAATTTGTAAGCTCGGGGAAAAGGTTTTTAGCCTCATTTCTCAGATTCATGTTTTCTGCACTTAAAATCAACTCCATAAGCATTAGTGAAACATACTCGGCTATTTTTGTTTTGTCCATGTATTCAACCAGCCCCGTTCTAATTACCTTTAAGATATTATCCGCATCAGGACTTTCTTTTATTTTAGGTAACAGAAACCAGGTAAAAGGCCTTAAATTATTTAAAAATTTTTCACTTAAAAACAATTGTACATTTTTTTCTTCCGGAGATAATTGAGAATTTTTTAAAATAAAAGACGAAAGCGGCCCTAAAATTTGTTGCTTTGTTTGGTATATCATATTCTGATTTTTGCTCAATGCCTGAGTAAGGATTTTTTCGTTTATATGTGTTTTTTCATCAATTATATTTGCAGGATTTAATCTATTCCATTTTTTTATTACAGGCGAATTTATAAACTCGTTAAAAATAAAAGAATCATATTGTCTGTAAAGCACCGAATAAACAATCAATTTTGAAAGATCCATAATTTCCTGTCTGGAAGATACAAATTCTGATTTGGAAATTTCAATTTTTGAAACGAACCCCGCAAGCAAAAGCCTTTGCAGTGTAGACGGTTGAAATTTATCCAGAAAGATACCGTATTCTTCAACATCGCCGGCCAGCTTAAATTTAATCAATTTTTTTCTCTGTCTTATAAAAAAAGTAGACCCTTCTTGGGTCAAAATTAATTTAAGAGGAAGCTCTAAGATTCGTTTTTTTTGGTTTGCCATATGCCGTCCTTATACCGAATATCGGTATTTTTTTCTTTCAGTTAATATTTTATTTAAGGGTCTTGCAAAAGTCAACCGAATTTTGTAAGAAACTATCTACCATATCAATTTTGCCGTATAGTGTCGATTTTGTCAAGTAGCTTATTTCATTAAAATAAAATGAATTTTGGGCGTTGCGGTTTGAGCGTGCATAAAATGAATTTCTAACAGTAACAAACCGCCGCTCATTTCGGAACTCACTGTCGTTCGGCTAATTTTGCACAGATATACTGTGCAAAATGGATCCACACGCCCTTTTTTGATAAAAAGGGCGTGTGTTCCTACAATCGCTAACGCAGCACAGAAGAATTAAAATGAATTTATCCCGCTAAATTCTGATGCAACTTTAATTACTTCTTTCGCCTTGTTTTCCGAAATTGAAATCATTCGAGTTAGTATTTCAGGTTTTGCAGTTGCCAAATTTTCTATATTTTTAAAATATTTTATTAATACATTTGCTCGTTTTTTACCAATATGTGGAAGATTTTCAAATTCTGTTTTTAACTTTGCTTTTTGTCTGATTTTTTTATTTTTTGAATTTGAAAAACGATGCGTTTCATCTCGAACTCTTTGCAAAATTCTAAGTGCAGGAGATTTTTTAGGTAAAACAACAGGAGTGTTATTATGCGGTAAATAAATTTCTTCATTTCGTTTTGCCAAACCAATAACAGGTATATTTAAATTTAAGGCAGTTAAAATACCATAAGCTGCATTGACTTGTCCAATCCCGCCGTCAATTAAAATCAAATCAGGTAATTCCGATGCTTCATTAAGTAATCGTGTGTATCGTCTTGCAACAGCTTCCTTCATGGATGCGTAATCATCGATTATGCCGTCAGTGGTTTTTAACCTAAAAATACGATAGTTTTTTTTGTCGGGATTTCCGTCTTTAAAAGAAATTAAACTTGCAACCGGAAAAGTGCCACCAAGATGAGCAATATCAAACCCTTCAATTCGATGCGGAATATTAGAAAGCTTTAATACCTTTTGAAGCTCATCTAAACCCGGATAATCACCCTTGTCTTTGACTCTGCGAACAGCGTCTTCTTTTGCATTAAAATGAGCCATATTCATCGCAGCCAGATGATGTCTAAATTCGCCTTTAGTTAAATTAAGCTTTTTAGCTTGAATTTCATCTTCTTTTGAAAGTAAAATTTCGGTTGCAGAGTAATACGTCTCAGGCTCGCCTGCAATTGTTTCGGTTTTGCTTTTCTGTATGTTAATTGCAATAATATTTGTTTTAGTTTTAAGTTTATCCACAAACCATTTTTCGGCTAAGTCGCTGTTTTGAGAATGTTGTACAAAAATATTCGGCGGAACATTTTTTGAATTTTTATAATAAACAGATAAAAACTCCGGCAGAACTTCATCATCTTCTTTTAGTGTCCTGCTTCTGTATAAATCTCTGGCTACAAGTTTTCCACCACGCATTTTCAGAACTGCAAAAGTAATCATTGCACCTTCCGATGCCCAACTGATATAATCTCTGGCGGCAGGATCCATATCTTCAACAACATTTTGTGAATGCAGGGAAATCACAGATTGTATTCCGTCACGAATTCTGCCTGCCGTTTCAAAATCAAGCTTAGTTGCGGCTTGTTTCATTTTTTCTTCAAGTACTTTTATGGAAATAGAATGTTGACTATCAAGCATCAATGCAATTTCATCAACTTCTTTCATATACTCTTCATGACTAACCAAGCCGCAACAAGGAGCCTTACATCGTCCAATGTGATAATAAAGACAGGGGGTTTTTCTTTTTTTTAATCGCTTACATTGGCGCAAAGTGTAAGTATGTTTTATCAAAGACAAAAATTTATCCACCTCTGCAACATTCGGAAAAGGCCCAAAGTATTTACCTCCGTCCTGCTTAATATAGCGAGTCCGAAACAAAGCGGGAAAATCCCCGTTTGTTAATTTTAACATAGGGTAGGTCTTTCCGTCTTTTAAATCAATGTTGTATTTTGGTTTATATTTTTTGATTAGGTTATTTTCTAACAGCAAAGCTTCATACTCTGTTTTTGTCTGAATATACTCCAGATTTCTTGCTCGGGCGACTAAAATGCGGGTTTTAAGATCCTTAGATTTAGCAAAATATGATGTGAGTCTATTTTTTAACGATTTTGCTTTACCGACATAAATAATTGTACCCGCTTCATCACTCCATAAATAAACACCACTACTTTTAGGAGCATTTAAAGCAATCCTGTGTAAATTTTCTTGTGGAGATTTTTTCGTGGATACAGATTTCATATATTAAATTATATTAAAAACAAGGATAAAAAGCAAGGAAAATAACGACTTTTACACCTGTATATCAATCATGCTTGCTGTTTCGTTTGACTCGGCAAACACACTTGTTTTCCCTTTATAAGGTGTTTTTAGAGCATCAATTTGTTTACGCAAACCAACCATATGCGTTTTTAATTTTTTTCTGTTTTTTTCATTTTGCTCTAATACCATTGTTTGGAGTTTTTTCAAATCGGTTTTAAGCTCTATTGCCTGTCCATTATCATTGGGATTGGTATATTTGTACATTTCTTCCATTGGGTCTATAACTTTTTGAATTGTGTATATTTCAGAAATAATATTTTTTTCAAGCTCAGTATGTTCAAGTATTGCATCTATATTTTCATTTTCAATACTGATTTCCTGTGCCTGTAATACATCAAGGTATTCTCTAAACTTTTCGCGTTGTCTGTTTAATAATACCTTAAACCGTTTTAAAATAGCAACTCTTTTTTTAATTTCATCATTTGATAAATCTTCAGTTGTTTTCATATACACCTCATTATCCTGCGATATTAATTCCGGTTGAAACCGGTCTATCACCGGAGCCGGAGGTTTTACCTGCGACTTCTTGCCAAGCTGCCCTAAGCTCTTCCATCATGCTTTTTACATTTATCAATGGTGGGCTTTCTTTTTTTACATTTGCTTGTAATAATTGTTGGTTGAAAAATGAGTATATCGATAATAAGTTACCTGCAATTTCTCCGCCTGCTTCCATGTCTAATGATGCCATAAGCTCTGTAACAATATCTTGAGTTTTTATTATATGCCTGTTTACTTTTTCTATATCCTGTGGTTTTATTTCTTTGGAATTTAGTAAATCAATTGCATAGCCAACCTGTTTTATTGCTTCATCATACAGCATTATTATAAGAGTGCTTTGACTTGCCGTTTTCACGCTTGTTTCTTTATAAGTATTTAACGCACGGTTATTATAACTCATTTTTCCTCCTGAATAAAAAAACTCAGTATCAGTGTCGGTTTTTTTTAAATTTACTTTAGCTAAACAAGTGACAGGAACTTATATGGAATTTATTCATCAGTGGCAGCAAAAATACTTTTTAGTACGGATATATCCGATTCTGAAAATTCCAAATTTTTTGTTTCTACAAGCTCATCATTCGTTGTTTTTAATTTTTGTAGAAGCCCGAATGATATATATGTAAGTATAATTAAACCGGCTTTATGATGCGAATTTATAAATGCCGAAAATTGTTCTCTGGAGATAACCAATATCGTAGTCGGCTCTAAAGTTTTTACATTCGCTGTGGTTAGTTCATTTTTAAAAAGACTCGTTTCACCAAAAAAAGACGGGCTTTTTAATACGGCAATACGAATATCCTTTTCTTCAGAAGTTTTTACAACTTCAACTGCCCCGCTAAATAAAACAAAAAAATCGGAATTCATTGTGGCTTCTTTAATAACTTCTTCCCCTTTATCGTAAGAGAATATATTTGAAAATTCAGAAATTGCAACAAGGTCTTCGTCAGCCATCTGTTGGAAAATAGGTACGGTTTTCATTTCAGTTAAAAACGTATCTTTTTCCATAAAAACTTCATTCATAGTTAATCCTAAAATTGTATCTTTTTGTATTTTCGACAGAATGAAAAAAAAACTTACGGTAACTTGGAAAAATTTGTTTAACGTAATACAGAATACCGGACTGATTTGCATATTTTTAGACTGTTTTTGCGACTGCCGTTATCCTTTTGTTTGATTGTATCGAAAGCAAAAGCGGCTATACTTAGACGCTGATTTTTTTTAATTCAGTAAAAAACAAAAGATTTAAGGCAGGAGCGGGTTACAGAGCGATAGCGACTAAATGTTTAACATGTATTGACATTAGTCATATTATTTATATAATTTTACTCAAGAGGTAATTATGAGTTTGAAAAAAATAACTGAAAATATTTTTTGCGTGAATGTTGATTTAGATGAAAGCATTTCACGATTTGAAGGTATTTGGGCAATTCCCAGCGGTGTAACGATCAATTCTTACATTGTGAAAGGAAACGAGACGGCACTGATTGATGTTGTTTTGGACGATGCTAAGGCAATTAAGGAGTATGAAGAGCATCTGGCAGAGATAGGTTTGAGTTTTGGTAAAATTGACCATCTGATTTTAAATCATCTTGAGCCTGACCACACAGGTTTTTTAACTGAGTTTAGGAAGTTAAATCCAAGTGCGAAAATTTATGCAAGCAAAAAAGGTATTGCCATGGTAAAGAATTTCTTTAAGATTGATGATAATCTGACTGAAGTTAAAACCGGCGATACTTTGGATTTAGGGAATTCGGTTGTGTTAAAGTTTTTCGATACCCCGAATGTTCACTGGCCTGAAACAATGATGACTTATTGTGAAAACGGCGGAGTTCTTTTTTCATGTGATGGCTTTGGAGGATACGGTAAACTTGGCGAAAAACTTTTTGACGATGAACATTCCGAAGAATCGCTGAAACAATATGAGCATGAAGCTTTAAGATATTACAGCAATATTATGTCCAGTTTTAGCAGTTATGTTATAAAAGCAATTGATACTGTTTCACAAGTTGACTTAAAGGTAATTGCACCAAGCCATGGCATTATCTGGAGGAAAAACCCTCAATATATGATTGATTTATATAGACGATATGCAGGTTATAATAAAGGCGGAGCATGCGAAAAAGAAGTTTGCGTAATTTACGGCTCAATGTACGGATTTACAAAAAGAGGAGTAGATGCCGTTATCAAGGGAATTGAAGAAGCAGGTATGAAGTATACTGTTCATCAAGTACCTGATATTGATGCTTCTTATGTTTTGGCAGATTCTTATAAGGCAACAGGGCTTGTTATAGCCATGCCTACTTATGAATACAAAATGTTTCCTCCAATGGCACATATCTTGGATTTGTTTGAAAGAAAACATTTTACCGATAAAATTGCCCTCCGAGTAGGCAGCTGGGGTTGGAGCGGTGGCGCCAAAAAAGAATATGAATCTCGCATCGAAAAATTTAAGTGGGATAATTTAGAGTCTTACGAATGGCAGGGTATTATCACTGCCGAAGATGAAGAAAAACTAAAAGAGCTTGGAAAAGAGCTCTGCGCTAAGGTGTCCGAAAAAGTTTAGACGAGTCTAAAATGCTATGGGCGGAATAAATTTTATTCCGCCCGTATCGAGTCTGTAAATAATTTAGTTTTCCCCTTTGTACTTTCAAAAATAAATTTGGCAAATTCTTCTTTTTGATTTGCGTCAAGTTTGCCTGCAACTAAAACATGCTCCATGAAATTGGTATTCATTACTTCAAATGAATACTCCTGAAAACGCCTGCTTAAAAATTCATAATCTGCATAACTGCAAGAGAACTCAACTTCAACTGTTTCAATCAAATCGCCGGTGCTTGCTTTTTCCAGAATACGCTTTACCGAATCACCGTATGCTTTTACCAAACCGCCCGTCCCTAAAAGCGTCCCGCCAAACCAACGAGTAATACTGACAAAAATATTCGTAACATTCGAATTCTTTAAAACATTCAATGCGGGCTTTCCTGCAGTTCCTGACGGCTCACCGTCATCTGAGCAACCTAAAATTTCCGCCCCCTTACCGAGAACAAAGGCATGCACAACATGAGTTGCATCAGCATATTTTCGTTTTTGCGCCTTTAATAAATCTCTTGCATCCGACTGCTCTTCAACAGGAAACGCCTCAACTAAAAATCTTGAGCGCTTAATTTCCAACTCACATTTGGCATAAGCTATTAAAATTTTCATCAAACAAATATACTTTAATTCAAAATTTTTGTAAATAGAGGCAATAATAAATTACTCACCCCTCGACAGTCGCATAATCTTTCGTCTTTTGCTTATAAAGCTAATCGCCGTTTTCCGCTTAAGCTCCAACCGGCTTTTCTTTATTAAATAATCATACGAAAGGATAGACGACTGTCTTCAAAATCAGGCAAGTATTCTGTAAATCACGCCGGTGTTCTTAAAAAATATTCCAAGGCGTATATTAAAAAAACAATTGACCGAAAGTCTTTTTTTTTGTATCTTTAATGCAGATGATTTTAAGGAGGCTATTATGGCTGTATTACATTTAACACCGGAAGATTTTGACAAAACATTGGAAACAGATTTACCTGTTTTAGTTGATTTTTGGGCTCCATGGTGCGGCCCGTGCAAAATGATTGGTCCCGAGCTTGAAAAGGCTGAAGCAGAGCTTTCAGGCAAGGCTATTGTTGCCAAAGTTAATGTTGACGAAGCTTCGAACAAGGGTTTGGCCGCTAAATATGGTGTCAGAAGTATCCCCAACTTAGTGGTAATCAAAAACGGCAAAGAAGTAGATAGAGGGGTGGGTTTTATGGATAAAGCTCAACTTGTTGAGTTGGTTTCAAAACATTTTTAGTTTTGATATATTTTTTACTAATTTTATTTTTATTAAATTTTACTGAAAATCAGGCTTAAAGATTAAAAGAAATCTTTAAGCCCTTTCTTTTAGTAAAATTTTTTCAAGCTCTTTATATGATGAAAATCTAAAGTCGGAATACTTGTTTTTTGAAGTAAAGGCTCTTTTAAATTTCGAGCAAATATAAGCTGTTTTCATACCATAATTTGCGGCACCTGTTACATCGTATTCAACACTGTTGCCGACATAAAGTATATTTTCGGCAGGGAGCTCTAATTTTTCCGCCAGAGCTTTAAACGGAACGGGCGAGGGTTTTAATGCTCCTGTTTCTTCAGAGCTAAGTGAGCAATCACATAATGGCAGAATTCCCCAAACATCGCCTTTTTGCTCTATCGGAAAATCCGATAATAAGGCTATCTTCAAGCCGGATTGTTTTAAGCATTGAATTGTTTCAAAAACATTTTTATACGGTTTAATTTTTTGAAATAAAGGTGCCCATCCTTTGTATATTTTGTTTGCAATTTCTGCCTTTATATAATTAGCATCATCCGGTATTCCGGTGTGTTTTATCATTAACTCTGCCTGTTTTTGATAAAAATCTTCAATCAATGTATCTTCGGCTAATTTACGAAGCTCATGCCTGACAATTCTAAAAGCATTCATTAATCTAAAATTTTTAAGTATAAACGGCAATATGGCAATGAAAAATCGCCTATTGGGGTATAGAGTTCCGTCAATATCAAATGCAACAGCTTTAATTTCTTTCACAATTTGCATTATACAAATTTCCGTAATTTTGTCTATTGTTTAGTAGGGTAAATGATTATGTTTTTTAAAATTAAAAAATTTAATCCTTATGTTTGGAAATATTGTATTCTTTCGCATACTTGACAGAAATTTAATTTAATGGTAGACTTTCATAAATCAAAAATAAACAGGAGTATTTATGACCTTTGAAATGCCTAAATTCAATAGGCCTGATTTTTCCGATGTTAAATTTACAAATGCGGAGAATGTTAAAACCGAAACCGTAGAAAAAGACGGAGTTGCCCCTGACGGATTTTATTTGACTTCTCATTTGCCTACTTATTTCAAGTATAACGGAAGTTGGATTTTACCTGCACGGAATTCACTGAATTGTGTTGCTACTTTGCATAATTCACAAATACAGGTAAAAGAGTTGCGTGATTTGAAACAAGGAGAGCATGTAGTTCTTGCAACAAAAGATGATGCAAGCGAAGGTGTTTTTAAAGTTGAAAATCCTTTTGGTCATGTTTCTGTGTCAAAAAAAGCGGTAGAAACCTCTTTTTCAAATGATTATGAATTTTTGTATCGGTTGATGGAGCACGAAAAAAAATCAGGCGGATACATTGTTTGGGTTTTAGGCCCATCGGTTGTATTTGACCATGATACAAGAATAGCCCTTTCTGATTTGGCAACAGCAGGTTATGTAAACGGTTTAATGGCCGGTAATGCAATGGCTACACACGATTTAGAGGGCGGTTATTTGAATACGGCTCTTGGACAGAATATATATACTCAAGAGTCCGTGCCAATGGGGCACTATAATCATTTGGATTTACTAAACGAAGTTCGTCGAGCAGGTTCAATCGACAACTTTATTTCGCAAGGGCATGTTAAAAACGGATTTATGAAAAAAATTACGGAATTGGGAATTCCCTATGTTCTTGCAGGATCTATCCGAGATGACGGCCCTTTACCTGAAGTTTATCAAACTGCAACAGGAGCACTTGAAGCAATGAAAGACATGACAAATAAGGCAACTCTTATTATATGTCTTGCAACATTGTTACATTCGGTGTCAACCGCAAACTTAGCTTCAAGCTACAGGGTTACTGAAACTGCTGAAGTTGTGCCTGTGTATTTGTATTCTGTAGATGTAACGGAAAATGTAACACATAAAATTTCAGCCGCTCGTGAAAATATTGCAGTCAAAACTGTGGTAACTAATGTGCAGGACTTCGTTGTTAATATACAAAAAGCGTTAATTCAAGGTAAGAGGGGGTAACTTAAAATGGATAAAAATAAATTTAAAATACCGACATACAGGCATCCTGATCTTGAACAGTCATTTCTAAAAGATGCCCCGAATGCAAAATTGGTTGAAGCTCCCGAAGACGGTATTTCACCTGCAGATTATCATGCTTTGTCGGTTTTTCCAGAATACTTTAAAATTAACGGTAAGTGGATTTTGGCTACAGAAAGCAGAATGGATACTGTTTGTGTAGCAGATGATACACCCGGTAAAGAGTCTGTTTCTATTGTGGAATTCAGAAACTTAAAAAAAGGCGATAAGGTTGTTGTCGGAAGAGCAGAAGATGCAAGTGAAGGAATTTATGTTTACACAGGTGGTTTTGAAACAGAAGAAAAGACCTCAGATACATTTGCTTTTCGCTCAGGTCGTTCAAGGGAGACGGCTTTTTCGATTGATTATGATAAACTTTATCAAATTTTAGAGCATGAAAAACAACATAACGGAAAAGTAACTTGGGTTTTGGGCTCTGCCATAACGCTGGATTCAGGCTCCAGAGAAGCACTGGAAAAACTTGTTCGAGGCGGATATGTAAATGCCATTCTTTGCGGAAATGCACTTGCCGCATTTGATTTAGAGCAAGCTGTCTTTGGCAGTACTTGGGGACAGGATATTTTTAAAAAAGAGCAAAACACCAATCGGCATTATTATGAAACAATTAACATGGCTAGAAAGGCAGGTTCTCTTGAGGCATTTGTAAAATCAGGAAAGGTAAAAGACGGTTTTGTGAAGGCTTGTGTTGAATGTAATGTTCCGATTGTAATCGCCGGAACTATTCGTGATAGATTTGCATTACCCGGTACATACGATAATTTCTATGAAGCTCAAGATGCTATGCGTGTACATAGCAGACATACTTCAACAATTATTATGGTTTCGGCTGTATTATTTACAATTGCAACCGGAAATATGACTCCCTCGTATAATGATTTTGACGGAGAAATTCGCCCTGTTTACATGTATACAATTGATATTCAGGAATTTACCGTAAATAAGCTTTCCGACAGAGGAACACTTACTGCAACTTCCATTGTAACAAATGCTCAAGACTTTATGAAAAACATCAAACGGGCAATAATCAAAAAATAAATATTGACTGTCCACTTGTAAAATCCAAGTAGGTTTTACAAGTGGACAGTTATGGGAAATCTCTACAAATAATGATTATTAAACCTGAAGGAATGGAAAGATACGCATTAAACCGGTTTGATTTATTGGGTAATGATGAAACCGCTCTTTCTAAAGCTTTCGCTTATGTATTGTCTAAAAACCCTGTATTCTTATTTAAATTTTTACGATTTATCGGATTAAATGTAAAGAACACTCCTTTCAACTTTAAATCTGTTTCAATTCAGACTGAGAGAAAAAGAAAAGAGGGGCGTACTGATATTGAATTGTTCTGCTCAAATAAATTCCATGTTATTATTGAATGTAAGCTCGGAAATAATAAGATTAAAAGACAGCGTCAACAATATCTTTCTTCTTTTGCTGATGTTCCCGAGAAGGTGCTTTGTATATTGACTCAAACAAATGATTATGAAATACAAATCAGTAATGAAATAAATATAAAAAATATTGGTTGGATCGATATTGATAATTTAATAGATGATAAAACTTTTGAATTAGATGGTTGTTTACTTCAGGATTTTCAAAACTATCTTAGAAGGGGGTATAATTTGAGAGGTCAAAAAGAAATACTCATTCAAGATTTGGGTGATTCAAAAGAGGTGAAAAAATATAAAGACCACAATATTTATCGAAGGGATAAACTATACGGAAGTCCATTGTATTTTGCACCTTACTATACCAAAGCATCAGGCGAAACAGAAGGGATATCGAGTCTTTCCAAGATATTAGGAATTATTTCTGCAAAGCCATCTGAAATTCCTTCTTTTCTTGATGATTTAAAACAATTTGCAGGAGAAAAAACAGGATTAGTAAAGAAATGGCTTGAAGGTGTTCAATTGGATAAGAAAGAAGAAATCTATACATATTTCTTTCTTGATGATTGTGTGAAAATTCAAACACCATTATTAAAAGACAGAAGTAGAAAAAAGGGAAGGGGGAAAAACTGGATAGCCGCTCAAATACCTCAAAACAGATGTGTAACGTTTGAAGAATTTATTAGAAGAATACAAGAAGCTCATTAATAATTATTCTTAACACGTATGTTTAAGTAGACTTTTGTCTACTTTTTTATACTACTTAATATTTTTTCAAGGTGTTTTTTTGTTTTTATCAGAAAACCGGAGTGTGCTAACTTTTTTTTGCGGTATTTGGCGACCGCAGTCTATCCTTCCGTTCAATTATTTTATTAAGAAGAGGCGGTTGAAGTATAACGGAAAACGCCGTTTATATTTATAAGCAGAGGACGGAAGATTATGCGACGGTCGCGGGTTAAGAGCGCTAGCGATAAATTTAAAATCAATTATCAATTAAGTCTTCAAGTATTGTTGATTTAGGATTGAAATTGTTTTTTAAAAGAAAGTGCTTAAATCTTGCAGGTATGGGGGCTGTGATTTTTTTTGGCAGGCTCAGTATTTTTGTATGGAAGATGAGTTTATAGCAATGGAGTAGGTAGTTTTCTTTTGTTTTGCGGCTTCCAAATTTTATGTCTCCGTGTAGTGGGGTGCCGAATTTTTGGCATTGAATGCGTATTTGGTGTTTTCTGCCTGTGTGCAGTTTAAATTCGGTTAATGTTAAGTTTAATTTTTCAAAATGGTAGATTGGATTTACATCGGTTATGTTTTTTTTGTTGTTAGCATTGATTGTTTCCCAGCGGGTTTTGCAGGGTTTTCCGATGACTATTCCTATATAGTAACGCTCCAGTTTATTGTCGTGTAAGGCGCGTGAAAAAGTTTGTGCGCCTTTAAGGCTTTGTGAGAATGTTAATATTCCGGTTGTGTTTTTATCCAATCGATGGAGGGGGCCGGGTTTAAACGAAAGGCTGTCAATTTTTGCAGGGAAATTGTTTTTTATATAGTTGTCCAAACTGTTCTTGCCATGTACAATTTTGTTTTCGGGTTTATTTATAATTAAAAAATCGCTATCGTGAAGTAATATTTCAAGTTTCAATTCAGGTTGCGGGTTAATTTTTTCTGCGAGAAGATTTTGAGAGGGTAAAAGGTCGGTTGCTATTTTTAATTTATCGCCGGTTTTTACCGTTTGTGAAGGTTTTATTTTCTTTCCGTTCAGTTTTATTCTGCCTTTGCGCAAATTTGAATATAGACCGGAGAGCGGAATATGGGGGAGATTTTTTTTTAATATTCTGTCAATTCTTCTGTTTTCATCATTTTTTTTTATAGTAAATTCCGTAAATTGCATAAAATACCTTCCTCAATTATTTTCATTATATATTAAAAAATGACTTGACAAAACCCCATATTTGTTGAAAATTATAGCAATGAACAATATGTATTTTTATCAGTTAAGGTCTCTTTTTTCAAACGGTGTTTTTCTTGCCACTTTTACCAGTTGGTTCGTATCACAGTTGCTCAAAGCGATTATAGCAATTATTAAAGCACCAAGAAAAAAGATAGGTATATTTTTTAAGGTTTTTGGTAATACCGGTGGTATGCCGTCCAGTCATTCAGCGGTTGTTGTTTGTTTGGCTGCCACAATAGGTATTAAGCATGGTTGGAGTTCCGATTATTTTGTTTTAGCGTTGTTTTTGGCAACTATTGTGATTCGCGATGCCGTTGGTGTTCGAAGGTCAAGTGGATTACAGGCTCAAACTTTAAATAATTTAGGCAATAAGGTGTCAAAAAGTCTTGATATCGAGTTTAAATCCGTAAAGGAAATTAACGGACATAAACCGGTTGAAGTGTTTGTTGGAGGGTTGATAGGGCTTGTGCTTGCATATTGTTTTCCTGTGTAATACAGCTGTAATTCAACTTGTTTTATGAAAAAATCAACAATTATCTTCGCCGGATTTATATTTAGTTTCCTCTTTTTTTTAACGATATTTTTGTCTTTTTTTTTACCGCTCACCGATTTTAGAACTGTTTGGAAGGGGTACCAGTTTATCGTGCTTCCTATAAATATAAACACAAAGACAGTAGTAGATAAGCTGGATAAATCAAATTTTGTAAATACAATTTCAATATTATCAGTTAAAAATCTTCAAGATAATTCTTACAGTAATAAACCTGATGATTACAGAGATGAATTTGAAAAATCTTACTGTAGATGGTTTTTGGGAAATAATTCATTTCAATATTTATATTTACCGATTAAAAGATATTCTCAGTTAAAGCTTCGTAGAATTATTGGGGCAGTATCAGACAGCTTTTTTATTGAAGATACAACTACGGTATCTTATTTTAATTTAATTGTTTTATTGATTTTTTCAGGAGTTTGTTTTTTCTTTACAAAAAAAAGAATTATGTTTTTTGTTTCTGTATTACCTTTTTTGATATATGGCGCTTTATCAAAAGGGTATCTTATTCTTTTAAGCTCTATTTTATCGATTTATACGATTACTTATTGGCTTGCAACTGTTGAATCCGGGCTTATTTTGAATTCTATCCAGTTAAAAAAACGAATGTTAAATAATCCTGTTTTAATTATAGCTCCGGTTTTTATTTTAATATTAAATATTATTTTAGGAGCAAAGTTGTTTGCTTTATTTTTTTTAGCCTGTTTTTCCTGTTTTTCAGGGTTTGGTTTTATACATTTTATTTTGAAGTTATCTGCAGAAAAAAACAAAAAACATAATAGAATAAAAACCTATGCTATGAACCCACTGTCTGTTACCATGTTTTGGAACAGAAAGAAACTGATTATAATTTCAATTACGGCAATTAGTATGATGGTTATTAGCTTTATTATATTGAATTTATTCTATAGAAATGATAAACTAAATAAGACTGCAAACTTTGTAAGTATTCCTGCCCCTGCTGTAGTTGGGGAAAAAGGTTTTTCAGAAAATGATTATATGAATTTTTTAAGTATTAGAAAAGGTAATTCTGCATTTTACGACCTAATATCTTCAATACATGATAGCTGGTATACCAATCAAATACAGTATTTGTCATTACATAAAAAAACAAATATGCCTATAGCAGGTGATATTATTAAGTATAATGAATTTAATGTGGATAGTAACGGTAAAGTAAAAGAAAATGAAAATATATTATTTGAATTTAATTCAAGTTATATAAAAAATACTTTAATGCGTATACAGGCAAAATCTATTGGAAAGATGTTATATTCACAGGGAAGATTTATTCAAGCAGGTCAAATAAAATACTATATAAAAGATGTAAATATTTTTTTTGATTTTGCTTTATTGTTTTTTGGCTCTATGTTACCATTAGCAGTAATATTGATGAGGATATTAAGATGAATTCGTTTTTGCGTTTACGACATACAGATGAATATTTGAAATATGATAAAATTATGCCCGTATTTTCAGGGAATTCTTTTTTACCGCAAAGAGCTTTTGTTCCTATTTCGCAAACTTGTAATTCTACGCCAACTCCGGTAGTTTCACGAGGAGAATATGTTAGTGAAGGTCAGGTAATTGCAAAAAGTTATAATTCATATTCGGCAGATGTTCATGCACCGATACCCGGTATCATTGGGGAATTGCTTCAGTTTGAAGGACATAACGGGAAACCAATATATTCTATACCAATAAAGTTAGACGGGAAGTTCAATCTTTTAGGCAGAAAGGTTCCCAATTATCCTTGGAAGGGTACAGCTCCATCGGAAATGATAAGAATAATTGCCAATAAGGGGTTAATAAATACTGCATATAAAAACATATCATTGGCAACATATATAAAGCAAAAAATTAAAAAATCACATCGAGATTTTTATATATGCCTTTTTGATAATGATCCTTCATCGGGGCTAGATGATTTTTTGGTAAATAATTTTTTGGATAATGTACTTGAAGGGATTGCTATTATTTCAAGAGCTTTAGATACTAAAAAACTTTTTATTTTGCATAAATTCAAAAATAAAAAAGCAAAAGAATTAAAATTGAAACTTGAGCAGGTATTGAGCGGTATAGAATATGAATGTTTTTTTGCAAAACATTCTTATCCGTTTTATAAAAACAAGTTAAAACATGTGGATTCAATGTTTTTAATTGATCCGTCTACAGCCATAAATACATACGAAGCCGTAGTCAGAGATAAACCGATTATAAGTAATTATGTTATTTTGGGTGGCCATGCCCTAAAAACCGAAAAAGTATTTAAAGCCAGACTGGGAACTCCTATTGGTAATTTACTGGAAGATTGTGGAGGATTAACATTTCAGCCTGATTATATAATCATAAATGGTTTAATAAACGGATATGCAATAAATAACTTTGATATTCCCGTAGATAAAACTATGAAATCGATCCATGCAATATCAAATACTATGTTTAAGCCATACGAAGTTCGAGATTGCGAAAACTGTGGAAGATGTGTTACGGTTTGCCCATACAATATTAATCCTATAGAAGTAGTAAGAAGAATACAAAGAAACGAGTACACCAAAGAAGTACTGAGGCAAATAGAAATATGTGGAAGTTGTAATTCCTGCTCTTGTGTATGTGCATCAAGGATACCGCTTTCATCTATTATTAAAAAAGCAAAAGAGGAAATAATCAAATGAAACACGACTTCCTGCCTTTTGGGCCTTTTATATTTTCACAACCGACTATTAAAACCAAGCATTTAATAATTTCGATATTGCTTTTTTTACAAATTACATTAATGATATTCGAAAAAGATTATATGGCGATAGTAAATATAATAATGTCTATTTTATCGGTTTTTGTTGCTGACATTATTTACAGGAAGCTAAATAAAGAAACAATAAAATTAGATATAACAATATTAACCACAGGGATTGTAATCGGATTTTGCTTTCCTTCAACTTATAATGTTATTTATTTAGGATGTATCGTTTTTATTTCTTTTTTTATTTCAAAACTTTTATTTGGTGGAAATGGTTCAAATTGGATAAATCCGATCGTAACTACTGTTTGTATTGCATATATATCTTCTGCACATTTATTTCCTGATAATTTAAATATTATAGAGTCAATAACAAATACAGGTAGTTTGTTTTCTTCGCTCCAAGTTAGCGGATTTGAAAAAATACGCAATGACCAATATATTACATCACTTTTAAATTCTGCTTTTCAAAATTTAGGTGTTATAATTCCTGACGGATATGTTACATTAATAACAAAATATTCATCTTCAATACCCGCCTTTAGATATAACTTATTAACAATAGTTGCATCAATAATTATGATGTCTCTTAAAATTATAGACAGCATTATACCAAAAGTTTTTCTGTTGACTTACGGTTTATTGGTATGGTTGTTTTCGATGTTCCCAATAAACGGCTCATTTGGTACGGGTGATATTATTGTTGCATGGTGTACGAGTGGAACCTTATTTTACGCATTTTTTGTTCTGACAGATACAGCCTCTACTCCTAATACTTTAATAGGAAAATCTATTTTTGCAATTGTTACCGCAATTTTTGCTTTTTTAGTTTGTGGGCCGGGCGCTTCAGCTGTTGGTATTGCATTTTCAATTCTTTTAGGTAATATTTTTGTGCCACTTATTAACTATATTGAAAACAGAGTAAGTGTATATAAATTCAGGAGTCATTATGAAAGATAATATTCATAAAAATATTTATAAATATGGAATAAGTTTTGGTATTATACTTTCCTTATTGCTGTTATTATGGGGTGTTTTTGTATTAAGTAGTTTTATTAGAACATCATCATTAAAAGATGGTCTTGATACAGTATTTAAAAACTCACCTTATGCTCAAAAATATCGTAACATAAGAATAAATAAAATGAAGCTCACTGTTATTCATTCAGATGCAGGCATGGAAAGTATGTTATTACAAGGTGCAAATAAAAGCAAAGTAGAAGTTTTTATTGTGCCAATGACCGGTATGTACGGGGTTTTTGACGGTATATTTGTATTAAACAAATACAACGAAGCAGAATTTTGCGGTCTTTTTGTTAATGATTTTTCAAAAACCGTTCATTACTACGGTGTTTCAAATGCATCTATAGAAATTACAAAACAAAATATAAATCTATTTAAAAATAAGGAGTAATAATGAAAAATAATAATATAATTTTTGTATTGGGTTTATGTCCGCTAATTCCGTGTAGTGCTAATTTTGCCTCAGGACTAATTATGAGTATTGCTGTTTGGTTTGTGTTTCTTTCTTCTTTGTTTTCAAGAAATATAATTGCAATGCTCAAAATTAACAAATTTTCCAAGATTTTTACAAGTATATTTGTGATGGCCAGTGCTTGTATTTTTGATTTTTTTATACGAGCTCTTTTTCCATTTATGGAAATATCAATTAAGTTTTATATTTTAATTTTGACTTTTTCATATATAATAATATTATGTGTTGACACCTATTTCGATAGAATTGAATCATTTGAAATGCCGGTATTATATTCATCGATTCTGCTTGGCATGTCATTTATAAGAGAATTACTGGCATTTGGTTCAATTTCCTTCCCCGGAAGCTCAGCTTTAATCACTTTGAGAATTATACCCAAAAATAAAGAAATTCCTTTTAGATTCTTTGGCTCTACTGCAGGTGCATTTATCATACTTGGTATAGCCTGTTGGGTATACTTTTGTATAACAAAAGCGGAAATACTTCCTTTTAAGAGGAGAACCAAATGAATATATTAAATATTATGTTATTTTTTGGATTTGTATCACCAATTGTTTTGTTTTCAGGAATCGGTACAGACAGACTTTTTTTAAATTCTCATTCAACAAGAGTTGATTTAAAATATTATTTTATACTTATCCCTTTTACGGTTACTATGGCTGTTTTGCTTTGGACTGTAAATAAGTATATTATTCTTCCTTTGAAGATTCAATTTTTAGCTCCGGTGCTTTTTATTACAATATTGGTAAGTACTACTGAGATAATGGAGCATTTGTTTAAAATAAGATATAAAAGTCCTGCCGAAAAAAACTATAGTTACGGAATTATTTTTTTTGCTGTTTATAGCTCAATATCACTTATAACAGTAATTACTATTGTTATATCAGGTTTTTTAAGTTTGCTTTTGTTTTCTTTAATTATAAGTCATATTAAAAGTAAAATTGATATGGGAAATGCAAGCCTTTCATGGCGAATTGCACCTTTAATATTAATAAGTATTGGATTTTTAACATTGGCGACATATTCAAGTGAAGTTTCATGGTTGCAAAATATTTTTTTCTAAAAACCTTTTTTATTTTTTAGAATTGTGATATAATATATTTCTATACACTCTATTGGTTTTGTCAACTATAACAGACCCTATGTAATACGGGCTTTAAATAAAAATTTATGTTGTGAGATAATGAGGTGAATTTGGAAAAGAAAGAAAAAAAAGTAAGAGTTTGTTTTTGTTCGGTTCTTGGTGAGTACAATATAAGTGATAATTTTGATGAATCTTCACAAATATATAAGGATTTTTTTGCTCAACTATATGCTAATCAAAATTTACCATACTCAATTCATCTTACAGGCGATTTTATTCATGGTTTACAGAAAAAAAATCACTCGTTTTCAGGTATAATAAATGATTTATTGGAAAGAAAACAAATAGAGCTTATAGGCGGAGGTTATTTTTCCCCACTTTTTTCAATGCTTCCCGCTTCTGATATTGTAGGACAAATAGAAATGCTTACACTTGCCATTAGAAAATACTTTGGTATTCGTCCCAAAGGAATTTTTTTACCATTTTCGGCATGGAAACCTTCTATGATAACATCATTCAAAAAAAGTGGAGTGAGCAAAGTTATAGAATATTGCTTATTGGACAATAGGTATTTTTCAAGAGCTGACTTAAATCCTTATGAACCTGCATGTATCGAAGAAAGCGGAAAGGTAATTACAGTTGCTCCATATTTGAATATCAGTAATTTAGCTGATATTCAACCACAAGAATTTTATCTTTCTCTTATAAAGAAAAATACAGGCTCAAGCAATAAAACCGTAATAGTTTTGTTATCTCCAAATGACTTAATCAATATTTTAAAAAAAGAAAAAGAAGAATCATGGTTTTCAACTTTTTTAGAAATTATTAAAAAGGATGACAACAAAGTAGAAATATCAAAAATTTGGTCAACAATAAATCAAAAGCAAGTATATCCACGAGGTTTTATTGAAGCAAACTTAATACGAGATGACAAGCCGGAAAATGTTTCAATTAACAAAATGTTAATTGAAAGCAACCATGCTTATACAATGTATAATAAAATGTTATATGTACACACACTGGCAAATCAAGTTAGAGGTGATAAGCAAAGAAAAAAAACAGCCTTAGAAAGTTTATGGCAAGCTGAAAGCGCAACATTTTTTACGGAAGGAGCTTTTAACCCGCACAATAATAAGCAACTTAGAAATAAATGCTATAAACATCTTATCATGGCTGAAAAGGCAACCCGAGTCCAAGGCGTTTTCAGCAATTCTATTATTCCGTTTGATTTTAATATGGATGGGCTTGATGAATATTTATCCCAGCGTGAAAAAATAAATATGTATGTTTCACTTTTTGACGGAAAAATTTTCGAATGCGATTTTTTGCCTGCAAATAAAAATTACGCTGACATACCCTATGACAACACAGGAATGTTCATCGACAACATTGTAACAGAAAGCGACCTTCAAGAAATTATGATTGGAAATGAAGTTAATAATGTATTTTCCGAAAGTCAATACAATGTTCTAAAATGCAATCGCGGAAAATGCACATTAAAACTTCAAGCCAACGGTGATTTTAAAAAACAAAATATCAGTTTACGAAAAGAATACTCGTTTTCAGACAACGGTGTAGATGTTCAATACATAATTAAAAACGAAAGCACCAAAAGGATTGCAGCATATTTTATTGCCGAAATTGATATTGCCGTGAATGAATGTAAAAACAAAATACCGACCTTCTCTATATTTGCCGAAGATAAAAAACATGAAATAAAAGTAAGCTCAGCGACATTTACAAACATCGCTTGGTTTCAATTTAATGATTGCGAATCGAAAACAAAATTTGTAATTGATGCAAATGAAGCGCCTAACCTTATTATTTTGCCAATTAATTACAAAAACACTGAAACACCATTAGGCGTTAGAACATATTTTTATTGGCATTTCGATTTAGAGCCGTCACTGGAAACGGAAAAAATGCTGTTTATGAAAATCGATAAAGTGAATAATCAAAAAATTAGCGTTCAATAAAATTTATATTGACTTTTTTTTATGGCACATTTTTAAGACTGAATTTTGCAAGTGTCTCAAATATTACTGTAACACTGCACAGTCTTAAAAACCGCTCAATTACATGGCTCCGCTATCGCTTCGACTAATTCGCCACGTAAAATAATCGTGGCGAATGGATTTGTGTGCAGGTTTTGAAAAACCCGCACACACCATTTCAATCGCTTGTGCATGTTGTTTGGCATATTATCTAATATAAAATATGCTAAGTTTAAATTTGACGACACTCTTCATTTTTTTTAAGAATATTTTCATCTAATTTTATAAATAAGTTTTTTTCATTTTGAGGAAGAACGGTTCCTTTTTTTGCTCCTTTTGCTCGTCTTAAATGCTTAACATGAGTATAATATAAGTCGGCTTCACCTGCTCGTCTTGCTTTTGAATAAAATACAGCAAGATTTCCTGCGGCAAGAAGTATCGGTAAAGGTATTGTTTTTTTGTTTTGTGCTTTTATAAAAACATATCCGCCCGGATAATCTCTGGTATGTAGCCATAAATCTGAGCCTTGAACATAGTGTCTTAAAATATCATCGTTCTCAGATGCCGTTCTTCCCACAAAAATTTGCCAACCATCAACATTAAATTTCAGTCCTGAAAATTCTTTTCCGGTTTTGTTTTTTGAACTTGATTTTTGCTCTGTAATTTGTATTCTTTTTAATGCTTTTTTTAAATCACGAATATCTTCTTTTGATTTTATTTCTTCAAATTTTTTATTAAGTGATTCTATTTTTAATTCTATCGAATGAATATCATCATTTAATGTCTGTGTTCCAGATGTCATTTTTTTATACTTTTGGTAATAATATGAAGCATTATCGCTAGGATTTTTTAATGGATCCAGGGTAATTTTAACTTTACGATTATTTTCAAAATCATCAATTTCAATTGAATCCATTCCTTTCTTTAATAAATGTAAATTTGAAAAAAGCAAATCACCGGAATGCTTAAAACTATTTGCATTTGCCAAAGCAGACAGCTTTTTTTTCATTTTATTTAAATCGAATTTTAGTTTTTCAATTTTTTTTGTATAAAAAAATTCTATCTGTTGTAAAATATTTTCTTTTGAAAGTTTTGGTTCCCTTGTTTCATATTCATCTTCTATTGCTTTATTAAAGGGTAATGTGGTGTTATGCTCTTTTGTAAATTCTCTTACCGGAAATTTTTTATTTAATTGTGATACATCTGCTTTTTTATCTGCAATATAAAAAGCGCCCCCCGTAACTTCATTTTTTTTAGGCCGTCTGTAAAAAGAGTCTATAATTATATTATTATTATCGGTTAGAATAATATTTGATGCACCGCTCCATAGTCTGAAATACAAAAATAAAATTTCATCATTACGGGTTAAAGTAAATTTAACAATTCTGTCATAATTTATTTGTTCCGCCGATATAATTTTATAACCGATAATGCGTGAATTTAACAATTCCATAAAACGCAAAGGTTTTTTAGGTTTTGCAAATCTATGTGTTGTTTTATGAAACCTGCATTCATTCGGAGCAAGCGAAAAAAATATGCTTAAACTTTCATCTTTATACAGGCTAAGCAATAAGGTGCTGTAAGTAGGTTGAATTACATTTTGAATCGAAAAACCGTCTAAGTGTAATTCATCTAAAATTAGATTAATTTCATTGCAATTTAATGACATAGTTTGATTATACAAAAAAAACTATAATGTGCCAAGAGTACTGTGTCATACTAAAAAAGCGAGGTTAATTAACCTCGCTTTTTTTTGGTTTATTTAAACCAGAATCTGCAACCAAATGAAAGAGGAACCCCCCAGTCAACAAAGACTCTTTTATCTGTGTATTCACTCCAAGCATTAGGATATATTCCTAGACCTACATAAGGTGCAAGTTGAAAATAAGGCTCAATCAGTATATTGCGAGGTACAAAAAAGTTTATACCAACCGGAAGCCTGACACCAACAGCCCCACCAAGATATGCTTTTTTAGTAGTAGTATAACCTGAGTTATAGTAATAATATCTATAAACGCCCATAGCACCGTAACCACCAATACCGATATACCAGTTTACAGAATCTCTAGCACCAATATTGGCAATTTTATCATTCAAGAACCAGTAATCAACGGCAAGGGTTAAATTAAAATGACCCAGATAGCCACCGAACATAATCAAAAAGACAATATCGGGTTTATCCAATTTAATGGTTATGCCTGCATTACCTCCAAAGGCAGTATAACCTACAGCATCAATCTGAAAGCCAACCCCAATTGCAAATGCACCGGCAGTGCATAAAATCAAAATAAGTGCAATAGCAATTATTTTTTTCTTCATTATTATCCTCCTAAAGATAATTTTTTAATATACATTTTAAGTATACAGTTTTTAGTATAAAACTTCAAGTAGTTTTTTATATTTTCAATTTTTTATTATACCGGGGTATTAAAAAGAACACCGGAGGGGATAGTATAGATTAGCCTGTAATGGACGAGCGAAGTCTATCCTTTTTTTTGCACGTGTTATTTAATTAGCAATCTTCGACAGAAGCATTGCGCAAAAAAATTAAGAAGCAAAAAAAAGATTATGCGAGCTCGTCGGGTTGTACAGCGAGAGCGATAAACGCGAGCGTTTATCGCTCTCGCTGTAAACATCAATTAACATTTATTGTAACTTCCGATGAAAAGCTGTCTATTGCAAATTGTTCGACAGTTGCCTTTATTTTTACTGAGCCTGATTTGAACACTGCTTTTATCCAAAATGCTCTTGCACCTGAAATGAGAGGAAATTCAGTCGGGCCGATAATTTTTGCAGGGCCGGTTATTTTTAATTTTATAATTGCATCTGAAAAGTGAATATCATTGTTGCATTGATCTTTTAAATGAACGGTAATTCGCGTACAGTCAGGCTCATAGCTGTTAAGATTATTGGAGTCAGGTTTTAAAACAAGTTTAGTCGGAACCGGCTTTGCGGTAAAATGTTTTTCAATACAAGGCTTTCCGTCAATGTATCCCGTGAAAGTTGCATCAACCCAATCACCGCCCCAGTTTCCTTGCACATCTTCGATAACAACGGGCGGGTAGGGAAGATGCGGAAATTTTTCTTTGCACGGATATAGGATTCCGTAATCTTTTGTTTCGGTTTTTAATGATATGCTGTCACAATTTGTGCAAACAACCAAAGGTGAAATACCGCCTATTGCTCTATCCCCGACCGTATATCTTGTTAATGGCTCTAATACAATTTCTTTATCAGGACTTTTTTGCGATGAATAAAACAAGCCTGCAAATTTAGGTATTCTAAACATATCGCTTACACCGTGATAGCATATACGGTCGCCTGAGCCAAATTCGAAATGCGTGTTATAATCAAAGGCACACCAACCAAGTGCACCGCAGATGTATTTTACTGAGGCGACAATATCGTGTACATCCATGTGAAATTTAGCATGATTTATTAAACGCTCTTCACCGTCAAATCTTTTTGTGGGGTAGGTATGTCCTGCAAATTCAGTTACCAAGTATGGAACATAGTTTGAAAGCCCTGTTACATCTTCTTGTCGTCTTATAATTTTTACATAATCAATATTTTGGTGTCCGTCTTTTAAAGCTTCATCGAAATAAAACCCATAAGTAAATTCATTCATTGTGTAAACATCTTCATGCAGCTCACTGTTTTCAATGCACCTTACTCCGGCAGTTTGTCTTGTCGGGTCATTACTCCGAGCAATTTCGTTTGTCCGTTTGTAAAACTCAGATGAATCGCTTGATTCGTTAATACGCACACCCCACAAAACAATCGCAGGATAATTTCTATGTGCAATAATCATGTCTTTAACATTATCACAAGCGACATCTTGCCAATCTTTATCTCCAATATAATTCCAGCCGGGTATTTCTTCAAATACCAATAAGCCCAATTCACAACACCGCCTTAAAAAATATCTTGACTGCGGGTAATGAGATGTGCGGACTATATTAACACCCAGCTCATTTTTTAAAATTTCAGCATCACGCTCTTGAGCGCGGCGCGGAAGAGCATATCCGACATAAGGAAACGATTGATGCCGGTTTAATCCTCTGAGTATAATATTTTCGCCGTTTAAGAAAAAACCGTTTGAATTAAATTCGACAGTTCTAAATGCTGTAATATCGGTAATTTCTTCTTGCTTGTTTTTATTATATTCAATAAAAACGGTTACAGTATAAATATTAGGCTCGTCAATATTCCACAATTTTATGTTTTTTAGATTATTAAAAATTAATTCTAAACTGTTATTTTTAGGTGTCAATGAAATATTCTGTTTAATAACAGTTGCAATACATTCTGAATTATTTTCTAAAAGCTGTGCCGTAATTTTTGCATCTTCAATGTTTTTATTTAAGTCGTTGACAACATTCAATTTTGCTGTAAGTTTTTTTTCGCTTTCCAATACATTGTCGGCAAATAAAAACATGTTATCGAAATAAACTTTTTCAAAAACCGTTAAAAATACATCTCTGTAAATACCTCCATAAGTCAGGTAATCAATTGCACCGCCAAAAGGAGGAATATCAGAGCGCTCCGTACTGTCAACTTTTACTGTAAGAATATTTTCGCTGTTACCGAAAACAACATAATCTGAAATATCAAATTTAAATTCGGTATAACCGCCCTTATGCTCTCCAATATAATGCTCATTCAAAAATACTTCTGCATAAGTCATTACTCCGGCGAAGTTAATAAAAACTTTTTTGCCGGAATACTCTTTATCTAGGGTAAACTTTTTTTTATAACAAGAAACAAACTGATAACAAGTTTCATCGAAATTGTTATAAGGTATTTCTTTTACCGTATGGGGTAAATTAATTTTTTCAAAAAATCTTATATCTGCAAAATCGGTTATATGGTTTTCGGAAAAACTACTATTAAAAAACCAATCCTGCATCAAAAAAAGTTTACGCATATTTTAAGTCCCGACACCAATGTATTTAAATCCTTGCTTTTCCATATCACTTCGGTGATAAACATTTCTAAAGTCAAAAAATATTTTCGACTTTAATGAAGATTTTAATTTTGCAAGATCCAAATTGCGATACTGATTCCATTCAGTTAAAAGCACAACCGCATCTGCATCTTGCATCATCTCATATTCATCATCAAAGTATTCGATGCTTTCTTTGTAAGGCTCCAAACGCCATACCGCCTCAGTTATAGCCTCAGGATCGGTTACCTTAATTTTGGCACCGGCTTTTACTAATTCCGGCAAAATTGTAAGCGCAGGTGCCTCTCGCATATCATCTGTATTAGGCTTAAAAGCCAAACCCAAGACCGCAAATGTCATACCTTTTAATTTATCTTTTCCGCCAAAAGTATTTACAATTTTTTTAAACATCAGCATCTTTTGATTTTCATTTGCGGTAATAGCCGCCTCTACAATCGACAGGGCGGAATTGTTTTTTTCCGCAATACTTGCAATTGCTCTGGTGTCTTTCGGAAAACAACTGCCGCCGTAACCGGGACCGGGATGTAAAAATTTATTGCCTATGCGTTTGTCCCGCCCCATAGCTTTTGCAACATCTTGAACATTCGCTCCGACCTTTTCGCATAAGTTGGCAATTTCATTTATATAAGTTATTTTAACCGCCAAAAAAGCATTTGCCGCATACTTAATCATTTCTGCGGTTTCAAGATTTGTTTCTACAAAAGGAGTTTCACTTAAATACAACGCCCGATACACATCTTTCATAATCTCAGTTGCTTTTTCGGTTTCTACCCCGATAACGACACGGTCAGGATGCGTAAAGTCCTGTATGGCGGCTCCTTCTCGCAAAAACTCGGGATTGGAAACAACATCGAAATCAAACTGCTTACCGTCATTTCGTTTTGCAAATTCGTCTTTAATCCAACTTTCAACACGCCGCCCCGTTCCAATCGGCACGGTGCTTTTATCGACAATGACCTTGTAATCATTCATATTTTTTGCAATCTCTCTTGCGACTGCTTCAACATATTTCAAATCTGCACTGCCGTCATCTGCAGGCGGAGTTCCAACGGCAATGAATATAACATCGGAATTCTCAACCGCTGCTTTCATATCCGTAGTAAAAGAAAGTCTTCCGTCCTTAACATTTCGCTCAACAAAATCATCCAAGCCCGGCTCGAAAATCGGAATTCCGCCCGTATTCAGAGTGTTAATTTTTTCCGCATTATTATCAACACAAACAACCTTATTTCCAAAATCAGCAAGACAAGCTCCGGAAACCAATCCTACATAGCCTGTACCGGCAATTGCAATTCTAGCCATAAATCACCTCACAAAATTGTTCGGCATTTTAACATTTATATATGATTTTATCAACTATATATTGGATAGTATTTTATATTTTGTGCAACGCTTCGCTTTTGCTTCCAACCCGACAACCTCGAATAATCTTTTTGCCTTGTTTGAAATTTTAAATCACTGAGGAAATTGCAAAAGCCGGATGAGTTTTGCAATTTCTTCTTAAAATATATCAAAAAGCGCAATGAAATGAGCTTATTTGAGGTACTTGTAAAAAGTCATTCACCTTTTACAAGTGCCTCAGCGACTTGCTAAAGTAATCGACTCTTCTCCCCATAGTCGAAGGTCTTTTTTGTGTTATTATAATCGGCAAAAAGGATATCTTCGGTTGTCCAAATCAGGTTAAACGAATTTGAAAAATTTCTCCGGTGTTCTGATTTTACAGCACGCATTTAAATCAGTTATGTTTGTAATTTAAAACTAATGGTTTTAAAACCGGATTAGTATTTCGTTTAGTTTTATGTATCGCTCTCTTTTTACTTTGGGGGGTAGCGGAAAAAAAATGAGGTTAGTTTTTAAACTAACCTCATTTTTTTGAAGCGAGGGGGATACACCCCCTCTTATAAACATGAGGAAATTATTGGACGGGTAAATATGCTCTCATAAAATTAAGCCTTTTTGAGTAATATTTTTTTTGAGTTTCGGGAAGGGTTGAAATCCAGTCTTCGGTAAAAAGTTTTACTACATATCCGGGTGCTTCTTTATGTACGGTTATCGGTATCGGTTTTATTTGAAATGAGTCTTGCACTATGTCGTCAATTTTTTTTACTGTAATCTGTAATAATACGGCATCTCCCGTATATTCTCTATAGTGGTTCGGATTGGCATAGTTAGGTTTTACTCTTTGACCTGAAATAAAATTGCCCATTGAATACATAAAAAAGGCCGAATTTAACGGTTCGTTTTTTGTTTCTAAGGTTTCCTCACCGGAAGAAGTTAAATTGGGGGGCAGGGTAACGCCTTCTTGTATCGGAATGTCTTTGGGAGATTTTTTGTATATTTCCCATGTTTGCATTACATGCGGGTGGCTTGCACAAATTATGTCAACCCCGCTTTTTGCAAGCTCCTGAAACCAGAGTTTTTTTTCGGCATTCACTTTTAATCCGTATTCCGCTTCACAAAGATGTAAACTTAAAATAAATAAATCAGAAGGTGTGTTTTTTCTTGATTCCGAAATAATTGTCAAAAGTTTTTTTCTGCCCTCGGCATTTGGCTCGCTGTAATATACCTTTTGTTTGGATTTTCCGTGTGAATTAAGAAGCTCCGTAACCGAAAGATATTGTATTTTCCAGCCTTGATATTCGATTAGAGTAGGGTGCATTATTTCATCATCCGTTACCTTTACTCCCGAAAAATAAAGTTTTCGGTTTTTAGTTAAAAATTCTGTTTGCATTTTTTCGGCTGATTCCAATGTGCCTGTCATACCTGAGATACCTTGGTCGTTAGTGTGATTATTTGCCAGAGAAAACACATCAAAGCCTCCGTCAGCGGCAGCTTTTAAGTATGAGCTGTGTACATTAAAGCAGGGATAAGTCGACATTGGCTTACTGTTACAGACAGGCATTTCGATATTTGTAAAACTCAAATCATCAGTCGTAAGAATAGGACGCACACTGTCGTAAATCCTGTTATAATCTTTCATCTTGAAATTCACATCATGAGCCATTAAATCGCCCGAAAATGTCATTACCAAAGTTTCAATTTTTGGAGGCAAGGCTTGGCGAATTTCATTAGTTTCGTGATTACTTATCTTAGTGCTGCAACTTATAATTGACAAGCAAAAAAGTAATAATGAAATTTTTCCTGTGTCAGGCAATATTTTAATTATTTTTTTCATAAGTTTCCCATTATACATTGACAATTACTTTTTTTCAAGATAAAATATAGATACTAGCATAAAAAAAGTGAAAAGAATCAAAACACCTTTTACTTTTGCAGTATTTATTTAGGAGGATATTATGGCAGTATCAACAAAGAAAAAAGCCGTCTACTTTTTTGGCAACGGTAAGGCTGATGGAAATGCTTCAATGAAAGAGCTTTTAGGAGGGAAAGGTGCAGGTCTTGCAGAAATGACATCTTTAGGTCTTCCGGTACCTGCCGGTTTTACAATTACTACCGCTGTTTGTCAGGAGTATTACAAAAACGGCAAGAAATTCACAAAGTTGCTTAAAGACGAAGTGCATAAAAATCTTGCAAAACTCGAAAAAACCACCGGGAAAAAATTCGGCGATTTAAATGACCCGCTTTTGCTTTCCGTAAGGTCAGGAGCCGCAATTTCCATGCCCGGCATGATGGAAACTATTTTGAATCTCGGTTTAACGGATTCATCTGTAGAAGGTCTTGCAAAAAAAACTGAAAACAGGCGGTTTGCATTAGATGCTTACAGACGGTTTATAATGATGTACGGCTCGACTGCAAAATCCATTCCCAGAGAAGAATTCGATAAAATTTTTGATACCGTAAAAGAGAAAAAAACAAGAATTAGACTGGATATTCCCAAAACCAAAAAAGTTACTGATTCCGATGTTGATGAAAAAGAGCTTGAAGAAATTATTTCAAAATTTAAAACTTTATATAAAAAACATCTATCCGAAGCGTTCCCTCAAGATCCTAAAAATCAATTGTGGGGAGCTATATCTGCCGTTTTCGGCTCATGGATGGCAGAAAAAGCTGTTACATACCGTAAAGTTGAAAACATTGTAGGTATAGCCGGAACAGCCGTCAATGTTATGCAGATGGTGTTCGGCAATAAAGGCGCTACTTCAGGCACAGGCGTTTGTTTTACTCGAGAGCCAAACACAGGCTCGAAAGAGTTCTACGGTGAATATTTGTTTAATGCTCAAGGCGAAGATGTAGTTGCAGGTATTAGAACCCCGATAAAACTTGACGAATTTGCCAAAAAAGATAAAAAATCCTATGACCAGCTATGTAAGATACGAAAAACCCTTGAAAAGCATTATAAAGATATGCAGGATATGGAGTTTACAGTAGAAGAAGGTAAGCTGTATATGCTACAGACAAGAACAGGAAAACGATTACCTGCAGCGGCATTTCAAATTGCTGTAGATATGGTAAATGAAAAGCTTATATCAAAAGAAACAGCTGTTTCCAGAATTAAATCAACCGACATCGAAGGTGTTTTTTATCCTGCTATTGATAAAAAATCCAACCCCGATATCAAGAGTGCTTTTATGTTTTCCGGTATTCCTGCAGTTCCCGGAGCTGCTACCGGAAAGATTTGTTTTACACCTGAAAAAGTTGAAGAATTGGCAAAGAAAAAAGAAAGAGGTATTCTTGTACGCCATGAAACAAGCCCTGAAGATATTGCAGGTATGCACGCAGCCATGGGTATTCTGACCGCATCAGGCGGAAAAACAAGTCACGCCGCAGTTGTCGCAAGAGGTTGGGGCAAATGCTGTATTGTAGGTTGTGAAGGTCTTGTTATTGACTATGAGGCAAAAGAGTGTCGATATGATGATATTGTTTTAAAAGAAGGCGAGTATATTACTCTTGACGGAACTACAGGCTCCGTATACAAGGGTGAATTAAAACTTGTTCAACCTAAACCAACCGAAGCATATAAAACTCTAATGGGATGGGTTGATAAAATCAGAAAAATAAATGTTCGTGCAAATGCAGACAGTCCTATTGATGCAAAAAAAGCCATTGAAATGGGTGCCGAGGGAATAGGGCTTTGTAGAACCGAGCACATGTTTTTTAATGATACTCAAGGCAAAAATGATCCTAAGAGAATATTGGCTTTAAGAGAAATGATTATTGCCAGCACCACTGAAGGAAGAAGTAAAGCATTAAAGAAAATTTTACCAATGCAAACCAAAGACTTTGAAGGTATATTTAAGGCTATGAACGGTTTCCCGATTACAATAAGGTTATTAGACCCGCCGTTGCATGAATTTGTTCCACACGAAAAAGAAGGACAGAAAAAACTTGCTGATGACTTAACTATCAGCTTCAGTGATGTAAAAGACAGGGTTGAGCAGCTTGCAGAAATGAATCCTATGCTGGGACATAGAGGTTGTCGTCTTTTAATAACATATCCTGAAATTCTTGAAATGCAGGTTAAAGCCATAATCAGTGCCGCTTGTAATGCCAAAAAGAAAGGGATTGATGTTAAACCCGAAATCATGATTCCGCTTGTAATATCAAGCAAAGAATTTTCAATTCTTGAAAAACAAATTCGTGAAGTTGCGGATTCGGTAATTGCTCAAAAAAAGATACCAATTACATATAAAGTCGGAACAATGATTGAAACACCAAGGGCTGCATTACAAGCAGATAAAATTGCAGAAAAAGCTGAATTCTTTTCTTTTGGCACAAATGATTTAACTCAAATGACATTGGGGCTTAGTCGCGATGATGCCGGTAAGTTTTTACCTTCTTATGTTGATGAAAACATCTCCGGAATATTTGAAGCAGATCCATTCCAATCAATTGACAAAGAAGGTGTTGGCGAATTAGTCAAATCGGCTGTTTCTAAAGGAAGGGCTGTTCAAAAGAATTTAAAAGTTGGAATTTGTGGAGAGCATGGAGGGGACTTAACTTCGGTAAAATTTTTCTGCGGTGTAGGTCTTAACTATGTTTCTGCTTCACCTTTTAGAGTACCGATTTCAAGATTAGCGGCTGCACAATATGAAATTGAAAATAAAAAAACAGCCGTAAAAAAAAGACCTGCCACTAAAAAATAAAGTGTCTTTTTTAAGTCTTAATTTTATTGAAGCCTTACCCTTTAAAACATAATTTTATAGGGTAAGGCTTTTTTGCTAAGTTTGATTTTTACACACACCACTTCGCATAATGTATGTTCTGTCTACTTATTTTATAATACGATTTTTAGTTAATTTTTTTTATTTTTACAAATTTTAAAAAAACAACCTTTACTTTTTTATTTTATTATTGTATAATCTTTAAAGCTATGAATAATCGAAAAAGAATTTTTATAAAACTTTTTATTTTACTTACTTTTTTTCTTACATTGATTTTAGTTTTTTCTTGTCATAAAAAACGCTCTGACATTTATAATGATGACATTTCGCTTGCAAAAATTTATCTTAAAGAAAAACTATCCATAGGTTTATCAATACCTTTCCCACCGATGGCCGATTATGACAGTAACGGAAATCTTGTCGGTTATGATATTGATGTATTAACTGAAGTTTGTAATCGTCTTGAAGTAAAGCCTGATTTCATTATAATTGATTGGTCGGAAAAATTAGATTTATTAAAATCTGAACAAATTGATGTACTCGCATCCGGCTTTGGATTAACACCTGAGCGTGTTGGGGTTTATTTGATGACCCGTCCGTTGGTTCAAAATGCTCAGGTTCTTGTAGTCAGATCTGATTCTACTAATATCAATTCAATGAAAGATTTACAGGGTAAATTTATAGGTGCTCAAACAGGCTCAACCGGTGAGGCAATCATAGCGGATTTAATGGACAAAGGTTTTAAATGCAAATTACAAACCTACTCTCAGATTGAAATTGAAATTTCAGAATTAAAAAATCGTAAATTAGATGCCCTTATTATTGACCTTTTAGTAATTAATTCTTACATACATGAAGAAAAGCTTGATTTTAGAATTCTCAACGAAGCACTGGAAGATGAAAAGTATGTATTTGCATTTAGATTGGGCGATAAAGCCTTGAAGGAAGAAGTCGAAAAAATATTATTGGAAATGGCAAGAGACGGATATTTGGAAATGCTTACCAGAAAATGGTTTTATGCAAATATATCGTTGATTCGTTAGATTATCGATATTAAAGGAGAAAGTCCTAAATATGAAAAACAGAGCAAAATCATTTACAGCTTTAATTTTATTTTTTTTAATTTTGCTTACATCCTGCGGGCCTAGAATAGTTAGGCGGAAAAGAAAATTTCATGATGTTTCATGGGTTAGAATTCAAGTAGAAGGAAAACTTAAAGTAGGAATTATTAACTCCCTCCCCCCTTTTATAGATATTGACAGTAAAGGAAAATACACAGGATTTGATGTAGAGCTCGCAAAAGCTGTCGGAAAAAAATTAAACATGGATGTTGAATTTAAAGTAATAAAATGGAATAACAAAAAAAAGAGTCTTTATGAAAATGAAATAGATTGTATTTGGAGCGGTTTTAATATAACTCGGCAAAATATTACAAAATATAATTTTACCGAGCCTTATATTAAAAGTGCACAAGTAATTACGGTAAGAGATGATAAAAACAAAATAAAAACTCCAAATGATGTAAAAAAAAGAGCCATAGCAGGATTGACAAGCTCTACAGCCGCTCAAGGTATTAGAATGCTCAGACATAAATATGGTGATTTTTCAAATTTTAAATTTTATCCCGACTTAGAATCGATGATAGAAGCTTTAAAAAACAAAGAAGTCGATGCCATAATTTCTGATGTTTTAATTATGTATTATCAAATAAAATCAGGTGTTAAGTTTAAAACATTGCCGGAAGCAATAGTTCTTCAAGAATATGGAATTGCATTCAGAAATGGTGAAGACGAATTAAAAAGAAAAATAGAAGCTGTACTTGTTGATTTAGAAAGAGAAGGCGTTGTAGAAGAGCTTGCAAGAAAATGGTTTGGTGCAAATATTTGCTTAATTAACAAATAACCCTTCTATTCTGATTTATATAGATTAAACAAAATGCAAAAAACATGTTGACAGTTTTATTTTTTTCTGATATAATCCGTTTTACTCGGTGGGTGTAGTTCAGGGGCAGAGCGCCAGATTGTGGATCTGGTTGTCGTGGGTTCAAATCCCATCACCCACCCTATTATGCGTCTGTAGCTCAGTTGGATAGAGCAACGGACTTCGAATCCGTAGGTCGCACGTTCGAGCCGTGTCGGACGCAATTAATCAATGCAACAAAATAATCACTTTCAAATCATGCATTAAGTATTTTCAAAATTTTAGCATTATTAAAAAGTTTTGCATATTTTAATGCACTCATTCCAAGAGCATCTTTATATTCGGGGTCTGCACCGTAATCAACCAAAAGTTTGACTAATTTAGGATCATTTCTTCCTACTGCCAAAATTAAAGCTGTCTGCCTGTCTTTGCTGTGCAGATTGGGATTTGCACCATTAGCCAGAAGCATTTTTGCATTTTTATAATCACCAACCTGTGTTGCATCCATCAAAGCTGAATAATTTCTGTCTTCGGAAATCATGTCTACATCCGCACCATGTGTAACAAGAAATTTTGCCATTTTAAAAAGATCGTTTCTAACTGCCAGTGATAAAACAGGTGTTCCATACGCATTAGTTGTTGAAGGAGAAAATCCGGCTTCTAAAAACATTTTAGCTATTTCAATATTATCAGCTTCTACAACCGAAACGAAATTTGCATCAAAGCAAGAATAGCCTTTTTCAAGCAATTTTTCTCTTGCCAGTTCTTTTTTGCGTGTTGTTTCATAGAGATTTTTTTCTTTTTCAAAATAGCTGTCAATAGTCGAAATATCTAACTTAATAATAAAGTTTGCATAATATGCAGGCAAAACAGTAGTACTCGTATCACTTAAAAGCAAAACAGGTAACTTTTTTCCGAATGCATAACCTGAGTAAAAGATAAATTCAGGAACTGCTTCTACAAATTTTTTAGAAATAAATAAAACGTGTGTTACATCACTAAAAATATCTACAGGATTTTTATCCTGCAAATCTTCAGATGAATATAAAGCAACATCAAATTTATGCTTCCCCAAAATATTTTGTATTACCTTAATATTAAAATCTTTTTTGTTATCATAAAAAACAAGTATCTTCATTGTACATATCCTTAAAGATTACAATATATAATATATGTAAAGAAAAAACAAGAGAAAAACAATATTTTTTTTTAAATTATTTATATTTTAGACTTGATTTTTTTTTTTTTTTATGATACTTTCGATACATGACTTTTCCATTGCGTAACTTAATTGAATTTGAAGGCAATATTTATGAAATAACTTGTGCCTCTACTCGTAGAGCAGGACAAATTGCCGCTTTACAAACATCAATAGATGAGCATTCAAATACTAAGGCAGTTCCTGAAGCCGCCCGTCAAATATTTACAGGCGATGTAGCTTATGAAATCGAGTATCAACAGGATCATAACTAAATGAGTCACTTACAAAAAGCGGTTTGTTGCATTATTTCGTCTGACTTTTACCATTTTAGTCAAATACGAAAGCGGTTTAATATTTGAAAAATAAAATACCTGTACTTATAGTATTTGGAGCAACTGCATCAGGAAAAACCTCGTTATTCTATTCACTGTTTTCGAATGAACCTTCATCACTGTTCAAAAATAAAGCAGAAATTATAAATGCGGATTCCATACAGGTTTACAAAGGGTTTGAAATTGGGGCTGCTTCCCCGTCTACTGAAATATTAAGAAAACTGCCGCATCACTTAATCAATATCAAAAATCCTGATGAAGAATTTTCATCTGCCGATTTTGTTCATAAAGCAGATATTATATGCGAAAGCATCAATAATCGGGGAAAACTCCCTGTGCTTTTAGGGGGTAGTGCTTTTTTTTTGAAAAACTTTGTTTACGGACTACCTATTACACCAAAAGCAGATGAAACTATCCGAGCTTCATTACAAAACAAGCTTGAAAAATACGGAATAGATGCTCTTTATAAAACGCTTTGCAATGTAGACCCTTATACGGCACACAGATTACACATTAATGACCATTACAGAATTCTTAGGGCATTAGAAATCTATGAGGCTTCCGGAAAACCTCTCAGTAGTTTTAAAATCTCCGAAAAAAAAAGAGAAAAATATAATTTCAAACTAATCGGTATATATCGCCCCAGAGATATTATGTATAAAAGAATTGATGAGCGTGTTGATTTAATGTTTAAAGAAGGCTTGGTAGAAGAATTTAAAAAACTTTATAATAATGGATACGATAAAAACACCCCTGCGATGAAAGCAATAGGTTATGCCGAATTTTTTAAAATTTCACCGCAAAACCCTCTAAATGCCCCTGTGAATGAGGTTAAAGAGTTAATAAAACGAAATACCCGTCATTATGCAAAAAGACAGGAAACTTTTTTTAAATCCATACCCGAGGTTTCTTTTTTCAATCTTGAAAACACCCGGGAAATACACAACCTTGAAAGCGAAATAAAAGAGTTTTTAAATTTATAAAAATTACGAATTGAAAGAATAAACTTGAAAAATAAGTGCATACTGCTCTTGCATTTTACTAATTTGAATGATATAATCTTCACTGCTGAATTATCTTTTTTTTAAATTCAGTATTTTAGTTTTTTTTAGGAGGAAAAAAAATGACTAAAAAAATTGTATGGATGATTTTAATAGCATTCATTGTTGGTTTAGCCGTAGGTATTATACTCTGGCAAACAGGTATGCCTATTGACGGATATGTAGCTTGGGTTTCTCCATTCGGAAATGCCCTTGTCGCAATGTTGAAGATGATTGTTATTCCTGTTATCTTACTTTCACTGATTTCAGGTGCCGCATCACTGCCGACCAAAAAGTTTGGAAAAATTGGTGTTAAAGTTATCGTATGGTACTTTTTAACATCACTTTTTGCTGCAATAGTCGGCTCATTCTTGGCATTGATTTTCAATCCCGGTGCAGGAACTTCACACACCGAATGGGCACAGCTTATGGATTCAGCTACAACTTCGGTAACACCGGCAAGTGCAAGCTCTTTGGCAGGTGTTTTCCTGAGCATGTTCCAAAATCCTTTTGCGGCTCTGTCTAACTCTAACTTTTTGGGAATTATTGTTTTCTCAATTGCATTCGGTATTGCATTGAAAATAATTTCAGAGCAGGAAAATCAAAAAATAAAAGAAGGTGCAAGCCTGTTCTTGAGCATAATTGAAACCTGTAAAGAAACAGTATTCAAAATGGTTGAATGGATTTTGGCTTACTCACCAATTGGTGTATTCTGTTTGACTTCGGTGAACTTCGCAAAATACGGCTCAAGATTGTTCGGACCATATCTCAGCTTGACATTAGGTGTTGTACTCGGTATTCTTGCAATGATTCTGATTATTTACCCATTGATGATTGCAATTACAACCAAGCAAAACCCTCTAAAAATCATGCTCAAAATACGCGAGCCTATCCTTACTGCTTTTGTAACAAGAAGCTCTGCCGCTACCCTACCCGTTTCTCTTCACACAGCTGACGAAGAGCTTAAAGTAGACGACAGCCTTTCATCGTTTGCTCTTCCTTTAGGTGCAACAATAAATATGGACGGTGTTTGTGTTCACTTACCTATGTTCGCAGTATTGGCTGCAAATATGTTTGGCGCACAGATGGGCTTTGTTCCTCTATTGCTTCTCGTAATTACAACTGTTCTTGCATCGGTTGGTGCAGGCGGTGTTCCGGGCGGAAGTTTAATGTTGCTCTTCATTATCTTGCAGAATATGAATTTAGGCCCTGAGCAAATTGCAATTATTGTCGCTTTGGCATTGGGTATCAATCCTATCTTGGATATGTTTGAAACAATGAACAATGTAACAGGCGACCTCGTCTGTACATACTGTGTCGGAAAGACATCAAATATGGTAAAAGACTAAAAAATTATGAGGGGGTGTATCCCCCTCGCTTCAAAAAAACGGAGGTCAGTTTTAAAACTAACCTCCGTTTTTTTTACGCTACCCCCCAAAGTAAAAGAGTGCTATACATAAAACTAAACGACATACTAAGAAGGTTTTAAAACAACCGGTTTTAAATTACAAATAAACTTATAATCAGAATTTTAAAATGCGTGGTTTCAAATCAGAATACCGGAGAAATTTTTCAAATTCGTTTAATATGATTTGGACAACCGAAGATATCCTTTTTGCCGATTATAATAACACAAAAAAGACCTTCGACTAGGGGGAGAAGAGGCGATTACTTTAGCAAGTCGCTGAGGCACTTGTAAAAGGTGAATGACTTTTTACAAGTACCTCTAATAAGATCGTTTCATTGCACTTTTTGATATATTTTGGAAAAATTGCAAAACTCGTCCGGCTTTTGCAATTTCCTCAGTGATTTAAAATTTCAAACAAGGCAAAAAGATTATTCGAGGTTGTCGGGTTGAAAGCAAAAGCGAAGCGTTGCACAAAATATAAAATAATTAACTATAAGTGTTGCTTTTTTATGTCAATGACCAATGAAAATTTCACCCTAAAAAGCATGAAATTTGCCAGTGAAAATTTCACTCCTGGTTTATCAAGCTGATTTGGCATCTTCAAAAA
>PDWI01000804.1_pt1 | contig 51025 bp, 50 predicted proteins | sample 1430891 | NCBI WGS metagenome assembly PDWI01 (sample SAMN01162508, study PRJNA174530) | Oral metagenome, whole genome shotgun sequencing project. | biome: Marine environment; feature: Marine mammal; material: Swab sample of the gingival sulcus; isolation source: swab sample of gingival sulcus... | reverse complement strand
GCATCAACTGCTAAGCCTAAGCAGACGCTTGTTTCTATGGTATCAAGTCCAAGGTCGTCCATTAAAGCATCCATTTTAGCTATAAGGTCCAAATCTTTTATACCAAGATTTGCACCCATTGCCCAAATGCTCTCATATTCAAAACCTGAAGTTAAGTATTTTCCTTCTTTATCGTGATAGACTTGAGAACATTGTATAACACAGCCTGCGTGACAGCCATGAGTTGTTTTTCCGCCTCTCTCTTTGATATTGTCCGCCATTGTTTCGCCACAAATTTCTTCCGCATGCTCGAACGTACCTTCTCTAAAGTTTCTAGTTGGAAGTCCTCCAGCTTCGTTGATGATATTTACCAAAACATTTGTTCCAAAAGCTGGCAATCCCTCGCCACTGATTGGGTTTTCTTTTAAGGCTTTTGTGAAAACTTTACTTGCTTCTTTAAATTTTTCAGGGTCTGCTAATGTAGTTTCTTTATATTTTTCAGCATCGACTGTGATACATTTTATCTTTTTTGAGCCCATAACAGCACCAAGTCCACCACGTCCGTGACTTCTTAGTTTTCCTTGTGGATCTTTTACTGATACGTTTGAAGTAAGCATTTTCATCTCACCTGGTCGTGCTATACTCATAACGGCTACTTTTTTGCTATATTTTTCAAGCATGGCATCAAGTACAAAGTAGTTATCTTTTCCAACTAACTCGGGACAGGGGTGAAATTCTATCTTTTCTTTACTTACATGTAGATGGTAAAAATCATCTCCTTCAGGAATATCTTCAATTATCAATGCTTTTACTCCAAGCTTTGCCATAATTCCTGCACTTGTTCCACCAACATTGCTCTCTTTGATACCACCTGTAAGTGGACTTTTTGCACCAAGTGAATTTCTTCCAGAGTTTGCCGCACTTGTTCCAGAAAGAAGACCTGGGCAAAATACCATTTTGTTATTTGGTCCAAGGGGATGACACTCTGGATCAACCTCTTTTGCAACTATAGTTGAAGTTAGCGCACGTCCGCCAAGTCCTAACCAGTCACTTGGAACGTCCTCGATTTTGTAAGTTAGAGTTTTCATATTTACTCTGTAAATTTTGTCAGCCATTATTTTTTCCTTTCAAATGTGGTTTATACTCTTAATATACAATAAAGTTACAAAAATGAATATTAAAAATAATAAAAAGTAATATATGTTTTTTTGGCATATTCGTTTTTACACATTTTTAGTGTAAATAGTTGAAAATAAAATATATGCAAAATCTACATATATTTTATTTTAAAGATTTTCAAAGTTTGAAAAATGAAAAATTTATATTTTCTTTAAGAATTTGCTAAGTAAGACTATTCTTACTCCATTTACACGACCTTCTATTTGCTCTGGATTATCAGTTAAACTTATATTTTTTACTATAGTTCCTCTTTTAGCAGTAAAACCAGCACCTTTTACATCTAAATCTTTAATAATGTTTACGTTGTCACCGTTACTTAATGTTACACCGTTACTATCTTTTGTTTGGGATATCTCTTCATTTTTTATACCTTCATCTGCCCATTTTTTGATATCATCTTCAAGGTATATCATATCAAGCAAATCAATAGCAAAATCCTCACTTTTAAGCTCATGCAGTGTCCTATAAGCTACCACTTGAACAGCCCCAACTTCGCTCCACATACTCTCACTTAAAACTCTAAAGTGGTTTGGATTTTTCATAGGGTTTGTTAAACCATCTTCGCAAATTTTACATATAAGTATTTGCTCATCTCTTGGCTCAACCGTAAAGGCTCTTAAATCCTCACTGTTTTTACAAAGTTCGCACTCATTGTTTGCGCGTTTTTTTAATTGATTTATATTCATATTTTTTCCTTTTTTTAAGATTTTATTGTTTACATGTAAGATTATCTTGTTTTAATGCTTTGGCTAAGCTTACGATTTTTACATGTAAAAATTAGGTTGTATTCTTTTTATAAAAATCTAACGTTCCTAACAATGATGATAAGGCTAAGGTAAAATAAAATATAAGATTTATCACCTCATAGTATCTATATTGTCCTAGAAATGGTATTGTTAAAGCAATAATAGATAAGACAAAATAGAGTAAAAACCATTTAGATTTCACCAATTTATATAGTTTAAAAGTTACTATATAGAAAAACACAGCGCCCACAATCATTGTTAAAAGTAAAATTGTTCCTAAAATAAGAATAGAATTTGTTGGTTGATGTGATGAAATGGTTTCATTTAAAAAGCTTAATGCTCCAACTGAGCATAGAAATAGTACGCTGCCTATTATGTTAAATTTGTTAATTTTTTCATCTTCATAAAATAAAGATATATTTTTTATAAAAAGATACCAAACCCCTGTCATGAATATTAGATATATAAGTGTTATATGGTTATTCATAAACACTTTATGTGGTAAGCTATAAAATAGCATTCCAATAGCGTAAATAATACCTAAATTTTTTGCATTGTGTATAGTTTTATCCATTTTCTTTTATCCACCTTTGTAAGCTTTCTATCTGGTTGATTGTTGAACTTGTAGCGGTTCCACCAAGTGAATTTCTAGCGTTCATTGATTGTCTTAGTGGTAAATGTTTCATAACCTCTTCATCTATTCTTTCATCAACTGCTTTTATATCTTCATATTTAAGTTCACTTAAATCCACTTTTAAGCTTTCAGCGCGAGCTACTACATGTCCTGTGATAAAATGTGCTTCACGAAATGGAATATTGCATTTTTCAACAAGATAGTCTGCTAAGTCTGTTGCGCTTAAGTGTCCAACTTTGCAAGAGCGGAGCATATTTTCTTTATTTATTGATAAACTTTTTAGAGCTTCATTTAAGATTTTTAAGCTAATTTGAGCATTTTCAACACTATCAAAAACTCCCTCTTTATCCTCTTGAGTATCTTTGTTGTATGCAAGTGGCAAGCCTTTCATGACGGTTAAAAGTCCCATTAAATTTCCATAAACTCTGCCTGTTTTTCCTCGCATGAGTTCAGGAATATCTGGATTTTTTTTCTGTGGCATTATGGAGCTTCCAGTGGAGTATTCATCACTAAAAGTAACATATCCAAATTCGCTACTTGACCAAATAATAAGCTCTTCACAAAGTCGTGAGATATGCATCATAAGAGTTGAGATGTTAAATAAAATCTCCAATGCAAAATCCCTATCGCTTACCGTATCTAGGCAATTTTCACTCACTCTTTCAAATCCTAAAAGACGTGCTACTTCCTCGCGGTCGATAGGGTGGGGTGTTCCAGCAAGAGCTGCGCATCCTAAGGGCAAAACATTGTTTCTTTTATATGAGCTTTCAAATCTCTCACAATCTCGTTTTAACATGTAAGCGTAAGCTAGCAAGTGAAAGCCAAAATTAATTGGTTGTGCGTGTTGAAGATGTGTCATTCCAGGAAGTAGTGTTTTGGTGTGTTCATTTGCCATATCTAGTAAGGTTTTAATAAGATTACATGTAAGTTTTTTTAAATTTTGTGTATTTTGCAATACATAAAGTCTAAAATCAAGCGCAACTTGGTCATTTCTGCTACGTGCTGTGTGGAGTTTTCCACCCACATTACCAACAATTTGAGTTAATCGCTTTTCAACAGCCATATGAATATCTTCATCACTTATATCAAATACAAACTCTCCATTTTCAATCTCTTTTTTAACTTGCTTTAAACCTTTTATAAGGGTATCTTTTTCATCATCTGTTATAATGTTTTGTTTAGCTAGCATTGTCGCATGAGCGATTGATCCCTCAATGTCTTGCTTATAAAGCTTTCTATCAAATTCAAGTGAAGCGTTAAACATATCAAGCAGTTTTGCACTTTTTTTAGAAAATCTCCCTGCCCACATTTTTTCCATAATAATCGCCTTTTTTATTTTGATTATATCTTAAAAGTGCTTAATGAAGTTTTATTGAGTAGGTTGCATGTAAAAGTTAGCATAAATAAGAGTATTTAGAAAATTTAGGATTTAAAAGAAGCAAAGATTGCGATGTAAAAAAGCTTACATGTAAAACTACATGTAAGCTTTGATTTTATAATTTTGGTCCAGCTTGTGAGTAGTCAAATTCGTCATTTGAATCTGAATATTTTAGAAAATTATCCATAAACATTTTAGCTAATTTTTTTGCTGTTTTTTCGTACTCTTTTTCATCTTCCCAAGTATTTTTTGGATTTAAAAGCTTAGTTTCAACATCTTTGAGCTTAGTTGGAATGTTTAGATCAAATAGTGGTAATTGTTCAAAATCTGCATCAAGTATGCTTCCATCAAGTATAGCATTGATACAAGCGCGGGTAGCTTTTATGCTCATTCTCTCACCAACCCCATAAACTCCACCAGTCCAGCCTGTATTTACAAGATAGACATTTACATCGTATTTGTCTATCTTTTCACCCAAGAGTTTTGCGTAAACTGTTGGATGAAGTGGTAAAAAAGCTTCTCCAAAACATGCACTAAAAGTAGCCACTGGCTCTTTTATACCTCTTTCCGTTCCAGCTACTTTAGCTGTGTAGCCACTTAAAAAGTAATACATCGCTTGTTCTTTGGTAAGTTTTGAAACAGGAGGAAGTACGCCAAAAGCATCAGCCGTTAAGAAGATAATATTTTTTGGATGACCTGCATGTAAGCTTGGTTCGTGATTTTCTATATGATATATTGGGTAGCTTACTCTTGTGTTTTCAGTCTTTTCCCCATCATCAAAATCAACTACACCATTTTCATCATAAACCACGTTTTCAAGTAGTGCATCACGTCTTATAGCTCCGTAGATTTCAGGTTCACTCTCTTTGCTTAGTTTGATACATTTTGCATAGCATCCACCTTCAAAGTTAAAAACTCCTTCATCATCCCAGCCATGTTCATCATCACCTATAAGTTTTCTTCTTGGATCAGTTGAAAGAGTTGTTTTTCCAGTTCCACTAAGTCCAAAGAAAAGTGCTGTATCACCATCTTTTCCAACATTCGCAGAGCAGTGCATAGCTAATTTTCCTTCAAGTGGAAGCCAATAGTTCATCATCGAAAATATACCTTTTTTCATCTCGCCACCATACCAAGTTCCACCGATTACTGCGATATTTTCTTCCACATTAAAAGCTACAAAAACATCTGAATGAAGTCCTTGTCTTAACCAGTCTTTATTTACACATTTACATGCATTATAGACTGTAAAGTCGGGTTTAAAATCTTTCAACTCTTCTTTTGAAGGGCGTATAAACATATTTTTTACAAAGTGGGCTTGCCATGCAACTTCGGTTATAAACCTCACCTTCTTTCTACTTTCTAAACTTGCTCCACAATATACATCTTGCACATAAAGATTTGTATGAGAAAGTTGTTTTTTTGCTTTTTTGTATAGATCATCAAAAATTTTACTGCTTATTGCAAAATTTGTATCACCCCATGCTATATATTTTTGTGAAGGGTCTTGTTTTACGAAGTACTTATCCTTTGGGCTTCTTCCTGTGAATATACCAGTATCAACCATAAAAGTACCATTGCTAGATACTTTTCCCTCTTCATTTGCTATCTCATGAGCATAAAGCTCATCATAGCTTAGGTTGTGAAATATCTTACCTATCTTTTTTAAGCCTGAATGTTCCAAAGTTTTTTTAAGTCCCATTTTGTCTTCCTAGTTTAGTTTATTTAAATATGGATAAAAGTACACCAGCAGCTACTGCTGAACCGATAACTCCTGCCACATTTGGACCCATTGCATGCATTAAGAGCATGTTTGTTGGGTCTTCTTTCATGCCTACTTTATTCGCTACACGTGCTGCCATTGGAACAGCACTTACACCAGCAGAGCCGATTAGAGGATTGATCTTATCCTTACTTAGTTTATTCATCAATTTTGCCATCAAAATTCCAGCTGCAGTTCCGATAGAAAAAGCTATTAGTCCAAGAGCTAAGATGCCTAAAGTTTGAGGAACTAGAAATTTTTCTGCTGCAAGTTTTGAACCAACAGCAAGTCCTAAAAATATAGTCACTATGTTGATAAGTGCATTTTGTAAAGTATCTGAAAGCCTAGTAACTACGCCACTTTCTTTAACTAAGTTACCAAAAGCAAGTGCGCCTATAAGAGGTGTTGCATCTGGAAGCACAAGCAGACAAAGAACTAATATGGTTATAGGAAAAATTATCTTTTCTAGTTTTGACACTGTGCGAAGTTGTACCATTTTTATCTTTCGCTCTTCTTTCGTTGTTAAAGCATTCATAATAGGAGGCTGTATGATGGGAACAAGTGCCATATATGAATATGCAGCCACTGCGATAGCACCAAGCAAGTCAGGTGCAAGGCGTGAAGCTATAAAGATAGCCGTTGGACCATCAGCGCCACCGATGATTCCAATCGCTGCTGCATCTTTTAGAGTAAAAGTAAATATATCTGTATATTGACTAAGGGCTAGTGCGCCAACTAAAGTGGCAAAGATTCCAAATTGCGCAGCTCCTCCTAAAAGTGCTGTTTTTGGGTTTGCTAAAAGTGGCCCAAAGTCCGTCATAGCCCCAACACCCATAAATATGATGAGCGGAAATAGACCATTTGCAATACCAGCATTATATATGATGCCTAAAAATCCGTGGTCTCCTGCTATTTCTGCAATGGGGATATTTGCTAATAATCCTCCAAAGCCTATGGGTATAAGTAAAAGTGGCTCAAATCCTTTGGCAATAGCTAGATAAAAGAGTATAAATGATATAAATATCATAATAATCCTACCATAACTTTGAGTAAAGACACTAAGTGTTTTGCCATGGCTATCTTTTAGATTTGGGTCTGGGTTTATAAAAGCATTTAAGCCTGTTGTTTTATAAAACGAGCCAAAAAGTTCACCCAAGCTTTTACTTTGATACTCTTTTTGAACTTTTGGAGCTTGAGGAGCATCGGAAGCGCTTAAGTATAAAGATGAAAAGAGAATTAGTGATAAAATAATTACAATTTTTTTCATTTAATTTCCTATAAACTTACCAATAATTGTTCATTTTCAACTACGTCGCCCACATTTACATGTAAAGCTGACACAACACCATCACTTGGAGCGATAATCTCTATTTCCATTTTCATAGCTTCCAGTATAACTATAACCTCTCCACTTTTAACAGCTTGCCCTTCTTTTACAAGTATTTTAAAAACACTTCCTGGAAGAGTCGATTTTACTTGTATTCCACTGCTTGACGCTGGTGAAGCTGCTGAAGTTGTTTGAGTTTTACTTGGAGATATAGACTCTATTTGTACATTTTCTCCTTCTGCAACTTGAACATTGTAACTTTGTCCATTTACAACAACAGTATATGAACCAGTTTGGCTTGAAGATGAAGTTGGTTTTGGAGTTTCTTTTTTATCTTCTATTTTTCTAACATTTACTTTTGCTTCACCTTTTAAGTATGCCACCCCTTTTTCTTTACATGCAGCAACTATGAAAAGGTTTTCATCATTTACTTCTATGTCTTCTTTTTCTAATATCTCTTTAGTGTAAGCTAAGGATTTTGTTTCATCTTTATCCGCTAAATCGATAGCTTTTTCATTTGTTGGCTCAAGTTTAAGTTGCTCTGATGCAAGTTGTACTATTTCACTATCAGGCTCTACTGGAGTTTTACCAAAATATCCTAGTACCATTTTGCCATATCCATCAGCAATTTTTTTCCATTTTCCAAACATTACGTTGTTGAATGCTTGTTGAAAATAAAATTGACTAACTGGCGTTACACTTGTACCATATCCACCTTTTTCAACAACTTCGCGCATCGCAAGGATAACTTCTGGAAATTTATCCAATATATTGTTATCTCTCATCATTTGTGTATTGGCTGTAAGTGCGCCTCCTGGCATCGGAGAAAATGGAATAAGCGGACTTACTTGTGTAGCTTCTGGTGGCATAAAATAATCTTTTAAACTATCTTTTAAAACTTCTTCGTATTTTAAAACCTTTTCAACTTCTAATCCACCTAAGTCGTAATTTTTCCCTTTTACTGCGTGAAGCATTGTTAGTATATCTGGTTGGCTTGTCCCTCCACTTACCGGAGATGCAGCAAGATCTATACCGTCAGCTCCAGCTTCTAAAGCTGCTAAATAGCACGGTACGCTAACTCCAGCTGTTTCGTGAGTATGAAGCCTTACATGTGTATTTTCTGGAAGGAGTTTTTTTGCCATTTTTATTGTTTCATATACTTTTTGAGGATTGCTTGTTCCGCTTGCATCTTTAAAACAGACACTATCATATGCAATTCCGCTATCTAATATCTCGCGCAAAGTTTTTTCATAAAAAGCTACATCGTGTGCACCTGTGCATCCTGGTGGTAAATCCATTAAAGTTACAACAACCTCATGTTTTAATCCATGATGGGTTATTCGTTCGCCTGAATATTTTAGATTTTCCACGTCATTTAGTGCATCAAAGTTTCGTATAGTCGTTGTTCCATGTTTAGCAAACATTTTTGCATGTAAATCTACAAGTTCTCGACTTCCAGTATCAAGCATAACTGTATTTACTCCACGAGAAAGAGTCTGTAAGTTTGCATCTTTTCCGACTATTTTTCTAAACTCATCCATCATTTCAAAGGCATTTTCATTAAGATAAAAAAACAGGCTTTGAAATCTCGCACCTCCACCAAATTCAAAGTGCTTTATCCCAGCTTGCGAAGCTGCTTCAAGAGCTGGAAAAAAATCTTTCATCAAAACTCGTCCACCAAAGACAGACTGAAACCCATCTCTGAAAGTTGTATCCATTATGTCTATAAATTTTTTAGCCATTGTTTTCCTTTATTTTTTATTTTTAAATTGTGTTATCGCAGAAGTAATGACAGCTACTAATGTTGTGTCATTTTGTGCAGTTGTTGGCGAAATTGCATTGCTTGTTGTAGCTTGTGATTTTGCAAAGAATTTTAATATTAAAGATGATTGAATCTTCAATACTATAACCATCATAATTAAAAATAAAAAAACGGTTACCATGCCTAAAACCATAAACTTTAAACCCTCTGTTACTAAGTTTATATCCATATTTTTCCTTTGGAAAGTTGTGCTAAATTATTCTGTTGGTCATTTTATCATTTATAATATTAAAAAACCATAATTAACCGAAAATGGTAAGTTTTACATTGTATATATAGGCAATATATCATTTGTATGTTGTTACATGTAAAAAAAATTACATGTAACAAAAAAGTAGAGTTATTAGCTTTTTACAGCTTTTGCTAAATCCCACATAGGCATAAATATACCAAGTGCCATTAAAAGTACCATAACTGCTATAAAGCCTATGAGTATTGGTTCAATATAGCTTGAGATATTGTCTATAATGTCATTAAATCTTTCTTTATAGTACTCTGTAACTTTTTCTAGCATTGTATCCAAGTTACCACTAGCTTCACCTGCTCTTATCATTTGTATAAGCATGCTTTCATAAAGTTTTGTTTCCTTGAAAGCATCTGTTAATGAAATTCCTCTTTGAACAGACACCTTGACGCCTCCAAGTTTTTGTTTTAAATGGGTGTTTGTTATGGTTAAAAGTGATGTATCTAATGCTTCGGCTATAGGAATACCAGCACGAACAAGTTCGGTAAACACTAGTTGAAAACGGCTTAATGAGGAGTAAAATACAATATTACCTATTAGATATACCTTAAAAATATGTTTATCAACAAGGTTTTTAATTTCAGAGTTGTTAGCATAAGCGTATCTAATACCTATAACTAGAAGTATGATTCCTGCCAATATATATAATCCATAGTAGTTAAGAGCATGTTCTATACCAAGAAGTATTCTTGTTGGAAGCGGAAGTTCTGAATTGAATTTATCAAAAATATCTCTAAATTTTGGCACTACATACATCATTAAAATTGTAAAAGCTACAATGATAGCTACTATAACAGTTATAGGGTATCTTATGGCTTTTTTGAACTTCTGTTTATTTTCCCATATCTCTTCTTGAATTTCTGCTAATTTTGCTAAACTCTCGCCCATATTACCAGTACTTTCACCAAGTTCAACCATAGCAATAGTGACCTCTCCGAGTTCATTTTTGTATTGAAGTAAGCTTTCTGTAAAACTGCTTCCTGCATTTAAGTCATCGTCCACTGTTTGAAATATTCGCTTTAAGTCTTTGTTTGCAGTAGCGGATGCAACCTCCTTAACACTATCATGTATAGATATGCCAGCATTTGTCATAACACTTAGTTGCCTAAAAGATGCTATTAGGTCTGGCATTTTTATGTTTGTTCTCATGGATGCATGTGAAAGTTTTTCTTTAAAAATTTTAAATTGTTCCTCGGGTGGAGCAGAAATTTCTACAACTTTAGTAATAACTCCAGGGTTATTTAATTTTGCTACAGTGATAGCATCTGCCTTTGTTTCAGCTCGCAATATTTTTTTGCGTTTTTGACCTCTAATAAGATAGTGAATTTGAAAAAATTTCATGATTTTGTTACCCTTAAGACTTCATCTATAGTTGTTATACCTTTTGCTGCTCTTAAAATACCATCTTTGTACATATTTACAAAACCTTCTTCAAGTGCTTGAGTTTTAATCTGATCTTTGTTTTTTCCTTGTGCAACCATGCTAGCTATCTTTTCACTTATAGGCAATATTTCTGAAAGCATTTCTCTGCCTATATAGCCAGTTTGTGAACATTTTTCACACCCAACTTGTTTATAAAATGCATAATCTTCAGGAAGATCTTCTTGTAAGTTTTTTAACATATCTTGCGGTAGAGTAGTGGGTTTTTTACAATGTGGACAAAGTTTACGTATTAGTCTTTGAGCTTCAATAGCTACTAAAGCTCCACTTATTAGGTAAGGTTCTATGCCCATATCCGCAATTCTTGTTACTGCGCTAACTGCGTCATTTGTGTGAAGAGTTGAAAATACCAAGTGACCTGTAAGGGCCGCTTGAACGGCAATTCTTAGGGTTTCTTGATCCCTAACCTCGCCAATCATTATAATATCTGGGTCTTGACGCAATATTGAACGAAGTGCAGCTGCAAAAGTTAAACCAGCTTTTTCATTAACTTGAGTTTGAAGAGTTAAGTTTAGTTGATATTCTACAGGGTCTTCAACTGTAATAATCTTAGTTTGTATGCTTTTTATAGCGTTTAAAGCTGCGTAAAGTGTTGTTGTTTTACCACTACCTGTAGGACCTGTAACAAATATGATGCCGTAAGGTGCTTTCATAGCTTTAGAAAATCTTTGAAAATTCACTGGATGCATTCCTAGATTTTCTAATTTTATCATTACTTTTGATTTGTCCAATATACGTAAAACAATACTTTCTCCATTCATTATTGGTAGTGTTGATATACGAAAGTCATATTCTCTACCCATTATTGTTGCTGAAAAACGACCATCTTGCGGTTTTCTTTTTTCGGCTATATCCATATTTGAAAGTAATTTCATACGTGATGATAATGGAGGATATATATCTTTGTCAAACATAAAAGTTTCGCTGAGCATTCCGTCAATTCTACTTCTTACTATACAATTATTTTCAGTTGGTTCTATATGAATATCACTTCCTCGTGATAAAATGGCAGTTTTTAATATAATCTCAATAAGTTTTAATATTCCAGAGCTCTCTTGAGGGTTTTCGCTTGCACTTGAGGCTAGTTCATTTCTTATATCATCAATAAGTCCTTTGATGCTCTCTTGCATGTCCATTTTGTTGAGATATTTTTCAATTTGTGTGGGTTCAGCAACTATTATTTTTAAAAGTTTTCTGTTGAAAAGCCTTTGAACACTCTCTTGAGCTGTCATACTTAAAGGATCTATAAATGCAACAAAAACATTAAGCTCATCCTCCTTTACAGGTAGAGCTTGCTGTTTTTTTAATTTTTCTAAAGATACTTTACTGGCGATCCTATAGTCAATATCAAAGGAATCTAAGTCCATATATTTATAGTTCATACTTTTTGCAAAATGCTTTAAAAATGTTTCAATATTTATCTGAAATTCATTATTTATATCTTCTAGATTTAATATTCTATTTTTATAAAAATCAATCAAAAGCAACATAAGTGTATCTTGGTCAAATATGTTATTTTCTAAGATAACAGATCCTATAGTAGCGCCGTCTTCTTTGGTTAATTGTGATATCTTTTTCGCAGATTCTTCATCAATAATTCTATTTTTTAATAGATAAGCGATAATATTGTTTGCTAAGTTTTCCATTTTACCAATACAGCCTTGTTTTAATCATTTGTCCATCCTTATAGCTCTCTATTGCAAGTTTTGTAAACCCATCTGAGTCATTTTTTATGTACATCTTATAAGTTTTAGAGTATTTTTTGTCAAAAAATATAAACGTATCATCCTCTTTTATATATTCTTTTCTTGCATACATGTCGTAAACACGAGATAATATATATTCTGTTGTTGGTATATCACTAGGTATGGTATCTAATCCATCGATAACAGCGTGATGAAGTAGCTTTTTTTGATACAGTACAGTTGTATAGTAAAGAGCGTTTGCACGTGATTTTTTTGTTTTCCTTAAGTGTGTTATAGGAATACTAAGTCTGTTTATCATATCTGTTTTTAAGCATGATGATGCAAACATGTTTACAAAATTTTCATCATTTTGATGTTTTGGATAAAGTCTGTATTTAACTTCACTTGAGCAAACTTTTTTATATTCTTTAGCCTTATACCACTGTATAACATCATCCAACGAAGCTGCTTGTATATAAACTGTTAAAAAAACAAAAAATAATATTTTTTTCATCAATAGTCACCATATTTTATTTTTTTAATTAAATCAGAGATTTCTGTTGCTTCAGGGTTTGTCCTTAAGTAAGTTTTTAACGTGCTTATTGCTTTTTCAACTGAACCATTTTTTGCTAAAGATTTTGCAAATATTATCCAACTTCTTTCGTTTGATGAATTTAAATTATTTGCTCTTATTGACCATTTTAAAGCATTTTTATAATCTTTGTTATGATAATATTCTTCTGCTAACATGAGAGCAAACATTATATTTTCTGTTTCATAAAATCTTTCTTTGAGTGAGCTATAGTTTTGTATATCACTCGATTCAATGGCTATCTTAGGTTCTTGAGTTTCTATCTGTATAAGTGATTGTTTTGTTTCTTCTTGTCTATCATATAAAATCTCGTCGTTATCTTCTTCTGCATAGGTATCTAGTTCTTCATCTGCTTCCATTTCTCCTTCATATAGAGGAATTGAACTAGGTTTCGGGGCTTTAGCTCTTTTTATTGGTTTTGAGCTAGGTTGAGGATCATATACTGGCTCGTCTATATCTATGGCTTCTTCGACAAATTCCTCTTTAATCTCAGATACTTTTTTATGAGTTTTGTTTTTTTTATCTTCGTAGGCGTGTATTCTTTCAGCACTATTTGTTTGAATTTTAATTGTAACTTGCTCTGGTTTTTCTATTTTAGGTGTTGTTATTATTTTTTCTGGTTCATATATGAAAAAACTTGGTAGGTATTTGTATATAGCTAGGGAACATATTATAAGTAAACAAAAAGCTACAACAATAGATAAGATTTTTAAAATGCGTTTTAATCTCCAAATTTTCCATCTTTTTTCAAGTGAACTTATTTCAACAGCATTAAGCATTAATTAGCTCCGCATCAATGGCAGCCATTTGTATATATTTTGTTTTTGCTGATATGGTGTTTACTAGTGATGGCTGATAGCTTTCATAATATTCGCATATTTCAAAAAATTTATACATAAGTTTATTTACAGTTCTTAAGTTACCATTTGTTAGTTTATATATTATTTCTATCTGTTTAGATGAAAATATAGAAAAAAATTCAAATTTTTTATGTAGTAAAAATTTCTTTTCCAGATAATTTTGGATTTCATTTAAAGATGAGTTTGGCATCTCAACACTTTCCCAAATCCTAGTAGTAAAATAATCTTTTGCCAAAACATCCTCTTTTTCTGTTTTGTGAACGGTAAATAAAAATTTAAACAATCTAGTATCAGCTAAGAGCCTTATTTTTTCTATTAATTCTTTCGGATATAATTGTGCTTCATCTAAAAGTATAGTAAAGACATTATCTCTTATTGGTTTTTTTGTTTTTTGTTTGTATAGTCTTAAAAATTTTTCATATCCATCTATCTCTTGTTTTGTAGTTGTTTTAAATATCTCTTCATACAGTGCAGTTAAAAAGGATGTTTCGTCAAAAAAAGGCTGAGGAAAAAAAACTATATTTTGTTTTTTTGACAAATCACCATATATTTTTCTAAGTAAAAACGTTTTTCCTGTGCCTGGTTTTCCATAAAAAAGTATTAATTTTAACGGTTTTTGAAGTGACTTAACAAGTTTCTCATATGTAAAAACTGACTTATCAAGCGACACATAATCAAAAAAATCACCTTCTTGAAATATATTTTTAACTTCGCTAAAACGATTATTCATACAACGACTCTGAAAATCCTAAATCTTTAAGAGATGTATTCATGTTATCTTTTCCATTTGGACTTATAATATGAGGTGTTATGACAAATACTAGTTCTGTTGTCTTAACGCTATCTTCCGTACTTCTAAAAGCATTTCCTACCATTGGTACATCGCTAAGAACAGGAATATTAGTTTTATTTTTACCTTTTGTTTGACCTATAAGTCCACCTAGTATAATAGTATCCCCACTATTCACTCTTACCACAGTTGAGAGTTTTTTCTCTAGAGTATCAGGTGCTATTTCACGTATATTAACTTGTTTTACATTGTCTTCTTCATATTTAAAGCTACTTAATGAAGGATTAATTCTAAGCATTATTTGATTATCTTCTGAAACTTCAGGTAAAAGATTTAGCAAAACTCCTATAAAAACTGAGTAAGGAGTATATGTTACAGTAACATTTCCACTGTCATCTTTTTCAGTCTCTTTTTTTACTCTATAGTTTATGTTATCTCCTATAGTGATAAGGGCTTGCTGATTATTCATAGTCATCACTTTTGGGTTTGATAGGATTTTAGAGTTCCCTTTTTGTTTTATAAAGTTCAAAAGTCCTTCCATTGAAAAATGTAAATTATTTATAATATTTAGATTTCTTGAACTTGAATTAAGTGTGTTTAAAAATGTAGCTTGAGCGCTACCTGTACTTTTATCCTCACCAGTTGTTAAATCTTTTCCAAATTTGTTTACTGAAAGTTGAAATTTACTCCAATTTATACCTCTTGTATAACTATTTGATAACTCTACTGCTATAATAGAAACTTCTATCATGACTTGCTTGTGAAGTCTTTTTTTGAGTTCTTTTAAGTAAGTGCGAGCTAAATCAATTTGTTTCTTTGTTCCTGTTACGGTTATCATACCTGTATTTTGATTGATAATAAGCCCTGCGTTATATCTAACATCCATGGTTTCATTGTTATCTTTTCCTCCAATGACCATAGGGGATTGATTTAATAGTTGATCTAATTCATTTTTTAATGTTGTCCAAAAATCAAATTTTTCTGTAACTTTTATACTATTTTCACTTAAAGTTTTTGTATCTTTTTTTGAACCAAGTTCTATGGGCTCTATGGCAACAGATGCATTTATGGTTGCAGTCCCTTCTCTTATGGAAGTAATATAGTCTATCTTAAATATTTCTGTATATACAGAGGATAGTTTAAGTATGTTTTTTTTGTATTTGTAATTTATGCCATTTTCTGTGAGTATTAAGTCAAAAACCTCATGTAAGGACATATTTTTTATATTAACACCATTTAACTCTTTATTTAGTAGTTTTTGCGCCTCATAGTCTTTTGTAATAGTGCTAAAGTGACACATGTTACCAATTTCGTTAACTAGTTCAGCCACAGTGACATTTTTAGCTATTTTTATATTAAAGGTTTTATATACACAACTTTTTTCCACCTTAGCGTTTAGTGGTTGATTCAAAAATAGCGCTAAAGCACATATAAATAGACCTTTTCTATTTAGTTTCGATAATAACATTTTTACTTCCTTTTTCTAAGGTTAATTTTAATTTATTGTTAACATTATCTAGTATAACATTGTCACGATTTATTTTTATAAGTTTATAGTCGTTGATTGCATTTCCAATTCCATACCAACCCCCATTTATATTTGCTCTATTGTTTAGTATGGCTTGAAGAGTATAGATAGGTACGACGGCGATTTCTTCAGTTTGTTTGTTTTTTCCTTCGTTTTGTTCTTTATCTTTTTTCTCTTCCTCTTCTTTTTTTTCTTTATAGTTTATAAAAGGGCTTCTTGTATTATCTATCTGCTCTTTTGTAAGACCATATCGTTTTTGATTTATGGAATTAAAAAGCTTATCTAGTTTTTGATATATTGAATTTTGACTATTTTCTACACTGTTATTAGCAAATAGCATTGTTGTACATATTAATATTATAGATATTTTTTTCAATACTTTATCCCCCATATAGCTATATCGATCATTCCTTCGATATCTTTTTTTCGATTAAGTTCAATATTGTAAACATCTACAATAAGCATACTCTCCTCCAATGTATTTATAAAGTTTATAATTCCATGATAACTACCATTTAAAGTTACATGTACATTTAAAATTTGTTCTACTTTTTTAAAATTCGGTTCATTTATATGGTTTGTTATTTTCATAACCTTAACATTATTTTTTCTGGCTATTTCGGAAATGGAGTCTAAAAATCGTGCCCAATTTTTGTTATTAAACAATAGATATGATAATTCTTTCAATTTATTATCAATGTAAGAATTAAGTTTTTTGATTGAGACTAGCTTTTGCTTATTTTTCCTTATATCTCTACTAAGCTTCTTTATATAATAATTCTCATCCCCTTTAACAGTCTTACTCGAAAGATAATCGGCTTCTTTGCTGAGTACAGATGTTATTTTCTGGTTTTCAGCTTTTTGATTATTGAAAAATGACTGTGATACTGGAAAAGCTGTGTACCATATTAAAAAGCCTATGATTAGCATAAACATTAAAACCATGATATAAATTTCATTTTTCTTTTTGCCATCAAAATATGCGTCTGTTTTTTCAAATGCGCTTTGCTTATTCATCTTGTCACCTTTGTAGTGATGTTGCTTTCGTAAACTAGACTATCATCTTGTTTGATAATCTCCTTAGTGATAACGTTGTACTTTTCTGTTTCAGCTATATCGCTTAATAATTCTGTTAGTTTTTTGTTGCTACTACTTCTTAGAGATATAGTTGTATTATGATCTGAGCTTAGTACTCTATGCACTTTTATGTCACGATTATTTATTAGTTTTGCTAGATCGTCTAATATAACTCCCTTCATAGGATAGTTCACCTTTTTTTCATGTATTTCATTTATAATTTTTTTTCTAAATTCTAGCTTTTTGTCATACTTTTTTATTTCATTTAATACTGCTTTATTTTGCCTTTCTAATCGCCCTAATCTAGACCGTAAACTATTGGCTTTGTCGTGAACTGTTGTGTATTCATCTTGCTTAGAAACAGAATCTATTCGAAAATATACCCCATATGCGTATTGATAAACAGGATATGCTAGAGTTGCAATAAGAGCAAATATTGAACCTATGGTTAAAAGTCCTGATGGTCTTTTTAAAAATGCAGGAGGTCTTTTAAATATGGTAAGATTTATATTCTCCTCTTTATTTTCCATATAATCTTGCACGGACAACTGCATGAGAATATGCATTTGGTCTATATAGTGTTCGTCTCTATTTTTTGCTATATTAAAAAGAAGATGGTTGGTTGTAATGCCTAGATAGTTTTCTGAATGCTCTATTATTCCATTGATAGAACCTATTTCGCTTCCTATGTATATTCTGTCAATATCATCAACACTATAGCTTCTTTTGAAGAATATTATAACATCATTTATATAGTTAAATATTTCTCCAAAAAGTTGCAAAAGGTATTGTCTATAGACTTCATTTTCTGTTTCTAGTCCTTCTACGGCTAATGTGTTATAAAAAGCCTCTTCATCGATTCTTTCCCCCAAAAGCTCACAAAACTTTTCATTTATTTGCAATAATGAATAATTTAGTGATTTTGAATACAGATACTTACCATTTTGGTAGATAGTTAGAAAAGCGTCATTTTTCTGCAGATATATAAAACAGTCAAGTCCATCAGGTTCGAGCATCTTTTTGTTGTAAAGAGATTCAAATAAGAACGGAGCAGCTGTTATATAATCTATATATCTTGTTTTATCTCTAATATCTTGAAAAGTTCTAGATATTAGTTCTGAATCAAATGCAAAAACATTGTATGCTCTATTTTTCCCATCAGACGTTTCTGCTTCAAGGTGAATAAGTTTATATTCAACAGCAGAATCAAGACCTAGTGCTTCATATGCTTCTATCTCTACTGCTTCAGGAATTTCGTCATCATCAAGCCTTCTACTAACTTCAACAATGCCAGATATGATATCTTTTGTATATAGATAAGATGTGTAAAACTCTTTTTTTGAAGATGCTTTATTTATATTGAAAAAAGATACACTATTTTTATAATAAGAGTACGCTTGTAATGAAACTGGATCAATAGATACTATGGAGAAGTCGTTTGTGTTAGTATTTTTTGCCATTCCCGTTCCTAATTTTAATTTTTTTAACTATAGAAGTATAGCATAAACTTAGTCTATAAATCAAAATTATAACCTAAGTTTTGCAATTTTTCCCTATTTTTATGCCAATTTGGTATAATTTTTACATTTAGCTTAAGAAATATTTTTACATTTGCCAACTTTTCCATTAAAGTACGTGCATATTTACCTATTCTTTTTATTGCATTTCCATTTTTTCCTATCACCATACCTTTTTGACTTTTGCTTTCAACTATGATACTTGCATGTACTTTTGTTATATTTTCTTCATCTATAACTTTTTCTATAACTACATCGCTAAAGTATGGTATCTCATCACTCATATTTTCAAAGATTGATTCTTGTATAAACTCTTTATAAATATCTCTCATACTTTGAGTACTTATAATCTCTTTGTCGTAAAGATGAGGATGAATGGGAAGATGTCTTAATATCTGCTCATAAAGGGTATCAAAATTATGTTTTTTCTTTATGCTTATTGGTATAAGTGCTTCAAACTCATCTTGATATTTTTGATACTCGTTTATTTTAGAGAGTATCTTTTCGTTTGAAACCATATCAATCTTTGTTAAAAGCACAATATGTGGAATCTTTTCATTCCTAAAGCTTAAAAATTTTTTATAATCATCTAGTTTATCTGTAATAGGCGCTAAAAACAGTATCACATCACAATCACCCATCGCCTTTAATGCTTCTTGAAGCATAAATTGATTTAGTAATCTTTCAGATTCATGGATACCTGGAGTATCGATGAAAATCATTTGATTATTTTTATACATGTGGATTGACAATGAACGCTTTCTTGTGGCATTGGCTTTATGCGAAACCATAGTTAGCTTTTCGCCTATTATAGCATTTATTAACGAACTTTTTCCAGCATTTGGCTTGCCTACAGTTGCTATAAAGCCAGATTTTATTTCATTCATACTAAAGTATATATCTCGCTATTTCGTCATGTTCGACAATATCGTCAAGTTTTTCATGAACTAGTTTAGAATCTACATGTAAAGTTTCACCTTTGTGCAGATCTGCTTCAAAACTGATATCTTCAAGTACCTTTTCAAGCACTGTATGAAGTCTTCTTGCGCCTATATCTTCCATTTTTTCATTGGCTTTTTGGCTAATTTTAGCGATAGTTCTTATAGCATCATTATCAAATATTAACTCTAAATCTTCAGTTTTCATTAAAGCTTCATACTGTTTTAAAAGTGAGTGCTTAGGTTGAGTTAAAATCTTATATAAAACTTCTTCGTCTAAGCTTTCAAGTTCTACCCTTAAAGGAAAACGACCCTGAAGTTCAGGTATCAAATCCGACGGTTTGCTTAAATGAAACGCACCAGCTGCTATAAAAAGTATATGGTCGGTTTTAACTATACCATATTTTGTTTGCACATCAGAACCTTCAACTATAGGAAGCAAGTCCCTTTGAACTCCCTCTTTACTTGGATCTTGTCTGCTTTGAGACTTACTTGAAACGGCTATTTTGTCTATCTCATCGATAAATATAATACCACCATTTTCGCATCTTTGTTTTGCCTCTGTTTTTACAGCTTCCATATCTAAAAGTTGCTCACTCGCTTCTGCTCTTAAAGCGCGCTTTGCGTCTTTTACTCTCATCTCTTTTTTTACAGGCTTGTTTCGTCCGCCAAGTATCTGCATAAAACTCTCTTGAGCTTTTGCTATTTCTGGCGGTAAAGAGCCATTATCTAAGCCTTCAGGAGATGTTTGTTCGATTGATACTTCTATCTTAAGTTCATCCATATCCCCAGCACGAAGTTTTTCTTGCATTCTTTGAAAACTTCTTTTATATTCATTTTGTTTTTCACTACTTGCCCCTTTTGGGATAGGAGGAAGAAGTTTTTCGATGATTTTTTTCTCTACCCTTTCATCTATTGCTTCTTTGTTTTTTTCTTTGTGTTCTTCTTTTATGAGATTTATAGAGGCTAACATCAAGTCTCTTACCATAGATTCTACATCTCGACCAACAAAGCCAACTTCTGTATATTTACTAGCCTCAACTTTTACAAATGGTAAATTCATCATCTTTGTAAGACGTCTAGCGATTTCTGTTTTTCCAACTCCAGTTGAACCTATCATAAGGATATTTTTTGGCATTATCTCTTCTTGAAGTTCAGCACTTAGTTTCATTCTTCTAGTTCTATTTCTAAGTGCTACTGCAATAGCCTTTTTGGCATCGAGTTGCCCTATAATATATTCATCAAGATAAGCTACTATCTCTTTTGGTGTTAATGTCATTTTAATCCTCAATTACGTAAGTTTTTATACTATGGTTTGTGTATATGCACAAATCGGCTGCCACTTTTAAGCTCTCTTTGGCTAACTCTTCTTCATTTAGGTCTGAGTGTTCATGTAAAGCTCGAGCAGCAGAAATCGCATAATTTCCACCGCTTCCTATAGCAGCTAAGCATCCATCTTCAGGCTCAACCACATCGCCTGTCCCACTTAGTATAAATATATGCTTTCTGTCTAACACTATCATCATAGCTTCAAGTTTACGAAGATATTTATCTTTTCTCCAAGCTTTTGAAAACTCTATAGCAGATTTTAAAAGGTCACCTTTTTTCTCTTCAAGCATTCCTTCAAACATATCAAAAAGGTTAAATGCATCTGCCGTGCTTCCAGCAAATCCAGCTAAAATCTTGCCATTATATAGCTTTCTTATCTTAGTGGCATTTCCTTTTAAAACTGTGTTTCCAAAGGTTACTTGACCATCGCCACATATAACAGAGCAATTTTCACCTTTGTAACCTAAGATGGTAGTTGCGTCAAACATTCCTACTCTCCTGCTATTTCGGTTTTTAACATAGCGTGAACACCAAGTCCTAGTTTGATGCCTATTTCATATCCGCCAGTTGCTTTTATAGGCTTATCTATATCTATGCTTTTTTTGTCTATCTCTATATTTTTAGATGATTTTAATTCATTTGCTATCTCATCTTTCGTAACTGCTCCAAACAGGCTCCCATTTGCTCCAAGTTTTCTTTTGATGATAAGATTTACCTTTTCGATTTGAGCTTTTATCTGTTCTAATCTCTCTAACTCTTCAGCTTGTGCTTGTGCTTCTCTTTTTTTCTGTGCTTCGTATTGTCTTAAAACATCATTTGTAGCGTGTTTAGCAAAACCATTTTTTATCAAAAAGTTTCTTCCATATCCATCTTTTACCTCTTTAACTTCACCTTTTTTTCCTAAAGATTTTACATCTTTTATAAGCAATACTTTCATTTTTTTCCTTTTTATTTTATTTACATGTAGATTTTCTACATGTAGGTTTTATTCATCTCCATAAAACTTTTTATTTTTGCCACCTATGATAAATCTAAGTGCATTTAGTTTTATGAACCCCTCTGCATCTTTTTGATTGTAAACATCATCCTCTTCAAATGTGCAATATTCCGCACTAAACAGATTGTTTGTTTTTGAATCTCTTCCTACAACGATAACATTTCCTTTATATAGTTTCAGTTTTACAGTTCCGTTTACGCTTTCTTGAGATTTGTCTATGGCTGCTTGAAGCATTTCTCGTTCTGGCGAAAACCAAAAGCCATTATATATCAAACTTGCATATCGCGGCATCAGTTCATCTTTTAAGTGCGCTGCTTCCCTATCAAGAGCGATACTTTCTATGGCACGATGAGCTTTTAACATGATAGTCCCACCTGGTGTTTCATAGCAACCTCTACTTTTCATGCCAACAAAGCGGTTTTCAACTATATCGATACGTCCGATACCATGTTTTGCACCAAGTGCATTTAAAGTTTCGAGCATTTGTGCTGGACTTAACTCTTTGCCATTAAGTGCGATAGGGTCACCTTTTTTATAAGTTAGCTCTATCTCCTCAGGTTTATCAGGTGCATCCTCTGGGCTTACAACCCATCTCCACATCTCAGGTTCTGGTTCGGCGTTTGGATCTTCAAGAATTAAACCTTCGTAAGATATGTGAAGTAGGTTTGCATCCATTGAGTAGGGAGATTTGTTTGGTTTTTTTTCTATGGTGATGTCATGCTCTTTTGCGTAGGCTAAAAGTTTTTCACGAGAATTTAAGTCCCACTCTCTCCAAGGTGCTATGATAGTTAAGTCCGAATTTATACCCAAATATCCAAGCTCAAACCTCACTTGGTCATTTCCTTTTCCAGTTGCCCCATGGCTTACAGCATCTGCTCCTGTTAGCTTTGCGATCTGAGCTTGTCTTTTTGCTATCAAAGGGCGTGCTATGGAAGTACCTAGTAAGTATTCTCCTTCATATATAGCGTTTGCTCTAAACATAGGAAATACATAATCTTTTACAAACTCTTCTTTTAAATCTTCTATAAAAATATTTTCTGGTTTTATTCCTAGTTCAAGTGCTTTTTTGCGTGCAGGCTCGACCTCTTCGCCTTGACCAATATCAGCGGTAAAGGTAACAACTTCACAATCAAACTCATCTTGAAGCCACTTTAAAATAATACTAGTATCAAGTCCACCAGAGTATGCTAGTACGACTTTTTTTACATCTTTTTTCATGTTGCTTGCCTTTTAGTGTCTTAATTGAAAATGATATTATATCTTAAGTAAGTATAAAATTACATAAAATAGCTTTTAAAGAGAACTTTTTATCTTTTTACATGTAAATTATAATATTGTAAGCAAAATATAATTTACATGTAAATATTATTTCATATATGAATTTACATGTAAAAAAGGAGAGATAATGTCAGTATTGTTAGAATTTTCAATGTTTCCTACCGATGTGGGAGAGAGTAAAAGTAAATATGTGGGTAGGATAATAGACCTTGTTGATAAAAGCGGACTTGATTATAAACTTACTCCTATGAGTACTATTATAGAAAGTGAAGATATAAGCGAGGCTTTAAAAGTTGTAGAAGATGCTTATAGGGCACTTGAAAAAGATTGCAACCGAGTATATAGTACTATAAAGCTTGATATAAGAAAAGGGAAAAGCGGCACATTGAAGTCGAAAATTGAGTCAGTAAAAAAGGTAGTGGGGCGAGAGATAAATACTTAGATTTTTTAGCAATATAAGGGATTTTTCATTGAAGTAAGCTTTCTAAAACAAAACTATTTTAATTTTCCAAAAGTGATGGTTTTTTTGTTGATTAAGATATGATTTTTTGCTTTTTTGGTAAAAATTGTAGATTGTGATAAGTGGGGTATTTTTTTGTATTTTATACCTTACTTTTTTAGCTTTTTATATCTTTCGCATCCATCTTTTATGCCCAAATTACACCCTTTTCTATAATATTTTCTTGCTAAGTCATAATCCTTTTTAGCACCTTTGCCCTCTTTGTAAAATTCTCCTAGTGATACGCAACCATAACCATCATTTAAATCACAAATTTTTTCAAAGTATTTTTTTGCTTTATTATAATCTTGCTTAACGCCTTTTCCATCGTAGTACATACCTCCAAGATATATACAACCCCAGTTATCATTTAATTCACAAGCTTTTTCAAGATATTTTTTTGCTTTGCTATAATCTTGCTTAACACCTTCTCCCAAATAGTAAAAAGCCCCAAATAATTTACAGCTATTGCCCTCATTTAAATCACAAGCTTTTTTATAGTATGTTCTTGCTTTAAGATAATTTTTTTCAACACCTTTGCCGTCTAAATACATATTCCCAAGATATCCACAACCGACACCTTGATTTAATTCACAAGCTTTTTTGAAGTATTTTTCTACCTCATGATAATCTTGCTTAACACCTTCGCCCTTTTGATACATATTTCCAATTGCTATACAGCCAATGCCATTGTTCAAATCACATGCTTTTGCAAAGTATTGTTTTGCTTCATTGTAGTCCTTCTTAGCACCTTTCCCTTCGTAATATAAACTTCCAAACAATCTACAACTACCGCCATTGTTCAAATCACATGCTTTTGCAAAGTATTGTTTTGCCTTATAATAATCTTGTTCAACACCTTTGCTTAAATAGTACATATTTCCGAGTAGTCCGCAACCAATACTATCATTTAAATCACAAGCTTTTTTATAATACTTCCTTGCTTTTTGATAATCTTGTTTAATGCCATCACCAAAGTAATACAGACTCGCAAACAATCTACAACCATAGCCATCATTTAAATCACAAGCCTTTTTGGAGTATTGTTTTACTTTGTGATAATCTTTTTTAGTATCTTCTTTATAATATATTTTTGCAAGCAATCCACAACCATTACCATCATCTAATTTGCATGCTTTTTTTAAGTATTTTTGTGCTTTTTGATAATCTTGTTTGACACCTTCACCAAAGTAGTAAAAACTTCCAAACAATACACAACTACTACCTTCGTTTAATTCGCATGCTTTATCGAAGTACTCTTGTGCTTTTTGATAATCTTTTTTAACGTTTTCACCATCATAATATATAAATGCAAGGTTTTCGCAACTAAAACCATCATTTAAATCACAAGCTTTTTTAGAGTATGTAATTGATTTTTGGTAATCTTGCTTAACGCCCCATCCTCTATAATATATATTTGCAACCATTTTACAACCAAAACCAATATTGAAATCACAAGCTATTTCCAAGTATTCTTTTGTATTTTTTTGAGCTTGCTTATTTTTTTCGTTATAGTAGTTAAATGCTTCAGCCGTTACACACTTAAAAATATTTCCTTGTTCACAAGCTTTTTTAAGTTCTTGCAAATCTTTTGATAATCCGCTACTCACAATTAATAGCAAACAGACTAAGATATATTTTTTCATGTATTACCCTTTATTAAAAACAAAATCTTACAATAAACATACTTACAAAAAACTTTTCTATTATGTTGAAAATAGATTTCTAAAAGCCCCATTTGGAACGCTATTTGCTTATTGTACTATGTAAAGTTACATGTAAGGGAAAGAATATGCGTTTTATTAAGCTTTTTTTATCTTTTTTGTTTGCGGTTTCACTTTTACATGCAGAAAAGATAAAGCAGATTGCAAATGTAATTGGTGTTCGAGATAACCAACTTATAGGTTATGGTATTGTGGTTGGGCTTGATGGAACAGGAGATGGGAGTAGTTCAAAGTTTACACTTCAATCTTTATCAAATCTTCTTCAAACTGTGAATGTAAAAATCAATCCAAAAGATATAAAATCAAAAAACATAGCAGCTGTTTTTGTTACAGCTAAACTTCCCCCATTTTCACGTCAAGGCGATAAGATAGATGTTGTCATATCTTCCATAGGTGATGCAAAATCCTTAGAGGGTGGCACGCTTTTGATGACACCACTAAAAGGAGTTGATGGCGATATTTACGCCCTTGCTCAAGGTACGGTTACTATTGGTGGAAGAAATGGAAAAAGTAGAGGCAGTAAAAATCACGCAACTTCGGGAAGTGTGATGGGTGGAGCGTTGATAGAGAGAGAAATACCTTACAATATCTCAAATCAGCAACAGGTAACTTTAAGTTTGAATGATTCAAATTTTTTAGCTGCACTTGATATTCAAAATACGATTAATGACATGTATGGTACAGATATCGCAGTTGCGGTGGATTCTAGAACCATAAAGATGAGAAAACCGGGCAATGAAAGCATGATAGAGTTTTTAGCAAATGTTCTTGAACTTGAAGTTCCATATGAAAAAGAGGAAAAAATCATCATAGATGAGAGAACTGGAACAGTTGTTGCTGGTGTAAACATAAAGGTTAGTCCGATTATCATAACACATGGCGAGATAACACTTAAAATAGAATCTCATTCTATGGGTGATATGGGTGAACTTAGTCCTAGTGAAGTTGGGCTTGATGAGAGTGTTTATCTAAAGCCAAAAGCAAATGCAGTTAGCATCCAAGAAGGTGAAGTTACGGTTGCAAATGTAACAAGAGCTTTACATAAATTAGGAGCGAAGCCAAAAGATATCATATCCATTTTGGAAAATATCAAAAGAGCAGGCGCAATACGAGCGAAATTGGAGATTATGTGATGAAGATAGATAATTCACTTGCTTTAATGCAACTTTCTTCTGCAAGAAGCGTGAAGATAGAGAATGAAAATGATGCAAAACTTAAAGAGCAAACCGATAAGTTTGAGGCGTTTTTTATAAAGCAAGTTTTAGATATATCTTTAAAAAATGATAACTCTTTGTATCCAAAAGATGCTGGAGATAAAATATATAAATCCATGCACAATGAGGCTTTGAGTGACTCTATGAGTGGAAAGTTTGGATATAGTGAGTTATTGTATAACTTTTTAAAGGAAAACCGTTAAGTAAAATTTTCTCTTGTCGATATTGATGATATAAAGTCAAACACAAAGGACAAGAGAATGATTTCAAGTATTCGTTCGCAGGGCGCGGGTTTTGTGAATGGGCTATCTTCGAGAGATAGCAAAGATAATAAAGCAAAAAAGACAGATGAAGTATTAGCGACCGATAGGGTTTCAATCCTATCGAAAGAGATTGAAAAAGGCGATTATGAAGTGGATACAAGAAAAACCGCTACCGCCGTTGTGGAGAGTCTTAGCCGCTAATTAACTTCTTAAAGGAGTAAATTATGCTAAGCAAGTATTTGAATGACGCTATTAAAGATATAGAGCGTTTAATAGAATTAACTAACCAAGATATAGAAGATATAAAACAGGCTAAGCACGAGGAAGTGTTTAGCAGAACTAAGATTAAAAACGATCTTATTATCTCATTTGAAGCAAAAAAAGCTCTTTTAGATAATGAATTAGTTTTACTTACAAAAGCATATCCTGATGCTGATCTTTCGCAGATTATAAATGAAGATGATAGTGAACAACTTGCAAAGATGAAAGATAGGTTGATAGATCTACATGTAACAAATAAAAAATATGCAAAATTTGTTGTTTCTGTGAGTGAGTTTTATAACTCTACACTTGAAGCGATGTTTCCAAGTGAAGTTGATGGATACAATAAAAATGCTTCAAAACCAGCAAATTTTTTAAAAGTGAGCGTGTAATATGAGTCTTTTTAGCAGTTTAAATACAGGCGTAAGTGGAATGGGTGTCAATCAAGTTGCACTTGCAACTACAGGGCACAATATATCAAATGTAAATAGTGATTTTTATACAAGACAAAGAGTAAGTGCGAGCGCTCGTTATTCATTTGATGGTGGTCCAGTCAATACTGGCTTAGGGGTAGAAGTTGCAAATATTGTAAGACTTCATGACGAATTTGTATATACAAGACTTAAAACAAGTAGCGGAAATTTGGAGTATAGTTCATTTAGCAAAGATACTCTCGAAGAGGTGGCTCAATACTTCCCGGACTTGCAAAAAGTAGGTTTAAAAAATGATATAGAAAACTATTTTAACGCTTGGAACTCCTTTGCTTCAAATCCAGATGAGGGTTCACAAAAGATAAACCTAATAACAACAGCCCAAACTCTAACTTCAAATATACAAGATACAAGAGCAAAGATAAGAAAAGTTCAAGATAGCTTAAATGAACAATTAAAGATAAATATAGAAGAAGTCAATAAAATGGGTGAACAAATTGCTCACATAAATGAAGAGATAGCTTCTATAGAATCACTCCAGCCAACAGTTGCAAATGATTTAAGAGATCAAAGAGATAAACTTGAGCTTGGAATGTCAAAACTTTTAAATATATCTGTTTTTAAAAGTGGCATCAATAGCGATGCGACTATCGATACCCAATTGACCGATAGGGGTGATGGATATAATTTGAACATAGCTGGTGCATCTTTAGTGAGTGGAATTAATTTTCATCCATTAAAGCTAGATAATGTAAAAAACCCTGCATCTTATTATTCGGTATATAGTCAAAGACAAGATGAACATAAAACAGATCTTACAACCCATATAGCTGGTGGAAAAATTGGGGCTTTACTAAACCTAAGAGGACGCGAAATCGTTGATGATGAAAAGGGTGGATATCCAAGAGATGGTGTGCTTCAAGGATATATAGACGATCTTGATACTTTAGCAAAAAGTATGATAGTTCAAACCAATAATATTTATGCTTTATCGGCATCTAAAGAGATGCAATCTATTGAAAAAGTGGGTCTTAAAGAGGGAACTCCTTTGATGAGCTATGATAGAAGTTTTCAAAAAGGTAGTTTTGATATGATAGTTTACGATACTGCTGGAAATGAAGTAGCTAGAAAAAGTATAAATATCACAGAAACTACAAGTATAAATAATGACACTTATGGTGCTAGCATATTAACTCAACTCAACTCAAATAGCGATGATAATGGAGATAATGACTCCACAAACGACTTTGATGATTATTTTAAGGCTGGTTATTCCTATGAAGGAATAACAGGTGCTGGAAATGGTGTTTTAAGTATCAAAAGAGTTGGTGGATTTGAAGGATATACTATAGCCATAGAAGATCACGGAACAAATTTTTCAGGCGTTATGGGAATGAGAAGATTTTTTAGTGGAGATGACGCAAAAACCATAGATGTTGATGCTAATCTTGTAAATAGGCCCGATACTCTTTCAGGAAGTGCCGCGCCAATATCAGGTGATAATAAAGTAGCAAATGATATGGTGCAACTTCAATACAATAATATAGAATTTTTTAAAGCAGACGGCTCAACTAGTACAGAAACTATAGAGGGGTATTATAGATTTTTAACAACAAATATCGCAACTGATGCAGAACAGATGGGTGTAAAACATGATGCAAATAAGGCTTTATTTAACACCGTCGAACAACAATACCAGTCCATAAGTGGAGTAAGCTTAGATGAAGAGTTGGCAAATTTGATGAAATTTCAAACAGCTTATAGCTCAAATGCAAAAGTTTTAACCACCATAGATAAAATGCTCGATGCGCTTATAGGCATACGCTAATGGACGATCAATCTCTTTTACATGTAAAAAAACGTTTGGATTTTTGGGTAGAAAAGAGAAATAGTTTAAAAGAGTTAAGCCAAGATGCAACTGCTGACCCTTTACAAGTGGCAAAACCGTATAATGATGAATATGTTGCCCTAATTTGTGCTTTATTTGCTTATGGAAGTGCAAAACAGATAGTAAAATTTTTAAATTCTCTTGATTTTTCTTTACTTGAAAAAAGTGAAAGTGATATCAAAAAGAGTTTATCAAAGCATATTTATAGGTTTCAAACTAGTGAAGATGTTGTTCAATTTTTCATCACTTTAAAAAAGGCAAAATTAAAAAGTTCGTTAGAAGATGTGTTTGTACAAGGTTACAACAAAAAGCGAGACATCATAGATGGTATCTCATCGGCTTTAGATTTTTTATATGATATAAATCCATACAGAAGCAGAGGCTACACCTTTTTACTTGGAAGCCCAAAAAAAACCAACTCTCCATATAAAAGATGGAACATGTATATTAGATGGATGGTTAGAAAAGATGAACTTGATATGGGTTTGTGGCAAATGGTCGATAAAAAAGATTTACTTCCTCCGCTAGACACTCATACCCATAAAATGGCTTTAAAACTTGGATTGATCAAGAGAAAAAGTTATGACTATAAAGCTTGTGTGGAACTTGCTAAAACTTTTAGAAAATTTGATAAAAATGACCCTACAAAATATGACTTTGCACTTTATCGTTTAGGACAAGAAGGTTTGGAGATATAGGTGGAGTTTGAACTTTATTGGTATATTATTTTCTTTTTTACAGGTATGTTTGCAGGTTTTGTGGACTCCATCGCTGGAGGAGGAGGTATAGTAGCGCTTCCAGTACTTTTAGCCTCTGGAATGCCACCGCACTTTGCCCTTGGAACAAATAAGCTTCAAAGCTCTTTTGGTTCGTTTACCGCATCGTTAAACTATATAAATAAAGGTTTAGTAAGTCTAAAAGAGATGATATTTGGAGTTATTTGTACTTTTATAGGTGCAAGTATCGGAACTTACTCTATACTTTTGATAAAGGCTGATTTTTTAAATAAAATCATTCCTATTATGCTAATATGCATATTTTTATACACACTTTTTAGCCCAAAAATGGGAGAGATTGACAAACATAGCCTCATAAAACCAAATCTATTTTATTTTATATTTGGTTTACTTTTAGGTTTTTACGATGGCTTTTTCGGACCTGGAACTGGAAATTTTTGGACGATAGCATTAGTCGCTTTAATGGGGTTAAACCTTAAATCTGCAACCGCAAGAACAAAGATACTAAATTTCACAAGTAATATTGTATCCGTTGGTGTTTTTGTAATGGGTGGAAAAGTCTTTTGGATTGTTGGTTTACTCATGGCTGTTGGACAGGTTTTAGGTGCATTTTTAGGTTCAACTTTGGTGGTCAAAAAAGAGATAAAGTTTATAAAAACATTCTTTCTAATAGTAGTCGGTGCTACTATTATTAAACTTATATATACTACCTATTTTTAAGCTTAAATTAGATTTACATGTAAAAAACTATTTTTTACGAAAAATGGTTAAAAATTATATGGTATAATTTTTTCAAGATTAAGTTTTTATGAAAAATAGATATTGCTTCGCTATAATAGTAAAAATTTTATTAAGGAAAAAATGGATGTTTTTTGACGAAGAAGATGATATATTTGGTTCAAGTCCAAGAAGTAAATTTTTTGATATAGTATTTAATGCAAATAAAAATTTGGTTCAGTTTGAGATTGAAAAATTGCTTGAAAAAATGGTTGCTTACGAAGCATTGCTTGAAAAACAAGATGAAGATTTTTCTCAAAAAGTACGTAGTTTTATCTTAGAAAATCCAGACAAGATAGAACAAGGAAAAAGTGATATTTTTATAGGTTTTGTTGGAGATGTTTTAAGTAGCCATGAGTAGATTTTTTATATCTATTTTGTTTTTATATTCATCACTATTTGCTAAAGTAAGTTGGGATAGTCAAAAGATATATAGTTTAAAAAAAGATGAAGTTGCCACTATTTATTTTTATGAAAAGGGAAAAGATAAAAAAAATTATACATATCCTTTTAGCTTAAGATGGACTTTATACGATGGAAAAAAGGTTGTTGTTTTAAGTAAATACAGGAGTTTTCCAGTTCAACATGTATTATATTTTGATTATAAATTAGACTCATTTAGACAGACGCTATCTAAAGACATAAGCCATAAAGATTATAGTTACGTGCTAGTTCAGATGGATAAGTTTCATAAGAGTAAAAAAGAGATTTCGTTTATGGTGTTTGTAAAAGATAGCGCTAAAAAATATGAAGTAAAATATCAAGATTTAAAAAGGAAAGATTAGGGTATGGAAAGTATGTTAAAAAACGTAGAAAAAAAGATGGATGAGTTTGTAAACTCTTTAGATAATTTACATGTAAAAGATTTTTTTAGAACCCTTCCAAGTGGTAAAAAACTCCGCTCAAAACTTATACTTAATATCGCAAATCCAACCAATGAAGCGGTAAATTTATGTGCTATAGTTGAGCTTATTCATCTAGCAAGTTTACTCCATGATGATGTTATAGATAACTCTTTAAAAAGACGCGGAAAAGCTTCATTTAATGCAGTAAATGGAGATAAAAACGCTATTATGCTAGGAGACGTTTTGTATTCGTTTGCATTTTTTAAATTGTGTGAATTTCCAAAAAGTGTTGCACAAACTATCTCAAATGCGGTTACAAAACTTTCAGTTGGTGAGTTGTTGGACGTTAAACTTTCAGATAGTTTCAACACAGACAAAGAGTTGTATATCGATATGATTTATAAAAAAACAGCCTCTCTTATAGAAGCTAGTTCTATTTCGGCTGCATTGCTTGTTGGAAAAGATGCAAAATCTTTTGGCGAATATGGAAAAAATCTAGGGCTTGCATTTCAAATAGTAGATGATATTTTAGATATCACACAAGATAGTAAAACTTTAGGTAAGCCAAATTTGAGTGATTTTAAAGAGGGCAAAACAACACTTCCTTACATGTATCTTTATGAAAGTTTGCAAAAAGATGATAGGGCGAAGCTTAAAAACCTTTTTAAATGCGAGTTAAGCGAAGAAGATGGGGTTTGGATAAAAGAGAAAATGGCTCAAACTGGCGCTTTAGAAAAGTCTATAAAAGAAGCAAAAGAGTATGGGCAAAAAGCCTTAAAAGCCATTGAACGTGAAAATATTCCAAAACTTCAAGAAGTAGTAAGTGCGATGATAGATAGAGAGTTTTAATGCATTATTTAACACTTAGTTTTACTCATAAAAATACCAGTATCGAAGTGAGAGAAAAGCTATCGTTTGGAAGTATAAACACCCTTTTAGATACTCTTGAAACTTTGAGCAAACCTAAGTTTATAAATGAGATTATCATTCTTTCTACATGTAATAGAGTCGAAGTTATAACAAGTGTAAATGAAATAGAACCTAGCTTTAATTTTATTCTTGATACACTCGCAACAGTTTCACATGTAGAAAAAGAGGAGCTTGAAAGCAGGGTTGATGTGTATGAAAATAGTGGCGCTGTTCATCATATATTTGCTGTGGCATCTTCCCTTGATAGTTTGGTTATAGGGGAGACTCAAATAGCAGGACAGCTTAAAGATGCTTATAAATTTTCTTATGAGCATGGATATTGTTCGCAAAAATTAACCCGCCTTATTCACCGTGCTTTTAAATGTGGCGCAAAAATAAGAGAGAGAACTGATATATCAAAAAGCCCCATCTCAGTTGCTAGTGTTTCAGTTGCTATGGCAAAAGACATGCTAGGAAATCTAGGCGGAATGAGTGCTGTTGTTGTGGGAGCTGGCGAGATGGCAAGATTGGTTGCGCAACATCTTGTAGCTAGTCGAGTAAATACTATAATACTAAGTAGAAATTTTCAAAAAGCTTCAAATTTAGCTTCTAGTTTAGGCGAACTTGCAAGTGCACAAAGTTTTGATAAACTAAGCGAATACATCAACCGTTATAGGATAGTTTTTTCTGCCACAAGCGCAACGAAGGCTGTGATAACAGAGAATATGCTTCAAGCAAGGGATTATGATAGATATTTTTTCGATATTGCAGTACCTAGAGATATTGAATTGACACCAAGTTCAAATATACATGTATATGCCGTGGATGATTTGCAAGAAATTGTGATAAAAAATATGTCTTTAAGGGAAAAACAAGCACAAATTGCATATAAGATAGTAAGAGAAGAGACGATGGAGTTTTATAGATGGTTGCAGACTTTAGCCATAGATCCAATCGTAAAAGAGATACGTTTAAAAGCTAAAGAGTGCGCGCAAAAAGAGTTTGAAAAAGCTAGAAAAAAGGGATATATAAAAAATAGCTCTCATGAAGAGGTTAAGCGTATAATTGAGCAAGTTTTTAACTCGTTTTTGCATAGTCCAACAAAAAATCTAAAAGCTATTTCAGACCTTCCTGAGAGTGATACAATCATACAAGCTGTTCAGTATTTTTTTGATATCAATGAAGATCATGGGAAATACTTAAATCATTATAAATGTGAATACAAAATGGAGAAAGAGATATGAGATTTACAAATCTTTACGTACCAACAACAAAAGATGCGCCAAAAGACGCCACACTTCCAAGTCATATATATTTAACAAGAGGTGGATTTATATATCAAACAGGAAGTGGGCTTTATAGCTTCTTGCCACTTGGTAAAATCGTACATGATAAAATCCGTGACGTAGTTAAAAAGCATATGGATAAAAGTGGCGCTCAAGAGATACAAATGGGCATGGTTACTCCAGCTACACTTTGGAAAGATAGCGGAAGATACGATGTTTTTGGAAAAGAGTTGTTGAGATTAAAAGATAGAAAAGATAATGAGTTTGTTTTGGGCCCTACCCACGAAGAAGTAGTGGTGGATATTGTACGAAATAGAGTAAAAAGCTATAAGCAGCTTCCGCTTCATCTTTATCAGATTACTACAAAGTTTAGAGATGAGGCAAGACCTAGATTTGGACTTTTAAGAGGGCGAGAATTTACCATGAAAGATGGGTATAGTTTCCATGCAACAAAAGAAGATTTGGTTCGTGAGTTTGATGTTATGGAGCAAACTTATAAAGATATTTTAAACGATCTTGGACTTAGATACCGTGTAGTTGAGGCTGATAGTGGAGCAATCGGAGGAAGTGGAAGTAAGGAAGTTATGGTTTTAGCAAATAGTGGTGAAGATGATATATTGTATTGTACTAAGTGTGAGTATGCTGCAAATATAGAAGCTGCAAAAAGATCTAAAAAAACCACAAGTGTTGAGCCACCTGAAGCAGAACTTGGAAAGTTTAAAACAGAAGGAATAAACACCATAGAAGCAGTTTGTGACTTTTTTAAAGTTTATCCATTTTTTAGTGTTAAAGCGGTTATAAAAAAAGCTATATATGCCCAAAAAGAGGAGATAGTTGTATTTTTTGTCAGGGGCAATGATGAGCTTCAAGAGGTCAAAGCACAAAATGCATGTGGAGCTTTAGAGTTAGTTGATGCAGACGAAAATGAGATAGAAGCTGTTGGACTTGTTGCAGGATATTGCGGACCTTTAAGGCTTCCAGAAGATGTAAGTTTTTTTATAGATAATGAACTTGAAAATGAAAAAAATCTAATATGTGGTGCAAATGAAAAAGATTATCATCTTGTTGGAGTTAATTTGGTGAACTTTAAAAAAGAGAGATTTGCTGATTTAGTTCAGGCGCAAAAAGGTGATAAGTGTTGCAAATGTGGATGTGAGCTTGACATAACCAAGGGGATAGAAGTTGGTCATATATTTCAATTAGGTCAAAAGTATTCATCTGCAATGAACGCAACATTTTTAGATGAAAACGGAAAAGCACAACCTTTTTACATGGGGTGCTATGGTATAGGAGTGAGTAGATTGGTTGCAACAATGGTTGAAGCAAATCACGATGAAAAAGGTTGTATTTGGAATATGCAAACAGCTCCATATAAACTAGATATCATCGTATCAAATATGAAAAATGAATCTCAAAGGGCCTATGGAACTTTGCTTTATGAAACTCTTATTAATGCAGGTAAAGATGTTATTTTTGATGATAGAAATGAAAGATATGGTTATAAGATGAGTGATTTTGAGCTTATAGGTTTTCCGCATGCGCTTATTATTGGAAAAGGTTTAAGTGAAGGTACGGTTGAGTTAGTTGATAGAAGAACTTTAGAAAAAAGAGTTATCAATAAAGATGAGATAAGAGAAGTATTAGAGGAACTTTTAAAGTGAGATTTTTTTTACTATATCTTTTTTTAGAGATTGCAATTAGCGTTCCTGCTTTTTCAGCGCTTGGGATTTTGGGAACATTTGCAGAGATTATAGGGTCTGCTTTTGTGGGTATAGTGATGCTTACAAACACCAGATACACAATAGGAGAATCTCTAAATGCTCTAAGGGGAGGCAATATTAGCCCAGCTGCTTTTCAAACATTAAATATCATGACAATATTAGGCGCACTTTTTTTGATAATCCCTGGTGTTTTTACTGATATTTTAGGACTTTTAATGCAGTTTGGTTTTGCTTCAACATTAGTATCTAGTAAAATTATAAAAAAAGATAACAATACATATAATACATACGAAAAAAGGAGTGACGATGAAGATATCATTGATGTCGAAGTTATTGATGTTAGCAACACTAAGCAGTGTTCTTTTGGCGACAAATAGTCAAGATAGGGTTTTGGATTTTCTAAAAAAAGGAATAGTTTCAAATCAAAAATTTGATGTTAAAAAGATAAGTATAACATCTTCGCAGGATTTAAAAGATATTCCAAACTGGAAGGCTTATTTTGTTGATATAGATGTATTTTTAAAAAAAGAGAAAAAAGAGCATGTTTTTAAAGATATAGTTTTTTCAGATGGAAAATATTTTTCAAGAGATTTTATAAGCGTTGATGAAAGAAGTTCTATAAAAAGCTCTCTTGCTCCAAAGGCTAAGACATCTTTATATGATAAATCACACCTTTTAGCTGGTAATGAAAATGCTAAAAATAAACTTCTTGTTTTTAGTGACCCAAATTGTCCATTTTGTATGAATTTTGTACCATTTGTCATAGACGCTGCTAAAAAATATCCCAATGAGTTTGTGGTTTATTATTATGATTTTCCATTAAATATACATAAAAGCGCAAAAGGTTTTATAAAAGCGACATTAGCAGCTGAAAAGCAAGGGCTTAAAGATGCAGTTTATAAAATGTATAAGGCGCGTTTAAGAAGTAGTACTGATGATGAAAAAGAGATAGCTAAGATATTTAATAAAGCTTTAAAAACCAACGTTACAGTAAAGCAAATGAATGAAAAGTGGATATTAAAACGTATTGAAAGCGATATAAAAATAGCCAATAGCATGATGATAGATGCAACCCCTACACTTTTTGTTAATGGAAAAAAAGATGCTAAAAGAGAGACGCTAAAAGCGCTTTATGATAAAGTTAATAAAAAATGAAAAAAATAGTAATTGCCACAAGAGGAAGCAAGTTAGCTCTTTGGCAAAGTGAACATATAAAAGATTTACTTAGGCAAAAATATAAAGGTTTAGAAGTTGAGTTAAAAGTGCTTAAAACCAAAGGCGATAAAGTGCTTGATACCCCTTTAGCAAAGATAGGTGGCAAAGGGCTTTTTACAAAAGAGCTTGAAGAATCCATGTTAAAAGGCGAATCTCATATAGCAGTTCATAGTTTAAAAGATGTGCCTGTGGAGTTTCCAAAAGGTTTGGTTTTAGCTTGTGTTACAAAACGTGAAGAGCGGTATGATGCAATGTTAAGTCAAAAGTATAAAACTCTTGATGAGCTTCCAAAAGGCGCCGTAGTTGGTACGACAAGTTTAAGAAGGCGAATGCAACTGCTTAGCTTAAGAAGTGATTTAAACATAAAAAACTTAAGAGGAAATGTAAATACTCGTATAGCAAAACTAAAAAATGGCGAATATGATGCTATCATTTTAGCAAAAGCTGGATTAAATCGTTTAGGATTAGAGCGCGAGGTTAATTTTATTTATGATTTAAAGCAGATGATACCAGCCATGGGACAGGCGGTTTTGGGCATAGAGTGCAAAGAAGATGAAAAGCTTTTGGATATGCTTAGCTTTTTACAAGATGAAAAATCCCATATAGAAACGACTATAGAGAGGGATTTTGTTCGTATTTTAGAGGGCGGTTGCCAAGTGCCTATCGGTGTAAGCGCTGTTTTAAATGATAATGACATAGATGTTAAAGCGATAGTTGGTATGCCAGATGCTTCAAAAATACTCAAAGAAGAGTTTACATGTAAAAAAGATGAGTTTAAGAGTATTGGTGAGATTCTGGCAAGACGTATGATAAAAAATGGAGCAAAAGATATTTTAGCTGATGCTCACGATATGGCGATGAATGTGATATTTGAATGAAAAATTATATAGATATATTAGAGAAAAATGGATTTTTAAAAGTTATCGAAGATGAACTTGATGTGGATTTGGAGATTCCTCATGTAGCTTATGTGGAGGTAAAACAGGATAGTTCAAAGGCTATTTTGTTTAAAAACCCAGTCTCAAAAAGGTTAGGTAAAAAGTTTGATATGCCAGTTTTGATGAATATATATGGTTCATTTGAGGCAACTAGGCTGATATTCGGCATAGAGCCTGATGTGGTAGCACAAAAAATAGAAAATCTTTTACATGTAAAACCTCCTAAGGATTTTATGGAAAAAGTTAGCTTTTTTGGCGAACTTTTTAAGATGAAAAATGTCTTTCCAAAGCGTTTAAAATCAAAAGGCGAGTGTCAAGAGGTCGTTTATGATAAGCCAGATTTAAACTCTCTTCCCATTTTAAAAACTTGGAGTGAAGATGGTGGAGCTTTTATCACCATGGGGCAAGTTTATACCACAAGTCTTGATGGAACACAACATAACCTTGGTATGTATAGACTTCAAATATATGATGATAAAACTTTAGGAATGCATTGGCAGATACATAAAGATGGGGCGAACTTTTTTCACGAATATAAAAATGCTAATAAAATGATGCCAGTTTCTGTAGCAATTGGAGGTGATCCACTTTATATTTGGTGTGGGCAAGCACCTTTGCCAAAGGGGATATTTGAACTTCTTTTGTATGGCTTCATAAGAGGAGAAAGTGCAAAACTTGTAAAATGTTTAACAAATGATATATATGTTCCGGGTGATGCTGATATTGTTATAGAGGGATTTGTTGATACTTCAAAAATGCAAATCGAAGGACCTTTTGGTGATCATACTGGATATTACACTTTAAAAGAGCCGTATCCTGTTATGGATGTTACATGTATAAGTACAAAGAAAAATCCAACTTTTAGCGCCACTGTTGTTGGAAAACCACCTTTAGAAGATAAATATATGGGTTGGGCGACTGAGAGGATATTTTTACCTCTTTTAAAAACCACAACACCAGAACTTATAGATTATCATATGCCTGAAAATGGTGTGTTTCATAATCTTATCTTAGCAAAACTTAAAACTCTATATCCAGCCCATGCACAACAATGTATGCACGCTTTTTGGGGAGTAGGGCAGATGAGTTTTGTTAAACATGCGATTTTTGTTGGTGAGGATGCGCCAAAATTGACAGATTTTAGACCTTTATGCGAATATATACTAGATCGTTTAGATGAAAAGAAGATACTCATAAGTGAAGGAGTTTGTGACGCGCTTGACCACGCTTCTCCAAATGCGTGTTTTGGTGGAAAGTTAGGTATCGACTGTACTGGAGAAAAAATCAAAAAATCAAAAAAAATAATACAAAATCAAGAACTTTATGGTAAAATATCGTCTTTAGTTTCAGAGGCAAAACAATCTAAACTCTATTTTTCTAACACCGCAAGTCCTATTTGTGTAGTTTCGGTGGATAAAAAAAGAAGTTTAAGTGAGTATTTTTCTAAGCTAAATGATGTTAAAGAGTATATAAAAGTTTTGATTTTTGTCGATAATGAAGCAAATGATGTTAATAATCCTTACATGTTAGTTTGGAGGATTGCAAATAATATCGATGCAAAAAGAGATATTTTTATAGAAGATGATTTTATAATCATTGATGCTACAAATAAAAGTAGCCTTGATGGTTATGAAAGAGAGTGGCCAAAAGATGTGCTGTGTGACGAAGATGTCATTAGAAGATTAAACGAAAAAAATATAATAAATACAAACGAGGAGTTTTTAAAACACTACTATGTCTAAACCTTCATCGATGTTGCGGTGCTTTACATGTAAGGTTACCGCGTTAAGGGAAAATATATGACACTACTTATTACTTACGCATTAATTGCGATTGGAGTGTCATTTTTGTGTTCGATTTTAGAGTCGATTTTACTTTCATCCAATATGGCTTATATTCAAGTTTTAAAAAAAGATTTACCATCTGTTGGCGAAGCGCTGGAGAAGCAAAAAAAGAATATAAACGTATCTTTATCGTCAATTCTTATTTTAAATACTGTTGCAAATACTGTAGGCGCTGCTGGAGTTGGTGCAGAAGCTGCTAGACTTTTTGGGCTTGATTATATGTTTTATGTTTCAGCGATTTTGACGCTTTTGATACTATTTTGTTCGGAGATTATTCCAAAGACAATCGGAGCGATTTACTGGAAGCAACTTGCACCTATCGCGACGCACATTATAAGATTTTTTATTTTTATAACATATCCTTTGGTTGTGGTTTCCATATTCATAACCAAAAAAATATCAGGTAAACGCAACCACCATGAGATAACCAGAGAAGAGCTTTTGCAAAGTACGCTTTTAGGTGAAGATGTGGGTGTTATCGATGAAAAAGAGTCTGATATCATAGAAAATACATTAAGACTTAGTAAAAGCAAGGTAAATGAGATACTAACCCCAAGAAGTGTGGTTTTTGCTCTTGAAAAGCAGACTTTGATAAAAGATATATTAGAGCGACCTGGTATTCAAAAATTTTCTCGTATTCCTATATATGAAGGAAGTATTGATAATATCATCGGTGTAGTTATGAGTAAACAGATATATCATAGTGCTATAACAGGAGATATAAAAAGTGTTGAAGAGATAATGCAACCTATCTTTTATGTGCATGAAAATATCCCAGTATCTTATGTGTTAGATCTATTTATAAAGCGTCGTGAACATATGTTTGTAGTTGTTGATAGTTATGATCAAACAGAAGGTATAGTTACGCTAGAAGATTGTATAGAAACAGTACTTGGTGTTGAGATAATGGACGAAGCTGACACTACTGAAGATATGCAAACTTTGGCAAAACAGAAGTCAAGACACAAAAAACAACACTTCCATAAAGATAATAAATAATACAATTTTCATCATTTACATGTATCTACATGTAAATGATGAAATCTACTTAAAAACTTCTACATGTAGATATTTACATGTACATATCTAATCTTGTAAACTTTGGTACTTTTCAGCCAATTCGTCCCTTAAACTATTTGCCAACTCTTCGCCATTTTCCATCTTTTCATTTATAAACTTGTCAAGGTTTGACAAAAGCTCAAATAGTTCAGACTCTATATCTTTTGGATTTTTTCTTTTTGAATTTAATGTTTCAAAAAAGACAAGTTTTCTTATATTGTCTGCTAAAAACTCTAAAGATGTATCTTCGTCGTCTTGATTTTTTAAAACGTAGGTAGGGGAGGGTGTATTTTTTGTATGGTCTATGTCAGCTTTTATAGCTCGTATTTTTTCTTGAATGATAGCAGAAAAGTTTGCATATACGCTTGATACTCCACCTGCTTCATCTTTTGCGTCTATTTTTTGTGTTATTTTGTTTATCTGTTTGACCATTATGATAACAACACCAACGCAAACTATAAATGTTATAAGCACCATATTACTCATATTTTTTCCTTTTAAATGTGTTTAAGCTTGCTAAAAAAAGAGCTATCCATATCAACGAAAAAGTGATAAAGTTTTTTAGCGTCAAAGGTTCATTATAAACAAAAATTGCTAAAAGTAAGCTAACACTAGGACCTATGTATTGAAAAAATCCTATTGTTGTAAGTTTCACCCTTTTTGCAGCACTATTAAAAGCTAAAAGTGGTATGATAGTAACTGCGCCACCAAGCATTAATAAGAAAAAAAGATTTGCATCGCTTGTATAAGAGAAGTGATTTTCATCTATGTATGAAAGGTAGATAAAATATATAAAAGCAAATGGAAACATAAACGCAGTTTCGATAAAAAGCCCTACTAGTGAATTTACATGTAATTTTTTTCTCAAAAGACTGTATATTGGAAAAGTAATAGCAAGTATCAACGAAACCATGGGAAAATAGCCCATAGCATACAGTTGAAAACAGATAGCTAAAAAACATAAAAAGATAGCTATTTTTTGGTTAGTATTTACACTTTCTTTTAAAAAAATATGTCCAAATAAAATAGTTAAAAGCGGATTCATATAGTATCCTAAACTAGCCTGCGATATTTGGTTATTGCTAACTGCCCATATAAAAGTTAGCCAATTTATAGCGATAACAATAGATGCTATAAATAGTAAAATAGATGTTTTTTTGTGATTTAGGATTTGCAAAACTTTGAAAAATTCTTTTTTTTGCCATATGATAAAAAATAAAAAAACAACAGACCAGATGACACGATGTATAAGAACTTCTAATGCTGGAACAGATGAAACTGCTTTAAAGTATATGGGCACTAATCCCCAAAATGTAAAGGCAAAAAGCCCATAAAATATTCCTAAATTTGTTTGATTTTTGTTCCCCATATACAGTTTAACCTTAAAATTATGATAAAAACACTATAATAGCACAATTTTAGAAGATTTCAAAGGTATAAATATGAATCCATGGGATAAAACATCTTGGCGCAATAAGCCAATAAAACAGCAACCTAGTTATAATGATGCGCAGATGCTTAAAGGTGTCGAAGATAGTTTAAGATCATATCCACCTTTGGTTTTTGCTGGAGAAGTTAGAAGCTTAAAAAAGCAATTAGCAAATGCACAACAGGGCAACGCCTTTTTGCTTCAAGGGGGCGATTGTGCGGAGAGTTTTGCACAATTTGATGCTACAAATATAAGGGATTTGTTTAAAGTTCTTCTTCAAATGGCGGTGGTTTTAACATACGCAGGAAGTTGTCCTATAGTCAAAGTCGCTCGTATTGCAGGGCAGTTTGCTAAGCCTAGAAGTAGCGATTTTGAAGAGATAGAAGGAACAAAGCTTCCAAGTTATAGGGGTGATATTATTAACGATATCGCTTTTAGCGAAAATGCAAGAAAACCAGATCCAAGTCGAATGATACAAGCTTACAATCAAGCTGCCTCAACTCACAACCTTTTGCGTGCATTTTCTCGTGGTGGTTTGGCGGATTTGCATGAAGTAAACAAATGGAACTTAGGTTTTGTCAAAGGCTTAAATGTAGGAAAAAGATACCAAGAGTTAGCCAATCAAATAACGGATACATTAAACTTCATGGAAGCCTGTGGCATAAAAGCAGAAAATACCCCTATGATAAATGAAGTAAAACTATATACTTCCCATGAAGCTTTGCTTTTAAATTATGAAGAGGCACTTACAAGAGAGGATAGTTTAAAAGGTGGCTGGTATGATTGTTCAGCTCACTTTTTGTGGATAGGTGATAGAACTAGAGCGTTAGATGAAGCACATATTGAATTTTTACGTGGTATTGAAAACCCAATAGGCGTGAAAATAGGACCAACATCAAATGCTGAAGATATGCTAAAAATGTGTGATATATTAAATCCTAAAAATGAGCCAGGAAGACTAAATTTCATCGTTAGAATGGGGGCTCAAAAGATAGAGGAACTTTTCCCACCACTTTTAAAAGCCATAAAAAAAGAGGGCAAAAATATACTTTGGAGCATAGACCCAATGCATGGAAATACCATCAAAGCAACCTCAAACTATAAAACAAGAGAGTTTAATAAAATCCTAAGTGAGGTTGAAAGCTTTTTTAACATTCATAAAAGTGAAAATACTATAGCAGGTGGTATTCATCTTGAGATGACTGGACAAGATGTTACAGAGTGTGTTGGCGGAGCAAGGGATATAAAAGATGAGGATTTAAGCGCTAGATATCATACTCACTGTGATCCGCGACTTAATGCTTCACAAGCGCTTGAACTTGCATTTCTAGTGGCAGAGTTTGTAAAAAAAGCAAGAAGCTAATGAGAATTGTAGCTTTTGTTTTAACTTTATTTATCTTTACAGGATGCGTAAATACTCCTAAACCACAAAAAAAAGTTGTTTATGTGTATAAAAGATTTACGATGAGTGGTTGGTGGAAATTAGTTAGTATAAAAGGTGAAAATATAGACAAAAATATAAAGATTTTTTTAAACGAAAAAGATAAAAGTTTTTATGGCAATGATAGCTGCAACAATATTTTAGGAGTTTTAAAAAAAAGCAATAAAAATGACTTGGTATTTGGCTCAATCGCAAGTACTATGATGGCTTGTGAAGATATGAAAACACCTATGCGATATGTTAAAATGCTAGAACAAGTACAGCATTACAAAGTAGATGACCCATATCTTTACATGTATGATAATGATAAAAAAGGATTGTTGGTTTTTAAGAAATCTAAGAGGAAAAATTAATTTAATTACATGTAATTAATCTTGCTTATCATTTTGATAGCTTTACACTGTTTATATCTATTTTCTTATTTTGGTTAGTCTTATCTGTTTGTATTTTATCTTTTTTATGCTTTTTATTTTTTGGAACTTTTGTGCGTTTATAAAGTTGTCTATTTGCATAATATGTTTCTATCTCTACTAATTCTCCATTACATTTAGGGCATTTTTCATTATCTGTATCTTCATAGTTAAAAGAACGTCTGCATTCTTTACACTTTAAAATAAGATTTTCAGGGCGATAATATTTTGGGGTTTTTCTTAGGGTTAGGTATAGTAAAGCAAATCCAAAACCAATAACTACAACCCCAGGTATGACATAAAAATAGCCCATATCTCTAAAATCTACAAGTACATCTCTATTATGCATCGTCTTAGCGCCTAATATTATAATGCCAAGATTAATACAATATAAAAAACATATAAAATATCCTATCCTATAAATAATCATGATTAGTCTTATAAACATTAATTTTAAATATAAATGAATAATCTTTCACGGATTATATCTATGTTGTTAAATTTTCCTTAATCCTAATAAACTCTATTTTTAGAATGAAAATAGTACACAATAAGTGAAAAAATAGCTCCTAATGTATCACTTAGCATATCTTTTTGGGCATCCCAGATATCCCCTTGTGAGCCTAAAAATTCTATTCCTGCATCTCCACCTTCGATTACGGCGTAAAGCCATTCGATGATTTCATAAGCACATGCAACGCTCATTATGGATAAAAGTCCAACGATGATAGATAGCGGTTTTTTGCTATAACGTTTTCTTGTTAAAAATTCTGCCACACCAAAGGCGTAAAAGCCTATGACAAAATGTCCAATTCTATCAAAATGATTTCTTTCAAAATCAAAAAGATTTGTTATAAAATCAAAAGGAACATTTGCAAAAGTATAGTGTCCGCCTATAGTGTGCCAAAAGAGCCAAATGGACATTAAAAAGTAAGCAAGATTTGAAAATCTAAACTTATAAAATGTTACAACAAATCCAAAAAATATCAAAACAATAGGCACAACTTCCGCTATCCAAACTGTTCTATCAACTGGATTTAACCCTAAAAAAATAAAAAATATCGTAAATAAAAGCCCCAAAATATGAGGAAAATATCTCAATTTCTCACCTGCCCATTTCCATATATCTTATATTTGTAAGTTGTTAGATTATCAGCTCCCACTGGACCTCTTACATGTAGTTTATTGGTACTTATTCCTATCTCCGCCCCAAAGCCAAAAACTCCCCCGTCTGTAAAACGTGTAGAAGCATTTAGATAAACACACGAGGCATCAACGTTATCTAAAAAGTATTTGCTTGTTTTTTTATTTTCGCTAACGATTGCTTCGGAATGAAGTGAACCGTGCTTATCTATATGTTTTACGGCTTGTTTTACATTTTGTACGATTTTTATACTTATAGTATTTTCTAAGTACTCTGTATCCCAATCCAAATTATTAGTTTTATTTATGTTTATAATCTTACATGTAAAATCGCATCCTTTTAAAGTTGTACCATGTTTATCAAACTCTTTTTTTATTTTTGGTAAAAACTTTTTGGCAATTTTTTCATGTACCAAAAGAGTTTCTATAGCGTTACAAACTCCAGTTCTTTGGCACTTTGCGTTTATGGTTATTTGTATAGCTTTGTCTAAGTTGACATCTTTATCTATGTATAGATGACATAAGCCTTTATCGTGTTTTATAACTGGTATTGATGAAAATTTGCTTATAAATTTTACAAGATTTTCTCCTCCACGAGGTATGACTAGGTCTATATATTTATCCATATTTAAAAACTTTTTAACTTCATCTCGTTGTATGTCCATAAAAGTGATGATATCTTTTGGTAAACCATTTTTTACTAACACGTTTTGCAATATTTGTGCGATTATTTTATTTGAATTTATAGCCTCTTTTCCGCCTTTTAATACACAAGAGTTGCCGCTTTTAAAACATAGTGCAGCAGAATCACATGTAACATTTGGGCGACTTTCGTATATGATGCAAACTACGCCTATTGGTACAGAAATTTGCTTAATTTTTAAGCCATTTTCAAGCTTCCATTTTTTTAAAACCCTGCCTATAGGGTCTTTTTGTAAAGCTATATCTTTTATGGATTTTGCCATGGCTCGTATTCGCTCTTCGTCTAGAAAAAGTCTATCTTGTAAAGCACTTGAAAGTTTTGCATTTTGTGCATTTTTCATATCTATTTTATTTGCTAAAAGTATTTTATCTTTTTGGCTTAAAATTGCATTTGCCATTTTGAACAATATTTTGTTTTTTTTGTTAGTTTTTAAATTAGCCAATAATTTTGAGGCATTTTTTGTTTTTTTTAAAACTTTTTTCATTAATTTTCTTCCTTTTTAAACAAATTTTTGATAAATTCTATCTTTCTTATGCTTAAAAGCTATTGTAATTCTAAAATATTAAGGAAATTTATGAACGTATTATGGTATTGTTTGTTCCGATATGAAAGAAATAGTAGAGTTAAATTTTATATATAAAGGTCATGTGAGATAGAGTATGAAAAAAAATTATGTTTTTTATTTAGCTGCTTTTATTGTGGCGTGGGTTCTGATAATCTTGGGTTTAGTTTTGGGTTATTTTTATGCCGCATCTACTATAGAAGTTGCAAAGTTTGAATATTTACCTAAAAAAGTACAGTCTTTGTATATTAAACGCGATGAAGTAGATAAGATAAGTGAGTATCTAACCATACAAAAAAGTGACATCATATCTCCAAATAAGCCTATAAGTTCAGATATCAAAGTGCTTCAAGCTGAAGTTAAATCTTTAAGAGAAAAAAATGGAGTTTTATATCACGATAATGTAAATTTAAATGATAAAAATTGGAATCTTATAAGCGAATTAAATAGAAAAAAAGATGATGCTGATAAACAAAGCAAGGAGTTTTTAAAAATAAAAGAGCTTTCAAACAAGGTGTCAGCTTTGCAAAAAAAGGCTATAGAAGATAAAGCAAATTATGATAAGATAGTTTATAGTCTTAAAAATAAAGTAAAACAATTAAATATCGACTTACAAAAAAAAGAGTTTGATATTGATATTATTGGTGCAAGTGCAACAAAAAAACAATTAAGTGCTGATCCTAGTTTAGCACAAAAAAATGCATTTTTGATTAAACAAACCAAAAAAATGCAAACAGTATTGAAAGAGTTATATGCAAAAAACTCTAAGGTTTTAGAAGATGCAAACAAAAAAATAAAAAAATTAAAGAGCCAAATTTCTCAAAAAGAGTTAAATATTAACACTCTGTTAACAAAGCATGCAAGTAAGATTATAGATATTGAGCAAAAAAACTCTATCATAGTGAGAGATTTGAAGCAAAAGATTGCTTCTTTGCAAATACAAAATAAAAAAGAGATAACTATTAAAAATAGAGAAGTTCTAAAAGCTAAAAAAAGCTGTGAGGCTCAACTTGATAGTTTAAAATCTAAAATCCCATCATTTAAAGAGCGAAAAAAACAAGATAATTCTGAAGACATAAATGCCCAATCTTTACTCTTAAAAGATAAGATAAAAAGTTTAACACTAGAAAAAAAGACACTAGAGCTTAAACTTGAGGATATGGAGAAAAAGATAAGAAATATTACTTTTCAAAAAGAGAAGGATTATGATGATATCTTAAAAAAAGTTAAAAAAACGTTGGCAAGTTCAAATGATGATATACAAAGAAGGACGGGCGAGCTTGAAAGTCGCATATTTGAAGCAGCTTCCATTATAGACAGTCTTAAAGATGATAATAAAAAACTTAGAAACAAACTAGATAAATATAGTAGAAAAAAACTTATGCCTATAGATAAATTTGAAAAAATAGAGAAAAAGCATGCAAAAAATTATAGGATATTTAATGAAGTTGTAGCATCATTGGAAAAAGAGAAGAAAAAATTAAAATCGAAGTTAAAAGAGCATGTATTTAATGCTACAAAATCTATGCAAATAGAAATTGATAATTTGAAAAAAAAGTATCTTGAGGCAAATGCAACACTAGAAAATATGGGTGTAAAAATGCAACTTTTACTTTCAGAAAACGACTCTTTAAAGCTTATACAAAAATCAAAAATAGATGGATTGGCGAGTAAATATAAGGTTGCATCAGGAGATTTGAATACTACATCAACCAAGCTAGAAACATTGTCTAAAAAATTTTATATTTTACAGCAAAGAAATGATAAGCTCTCATCTGAAAATGATAAACTTTTAAAATCTTTAAAGTCTGATAGAGCAGATTTTAAAGCTAGAAATGAAAAGTTTATAAAAGAAATAGCTGAACAACGAGATAAGATTGCTACTTTAGAAAAAAGTTTACAAGCTGCAAAAGAAGAAAGTATAAAACTTACAAATAAGAACTCTACAGTATCAAAAGAGAGTTATGAAAAAATTTCAACTATGGAAAAAGATTATAAGGAAACTAGAAAAGTTTTGATTGCAACTACAAAAGAGTTAAACGATTTAAAAAGTACTCTTAAAAAAATGCAAGAAATTAGTCAAAAAAATCAATATGAGGCAAATAAGCTTCTTGTTAGTAAAAATAAAAAGATAGATCTTTTGCAAAATAGACTTAAAAGTGCAGGAGAGACTTTAAAATTTACTCAAGATAAATTAGCCCGTGTAAAAGATGATAAGATTGCTCTTGAAAAAGATATATCTATATTAAACAAAGAGGTTGATAGTTTAAAAAACAGTAATAAAAGTAATGAAAATATAAGTAAAGATAGATTGTCTCAATTGGCGCAAGAAAGAGATGAAAAAATAGATATCATTCAGCAAAAAAATAATAAAATTATTGAGCTTAAAAAGTTTATAAAACTGCAAAATATTGAGCATGATAAAATTATTAAAGATCTTCAAGCGCAAATTGATGTTAAAGATGTTAAAAAAAGCAAAAGTAAGGATATTTTGGCAAAATATAATTTAGTTTTAAATGATCTTCGAAATAGAAAAGCTGAGATATTAAGTTTAAAAAATAAAATACAAACTCTCACAGAAAAACAATCTTTAACAAGTTTAAAAAATGAAGAAGAGTTGAAAGATAGATATGATGAGATTTTTACCAAACTAGATGCTAAAACTAAAGAGTTGAGTTTATTGCAAAGTGAGTTTGATGTATTAAGGCAAGAAAATATTAAATTAAATGAAAAGATAAGGTTGGCTAAGAAAGATAGTAGTACTATTCCAACGATAGATAGCTTAGATAAACCTTCGCCTTTAAAACTATTAGCAAGTATTAAATGTGATGATATGCCAGCAGGGAGCAATAAAGCTACATCTACATGTAAAACTAGAGTTAAAAAGTTCTTATCAAAATATAGTGCTAGAAATTTTTACGAAGTTGTTCCTATTGTGGATAATGGTGGATTTTCAAGTTTGAAAAAAGTACAAAGAAGCAAAATAGGTGTTCCTGACAGTGAGATAGAGAGACTTACAAGACTTTCTAATATAGGGCTTGGAAAAGATAGGTCAAGTAGTGGTGGAGAGATTATAAGGAGTGTTTTTGGAGATTTAGCACGCATAAGTTATTCAAATTCAAATGAAGATATTCCACATAAACGTGGCTTTGTGATACGTGTGTATGAGTGAACTTGGACTAAAACAGTACAAAGAGGGGTATCGTTACAATAGTGACACCCTTTTTTTATACGATTTTTTAAGTAAGTTTGTTAAAAAAGGTAGTATCTTGGATGTGGGTTGTGGCTGCGGAATACTAGGGCTTTTGCTAAAAAAAGAGTATCCAAGTTGCACGGTTGAGATGATTGATATTCAAGAGCAAAATGTTGAACTTTCGCAAAATAATGCTTTTGAAAACAGCTTAGATGTACATGTAAAAAAAGGTGATTTTTTAAAATTAGTAGAAGATAAGAAATATGATTTTATCATTTCAAATCCACCTTTTTATAGTGCAGGCGCACAAAGAAGTAAAAATGAGCATCTTGCTATAAGTAGGCATAGTTCATATCTTCCATTTGAAAAGATGATATCAAAAAGCTATAAGGTTTTAAATCCAAAAGGAAGAGTTATTTTTTGTTATGATGCAAAACAATTACATGTAATAATGTATGATTTGGTTAAGCACAGATTTGGAGCTGAGTGTTTGCGTTTTGTTCACTCAAAAGAAGACAAAACATCAAGCTTGGTATTGGTTTGTGCAAAAAGAGATTATAAGGGTGAATGTAAAGTTTTACCTGCTTTGATATCTTGTGATGAGCAAGGCTATAGTTTTGAAGCAAAAAATATATTTAAAAAGTGTAATACAATGAGTTATACATGGGAAAAATAGTTAAAAAAGATGGATTTGATTTTTCCTTTAATGAGGGTACATGTGAAAGTTGCGGTGGACGGTGTTGTATAGGTGAGAGCGGATATATCTGGGTTTCACCAAATGAAAGAAAAAGAATGATTGAATTTTTAGATATAAAAGAAGATGAGTTTTTTAAAAAATATATAAGACAGATAAAATATAGATATAGTTTAAAAGAAAAAAGTTTTCAAAATGGATACGCATGTATCTTTTTTGATGAAAATAAGCTACAATGTGGTATATATGAAGCAAGACCAAATCAGTGTAGAAGTTTCCCTTTTTGGGACTATTTTAAGTGCAATAAAGATGAATTGGAGAAAGAATGTCCAGGTGTGTTAATGTAGCTTTAGTTTTAATTGCAATACTATTTTCGGGTTGTGTATCTGAAAAAAATTTACATGTAGATATTGCAACTATCGATACAGATATAAATCACGATAAAAATTTTATGATGATAGAGGCGTTATACAATGAATATAATGATAAAAATATCTCAAAATCTATAGAAAATTATAAGAAGTTACATGATGATACAAATAGTAGCATATATTTAACATCTGCTTTAAGGCTTTCGTTTGATATGGAAGATAAAAGCGATTTTGATAATTTACTTAAAAAAGCTTTAAAATTATATCCAAAAAATTTAGACATAAAAAAGATACATGCAAAAAGATTGATGCAAAAAAAGAGATATAAAGATGCTAAAAAGGTAGTAAAATCTATCTTAAAAAAAGAAA
>PDWI01000803.1_pt1 | contig 51029 bp, 49 predicted proteins | sample 1430891 | NCBI WGS metagenome assembly PDWI01 (sample SAMN01162508, study PRJNA174530) | Oral metagenome, whole genome shotgun sequencing project. | biome: Marine environment; feature: Marine mammal; material: Swab sample of the gingival sulcus; isolation source: swab sample of gingival sulcus... | reverse complement strand
CAGCCTCTGGACCGACTATGCCTGCGAGATGACCGCCTGAGGGGCTTGGGTCAGGCTGCATTCGGCCAGATCAAAATAACTTGGCAATGCCCTTTGAATCAATGTAACGCGGAAACGCTTTAGTTCGCGAAAACACCGGAGCCGCCATGACCGACCACGTAACCACCCACCAATCCGCCGAAGATGCGCGCAACGAAGACATCCTGATCTGGTTGAACGGTCAACTGGTGCCAAAGGAACAAGCGGTAGTCAGCGTGTATGACAGCGGCTTCATGCTGGGCGACGGAGTGTGGGAAGGGCTGCGGCTCTACAACGGTACATGGGCGTTTATCGACGAACATATGGATCGCCTGTTCGAAGCAGCCAAAGCCATCGACCTTGATATCACCATGACACGGAAAGAGATGGTTTCCGCCGTGTTAGAGACCCAATCCGCCAATGAAATGACCACCGACGCCCACGCCCGGCTGATGGTGACGCGCGGTCCCAAAACCCGGCCTTTCCAACATCCCGGACTGTCGCAACAGGGTCCGACGATCACCATCATCATGGAGCATTCCAAACCGTCGATTCCGCGCCCCATACGGCTTGCCACCGTGCCACATATTCGCGGGCTGCCAATGACCCAGGACCCCAAGCTGAATTCCCATTCCAAGCTGAACTGTATCCTTGCCTGTATCGCCGCGGAAAAGGCGGGGGCCGACGAAGGGCTGATGCTTGACGTCAAGGGTTTTGTGAACACCACCAACGCCTGTAACTTTTTCATCGTGCGCAAGGGTGCGGTTTGGACCAGCACGGGGGACTACTGTATGAACGGCATCACCCGGCAAAAGGTAATCGACCTGTGCCGTGCCCACGACATCCCGGTGTTTGAACGCAACTATTCGCTGGTCGATACCTATGGTGCCGACGAGGCGTTCCTGACCGGCACTTTCGGCGCGCAAACTCCGGTGGGCGAAATTGACGGGCGCGTGATCGGGGATGGACAACAGGGGCCGGTGACGACGCGCCTGCAACAGCTTTACAAAGCCCTGATCGAGAAGGCCGCATAAATGCGTATCGCCATGTGGTCCGGCCCCCGCAACCTTTCCACCGCCATGATGTATGCCTTTGGCGCACGGCCCGATTGCGCGGTGGTGGATGAACCGTTTTATGCCGCCTATCTTGCGCGCACGGGGCTTGACCACCCGATGCGCGATGACATTCTACGTGCCCAACCCGTCGATCCAAAACAGGTCGAAACCGCCTTGTTAGGGCCTGTTCCGGGGGGCAAGTCGCATTTCTATCAGAAACACATGACCCAGCACATGATCGACGGGATGCCCCGCGACTGGATGGCGGATGTGGTCAATGTTTTCCTGATCCGTCACCCGGCGCGGGTGGTGGCCAGCTTCAATGCGAAATACGACAATCCGACGCTTGCGGATATCGGGTTTACACAACAGGCCGAGCTTTACGACCACGCCCGTGCCCTTGGCGGCGACCCGGTGGTGATTGACAGCTCGGACATCCGTCGCAACCCCGCGACGATGCTACAGCGGCTATGCCAGGCCATCGGGCTGGACTGGACCCCGGCAATGCTGTCCTGGCCTATCGGTGGCCATCCTGATGACGGGGTGTGGGCCGCGCATTGGTACGGGTCGGTACATGGCTCAACCGGCTTTGCTCCGGCGGAAGGGCCGCTGCCGGAGCTCACCCCGGATCAGGCTGCATTGGCCAGGTTGGCGATGCCCGCATATGAGAGATTGTCCGCGGTAAAGCTTGCAGCTTCCTGAACCCGGCGTGCGCCCTTTTCACATGTGCAAAACGGCCATTTCCGATGCCGGGTTGGTGCCGCCCCGGTGCGCAAAAATCACCCCCCTGATTCGCAGGGGAGTGAGCGAAGATTAACGCTTACTTGCCTACATGCTTGTTGCGCATGGCAATCAGCTTCAACCGCAGCGCCTGAAGCTGGATGAACCCGGCCGCGTCCTTTTGATCATAGGCACCTGCATCCTCTTCGAAGGTCACGTGCTCTTCGCTGTAAAGCGAATGGTCCGACCACCGGCCAACGGTGCGTGCCAGCCCTTTGTAAAGCTTCAACCGCACGGTGCCGGTCACGTGTTCCTGGGATTTGTCGATAGCGGCCTGCAACATCTCGCGTTCGGGGCTGTACCAGAAACCGTTATAGATCAACTCGGCGTATTTCGGCATCAGTTCGTCTTTCAAATGCATCGCGCCGCGATCCATGGTGATGCTTTCAATACCGCGATGGGCCTCCAGCAACACAGTGCCGCCGGGGGTTTCGTAGATGCCGCGCGACTTCATGCCGACAAATCGCCCTTCGACAAGGTCAAGTCGGCCAATCCCGTGCTTACCGCCCAATTCATTCAATTTTGTCAACACAGTAGCGGGCGACATCGCCTCGCCGTTGATGCTGACTGCGTCGCCCTTTTCGAACCCTATTTCTATGAATTCGGGCGTGTTGGGCGCGTCTTCGGGATGTACGGTGCGTTGGTACACATAATCGGGCGCATCCACCGCCGGGTCTTCCAAAACCTTGCCTTCGGAACTGGTGTGCAACAGGTTCGCATCCACCGAAAACGGCGCTTCGCCGCGTTTGTCCTTGGCAATCGGGATCTGATTTTTCTCGGCGAAATCAATCAACCTTGTCCGGCTGGACAAATCCCATTCGCGCCAGGGTGCAATCACCTTGATGTCAGGGTTCAATGCGTATGCGGCCAATTCGAACCGCACCTGGTCGTTGCCCTTGCCAGTGGCACCATGGGCCACGGCATCGGCACCGGTGGCTTCCGCAATCTCAACCAACCGCTTGGAAATCAGCGGACGCGCGATCGAGGTACCCAGCAGGTACAACCCTTCATACACCGCGTTGGCGCGGAACATGGGGAACACGAAATCGCGCACAAATTCTTCGCGCACATCTTCGATATAGATATTTTCGGGTTTGATACCAAGGAGTTCCGCCTTCTTGCGCGCAGGCTCCAGCTCTTCGCCCTGGCCCAGGTCGGCGGTGAATGTCACCACTTCGCAGCCGTATTCGGTTTGTAGCCACTTCAGGATGATCGAGGTATCAAGACCCCCGGAATAGGCCAGAACAACTTTCTTCGGCGTGCTCATCTCTGTATCCCCTCATATGCGTGTCAGCGCGCGACTATAGGGTTTTTCGCCTCCACGCAAGGTGTTGGGCTTGCAGGGCCGCGTTGCATGGGCCACACATCGTGTCATGAGCTTTAGACAAGATTTCCATACCCGTGCCCGCGCCGCCGAACGCGCCATGCGTCAGGTGTTCCCTGAAACCCCGCTGCAACGGAACGTTCACCTTTCGGAAAGGTTTGGCTGTGACATTTGGTTGAAGCGTGAAGACCTGTCGCCTGTGCGGTCTTACAAACTGCGCGGCGCGTTCAACGCGATGCGCAAGGTTCTGGCAGAGGATGCGGGCAAGACGCTGTTTGTATGCGCCAGCGCGGGGAATCATGCTCAGGGTGTTGCGTTCATGTGTCAACATTTCGGAGTGCGTGGTGTCGTGTTCATGCCGGTGACGACGCCGCAACAAAAAATTCAAAAAACCCGGGTTTTCGGGGGCGAGAACATCGAGATCCGACTTGTCGGGGACTATTTTGACGAAACTCTGGCGTCGGCCAAATCGTTTTGCGCGGATGAGGGGGGGCATTTTCTTGCCCCGTTTGATGATGTCGATGTGATCGAGGGGCAATCTTCGGTGGCGGTCGAGATCGCGGATCAAATTGGCGGTGCGCCGGATCACATCATCCTGCCTGTTGGGGGCGGAGGGCTGGCCGCAGGCGTGTCGCAGTATTTTGGCGATTCGGTGCGTTACAGCTTTGTTGAGCCACAGGGCGGTGCCAGCCTTGCTGCGGCGTTGAAGGCGGGTGCGCCGGTGACTTTGGACCGAGTGGACAGTTTCGTGGACGGGGCCGCCGTGGCACGGATTGGTGATGCGCCATTTGAAGTTTTGAAAAACATTGATATATCAAATGTTTATACGGTTTCCGAAGATCGAATTTGCACCACGATCCTTGAAATGTTGAATGTAGAGGGCATCGTGCTTGAACCTGCCGGGGCGCTGTCTGTGGACGCTTTGGTTGATGTTGCGGAACAGATCAGGGGCAAGCGCGTGGTTTGTATCACCTCTGGGGGTAACTTTGATTTCGAACGTTTGCCCGAGGTTAAGGAGCGCGCTCAGCGGTTCCAGGGGATCAAGAAATACTTCATTCTGCGGCTCCCTCAACGCCCCGGCGCGTTGAAGGAGTTTCTTGGACTGCTTGGTCCTGACGATGATATTGCGCGGTTCGAATACCTCAAGAAATCGGCGCGCAATTTCGGGTCTGTTCTGATCGGTATTGAAACCCGCGAGCGTCAGAGTTTTGACACCCTGTTCGCGCGGCTTGACGCGGCGGGGTTCACATATCGTGACATCACAAATGACGAAATTCTTGCCGAGTTCCTGATCTGACCGACAAGGGGCTGTAAGGGGCTATGCCGCGATGCGGGCGTCCAGATTCGCAAGAAATTCAGCCTTTGACGCGGTATAGGTCTCAACAATGGCCCCAAGATCGACGTCGTCGAAACGACCGGTCGCCGCTGCCGCCTCGTCATTCGCGCAAAGCCTGGAAAGGTCATCGAAACCCAGATTCAACGCGCTGCCTTTCAGGAAATGCAGACTGCTTTCCATGTCTTCACGGGGGATGTTGTCGGGCATTTTTTCAATGACCTCTTCAACTTCTTCAAGGAACAGCTCAACCACCTCTCCGAAATCATCGGGACCGATTTCCCCGCACAGTTCCAATACCTTTTCCCAGTTGATCATATGTGCTCTCCGTACCTGCCTTTCCGCGCGAGGGTCAGGTTGGCGCGCAATGTTTCCGAAACTGTTAAGGTGGCCGGAAAAACTTGATCGTATTTTATCGTTCACAGGCTGTTAAATTGCTTGCGGTACACAGTGTTTGGCCGAACCAGATTTGTTTGTGGAAGTAACAGTAATCGTGACGCAAGAGATTCAAGATACCCAAGAAAATGCCCTGACTGGTCAAATCGAATCGACGGCGATGCGGGTTCTTGTCGTGGATGATAGTCGGCTTCAACGGAAGATTCTGAGCAGTTCACTGAAACGCTGGGGATACCAGGTGTTCGAGGCGGCATCGGGCGAAGAAGCGATTGAAATCTGTGAAGAAACCCCGCCCGATCTGGTGATCAGCGACTGGATGATGCCGGGGATGGACGGGCTTGAGTTTTGCAAAGCCTTCCGTGCGATGCCGCGTGAAACCTATGGTTATTTCATCCTTCTGACGTCGAAAAGCGAAAAGGGCGAGGTGGCCCAGGGGCTTGAAAACGGGGCGGATGATTTCGTGACCAAGCCGGTGAATGCCGTTGAACTCCGCGCCCGTCTTTCCGCCGGGGCACGCATTTTGAAGATGGAACAGGAACTGACTGAAAAGAATCATTGGATTCAATCCGCGCTGGAAGAATTGCAGGGGCTTTACGACCTGATCGACAACGATTTGATAGAGGCGAAGAAGCTTCAACAATCCCTGATCCGCGAACGGCACCGTGATTTTGGTCAGGCGTCCGTGTCTTTGATGCTGCATTCAAGCGGCCATGTTGGCGGTGACCTTGTCGGCTTTTTCCCGGTGAATGAGACCACGCTTGGGCTTTACGGAATTGACGTGTCGGGGCATGGGATCAGTTCGGCATTGATGACCGCACGGCTTGCCGGATACATGTCAGCAACGTCGCCTGAACAGAATGTCGCCATTGACCGGGATGACGATGGCGGGCGCTATATGCTTCCCCCATCTCAGGTGATCGCCACGCTCAACACTCTGGTGTTGAACGAAATGGAGACGGAACATTATTTTACGTTGCTGTTGGCCGAGGTGAACCTGACCAATGGCCATGTTCGGATGGCCCAGGCCGGGCATCCCCATCCGTTGATCCAGCGTGCGGATGGCCGGATAGAACAGAACGGCCCGGGCGGATTGCCCGTGGGGTTGGTGGATGGCGCAACCTATGAAGATTTCGAGGCGCAACTTGACCCCGGTGATCGCTTGTTGATCTTCTCGGACGGCGTGACCGAACTTCCGGATCAGAACAAGAAGCTGCTTGATGAAGAAGGGATTGAGGAAATCATGACCGACCTGTCGGGCATGGCTGGATTGATGGTGCTGGAGGCATTGATGTGGAAGCTGACCGATTATGCCGGGCAAAGTGAGTTCCCCGATGACGTCTCCGCGATCCTCCTTGAGTATTCAGGCTAGGCCGAAAACCTGTCGGACAAAGAACCGGTCGCCCTCGTTTGCCAGAGCCTGAGCGGCATTTTCGGGGGATAGCAATGCGGCGCGGTGGTGGGGCTCGGCTGCTGGGCCAAGGCACCGTGTGGGCGACGCAATGAAGATTTCACAAAGCTTTTCTGCCCAAAGGTCGTATTCCGGCATATAGGTGAACCGGCGAAATGCACCCACGCGACGGGGGCGGGTAATGGACCACCCCGTTTCCTCCATCACTTCGCGATACAGCGCAGGAAGCGGTGATTCTCCCGGATCAACCCCGCCGCCGGGCAGTTGAAATTCGTCGAACTCCCCCGCTTGGAACGTGGTCAAAAGCCCCCCGCGATAAGGCAAAATCGCATAGGCACCGCGACGAAGCGTATAGCGCCGGGTGCTGTCGGGGGTCTGTCCAAACCGTCGTATCATCTGCTTACCCTTGGAGTGCGGCTTGCCGCGCCTATATTGACGCGGTATGCCAAGGGCTGGCGCGTAAGAAAACCCCGCGTAAGGAACTTCCATGACACTCGGAAATAAAATTGCATGGGACGACACTGTATTGCCGTTCCAACTTGATGTCTCTGATATCCGCGGTCGCGTGGCGCGGTTGGACGGGGTGTTGGACGGCATTCTGGTACAGCACGACTACCCTCCGGTGGTCGAAGCTCTGGTGGCCGAAATGGCCCTGCTGACGGCGCTGATCGGTCAAACAATCAAGCTGCGCTGGAAGCTGTCGCTTCAGGTGCAATCCAAGGGCGCGGTACGGATGATTGCCACGGATTACTATGGTCCGCAGGAAGATGGCGAACCGGCGCGTGTCCGTGCCTATGCGAGCTATGATGCAGACCGGCTGACGGATCGCGACCCGTTTGATCAGGTGGGCGAAGGGTATTTCGCTATCCTGATTGACCAGGGATCAGATATGGCACCTTATCAGGGGATCACACCCCTGGCCGGCGGGTCGATCACGGCCTGTGCCGAAGCGTATTTTGCGCAATCCGAACAGATCCCAACGCGGTTTTCCTTGTCTTTTGGCAAATCGACCATGTCGGGAAGCAATGAAAGCTGGCGCGCGGGTGGGGTGATGTTACAGCACATGCCGTCCGCGTCCCCCTTTGCGAAGGGTGCCGAGGAAACGGGCGAAGGTAAGCTTCTGTCGGCCAGGGATCTGGTTGATGGCGATGACGGCGAAAACTGGAACCGCGTGAATGCGCTGCTGGACACTGTTGATGATCTCGAGCTGATTGGTCCGTTGGTGTCGCCCACCGACCTTCTGGTGCGCCTGTTTCACGAGGAATCGCCGCGCGTGTTCGAGACTCAACAGGTTCAGTTCGGCTGTACCTGTTCCGAAGAGCGCGTGCGGCAAAGCCTTTCGATCTATTCGGCCCGTGATATTGAGAAGATGACCACCGAAGACGGGCGCGTCACGGCGGACTGTCAATTCTGCGGGCGGCACTACGATCTTGACCCCGCGACTTTGGGATTCGAGGCGGATGGGCCCGGCACAGACGGGACCGGAGCCCATGACAGTTGATCCATTTTCCATAGTGCGCGCGGCGCTGGAACGAACCGATCCGGGGTCGTCGGATTTCGATCTTGACCCGGATGCGGTGGTTCCGGCGGGGCGGCGTCTGCGTCCTGCGGGGGTGCTGGTTCCGTTGGAGCTTGGCAAATGTGGGGTCAGTGTGATCCTGACCAAACGCGCCTCGCATTTGAAACATCACCCCGGCCAGATCGCCTTTCCCGGCGGCAAACAGGATGAAAGCGACGCGGATGTCACAGCGGCGGCTTTGCGCGAAGCCCACGAGGAAATCGGGCTGGAGCCGGGCAATGTCGAGGTATTGGGCACACTTTCCGCGCATGAAACGGTCACATCCTTTGCCGTGACCCCGGTGGTGGGGATCGTGCGTGCGCCGTTCGATTTTCGCCCCGAACCGGGTGAGGTGGACGAAGTGTTTCGCGTGCCTCTGTCGCATGTCAGCGATCCGGCGAATTTTTCGGTTCAGGCGCGGCGTTGGCAGGGGCGGTTGCGTCATTACTATACGGTGCCTTTTGGCCCCTACTATATCTGGGGCGCAACGGCGCGTATGCTGCGTGGGCTGGCCGAACAGATGAGGGCGTAATGCGTGTTACCGGTCCCTGGATCGAAAACCCACCTACCCAGGCCGTGTGCCGTGCGCTGACGGATGCCGGACATCTCGCGCTTTTCGTGGGGGGCTGTGTGCGCAATGCGTTGCTGGGCGCGCCTGTCGCGGATATCGACATCTCCACCGATGCCACGCCGCAACGCGTCACCGAACTCTGCGACACAGCCGGGTTCAAAGTTGTCCCCACGGGGATCGACCATGGCACGGTCACGGTGGTCGCAGGCGGTATTCCCCATGAAATCACTACCTTTCGCCGCGATGTGGAAACCGACGGACGGCGCGCCGTGGTCGCCTTTTCCACCGACGTGGCCGAAGACGCACGACGGCGTGATTTCACCATGAACGCACTTTACGCCAATGCAGAGGGCAGGGTGATCGACCCTCTGGGCGGATTGTCCGACCTACATGCGCGCCGGGTGCGGTTCATCGAAGATGCGGGGCAACGGATCCGCGAAGATTACCTTCGCGTTCTACGTTTTTTTCGGTTTCACGCCTGGTATGGCGCGGTTGCAGAAGGGTTGGACGCAGAAGGGTTGGCCGCGATTGCAGCCAATCTTGACGGGCTTGATGGTCTGTCGCGTGAACGGATTGGGGCCGAGATGAAAAAGCTGCTTGCCGCACCCGACCCTGTTCAATCCATTGCCGCCATGCGTGCCGCCGGGGTCCTTTTGCGCGTCTTGCCCGGAGCAGAGGATCGCGCTCTTGGTCCTTTGGTGCATCTGGAAGCCCAGGTTGATGCCGCGCCGGATTGGGCGCGGCGCGCGGCCTGTCTGGGGGGACAGGATGTGGCCAGCCGTTGGCGTTTGTCACGGGCGGAAGAGCGGCGGCTTACCCTTTTGCGTGACGCCATCGGCGGGGATGAAAACACAGCGGCGCTCGGGTTCGAATATGGGGCGGGCCTGGCCGTTGATATTGCGCTTTTGCGGGCGGCAGTTCTTGAAACGCCTTTGCCGCTGGACGTTCGGCAACAGGCAGACATGGGTGCACAGGCGGTGTTTCCTGTCGCGGCGTCAGACCTTATGCCCCGCTATAAGGGTGCTGAATTGGGCCAACGTTTAAAGGAATTGAAAGCCATGTGGATTGCATCGGGATTCGCATTGGATCGGGATGCCCTGTTGATGGAAACGGGGGATGGTGCATGAGCGAGCATGTGATCGAACGGCTGGGGCACCACGGGGACGGTATCGCCCCGGGTCCGATTTTTGCCCCGCTGGCTTTGCCAGGAGAGGTGGTCACCGGCGATGTCGAAGGCGACCGGCTTGTCAATATCCGTATCGTGACCCCCTCCGAAGATCGCGTGCGTGCCCCTTGCTCGCATTTCAAATCCTGTGGTGGGTGCCAATTGCAACATGCCTCCGATGACTTTGTCGCGGGCTGGAAACAGCAGGTTGTGCAAACCGCGCTTGATGCCAACGGCCTTGCCGCGCCGTTTCGCCCGCTTCACACCTCGCCTCCCGCATCGCGTCGCCGGGCGGTGTTTTCGGCCAAACGCACGAAAAAGGGGGCGATGGCCGGGTTTCATGCGCGGGCGTCCGATGTTGTGATCCAGATCCCGAACTGCACCCTGCTTGATTCCGCCTTGAAACCGGCGGTTCAGGTGGCCGAAGCCCTCGCCGTGGCCGGGGCAAGCCGCCGGGGCGAGCTTTCGGTTACTGCGACCCTGTCACACGGTGGGCTGGATATTTTGGCGACCGGTGGCCACGAATTGGACAATGCACTGTTTACTCAGCTTGCGGCGATTGCCGAACAGTTTGATCTGGCCCGCCTGTGTTGGGGCGAGGAAACCGTTGCTCTGCGGCGGCCACCCGAACAGATGTTTGGCACGGCGCGGGTGACACCGCCCCCCGGTGCGTTTTTGCAGGCGACGCAGGATGGTGAAGCGGCGCTTTTGGCTGCGGTGCAGGACGCAGTGGGCGCAGCCCCGCGCGTTGTCGATCTTTTCGCCGGAAGCGGGACGTTTTCACTCCCGCTTGCCCAAAGCGCCGAGCTGTGGGCGATCGAGGGGGACAAGGCCATGACTGACGCGCTGGATCATGGCTGGCGTCAGGCGCAGGGGCTGAAGAAAGTCACAAGCGACGCCCGCGACCTGTTTCGCCGACCCCTGTTGCCGGACGAATTGGCCGGGTATGACGCCTGTGTGATCGACCCCCCGCGCGCCGGGGCCGAAGCACAGGTTTCTGAACTGGCTCGTTCGGGCATTGGACGGATTGCCTATGTCAGCTGTAACCCGGTGACATTTGCGCGGGATGCCAGGGTGCTTGTTCAGGCCGGATATGCGCTTGACTGGATCGCGGTTGTGGATCAATTCCGGTGGTCCACCCACGTTGAGCTTGTTGCGTCCCTGACCCTCACATCGGCGTGAGTATCAAAAAACCACTAACACCCATGGGTCAAACCGGGTAAAACAGCTGCGTATTGGATCGAGGTATATGGATGCGTTTTGTCAAATTTCTAATGCTTGCCGTTGTGTTGATCGGCGTTACAAATTGCTCAAAAATCAAAACCTACCGGGGTCCTGCCGTGACGCGCGTGATCGTGGACAAAGGGAATCGCGTCATGCACCTGATGCATCAGGATCAGGTGTTGGAATCCTATAATGTCGGACTTGGCTTTGCGCCCACGGGCCACAAGCAGGTCGAAGGCGATGGCCGCACACCCGAAGGCGAATATCGCATTGATCGCCGCAATCCCAACAGCCAGTTCCACCTGTCCATCGGTGTTTCCTATCCCAATTCCGAAGATCGCGCCTATGCCCGGTCCATCGGTAAATCACCGGGTGGGGACATTTTTATCCATGGTCGTCCGTGGAAAAATCGCAAGGGCGGGCGCGATTGGACGGCTGGCTGTATCGCGGTCAATAATCGTGAGATAGAGCAAATTTATTCCATGGTGCGCGACGGCACGCCGATTACGATCCGGCCCTAAGCCAACCCACAACCGGGTAAAAGACTTAGCCGCCCATCACCAGCGTCCACCAGATTTTGCCGCTTTTCTCCTGAAACCACGCAAAACCCATGTTCATGGCGCGTTTGTCCAGAATCACGTTGCGTGTGTCGGATTGTTCCATCCACGCGCCAAGTGTTTCAAGCTCGGTTTCATAGGTTTCCGATATGTTTTCACCCAGCAACGGACCAGCGTATCCAACACGATGCACACGATCGATAGGAGACGACCCGTCGGACCCGAAATGCCAGGGGCGGTTCTGGATCGACATGTCCCGGGAATGGGTGGCGGCAGCTGCGTTAAGCTGTGCATTCAACTGAACCGGTCCGACCCCTGCGGCCTGACGTAGCGAGTTGACCGAATCGAGCATCCGAAACTGAAGTTTCGCAGTGGACCCGGCAGAGATTCGATAAAGCTTAGGCAAGGGTTTGCCATCGGCCCCAAGAGTTGGGGACGTTGTGCTGGTACAGGATGCCAATACCAGTACTGCGGAAAAAAGAAGACCCAGAAGTCGTGCCATGTCGTAAACCACCCGAAACATTGTTTCATATGCTTTAGCGGTTCAGGCGTTGCCGTTCAAACCCACATCGGCGTGAGTTGGCAATTTAACGGATGTTTGATTTGCGACTGCGTCTTTCGCGCCATAAAATACGCAAAATCGGCAGAGCAGAAGGCCAAGAGGAAAACATGAGCGATAATTTGAAGAGTAAGTTGAACCGACGTGGTTTCATCACCGCCGGGGCGGCGATGCTGGCGACGCCCGCGATTGCCCAGACGGCAGGGCAGATCGTGGATGGCGCGGAAACGGTTGAGGTTGAGCGCGATCTGAACGAAGTGGTGCGCCGCAACATTTCAAGCTTTCGCACATTGGATTGGCGCTCGTATTTTGAGAATACCAAGAACGGTGTGATTCTGGTGGATATTACATCCCGCGCACTGCATTTCTGGTCCGAGGATCAAACTGTTTACAAGCTTTACCCGACCAGCGTGCCGTTGACCGAAGATTTAACCAAACGGGGCCGAACCAAGATTGTGCGCAAGGTTATTGGTCCAAGCTGGCGCCCGACGCCCGCAATGCGCAAGCGGAACCCGGAATGGCCCGAATTTGTCGGCCCTGGCCCGGACAACCCGCTTGGCACCCACGCGCTGTACCTGAGCTGGACCTATTACCGCATCCACGGCACCCACGATACGCGTAAAATTGGACGTCGTTCGTCCAATGGATGCATCGGCCTTTATAATGAACATATCAAAGAACTGTTTTCGCTCTGCAATGTTGGCACGCAAGTGTTGCTAATTTGACGACATTTTGACGGCCTTTACCTTTCGCCCCTTAACTTGGGTTTGCAATCCGATCCGATTGCTGATTAGAGAGGGGTACGAGGTAAGTCTTGGGTGCTTACCGTCGCCCAAAAGGGTATGTGGACGGTAGGCGAATATCTGGAGGATACTATGAAAAAACTCGTTCTCGCTGCTGCTCTGACCGCCGCTGCTTCCACCGCTTACGCTGGTGGCATGGCGGATCCCGTGATCGAAGCACCGGTTATCGTTGAAGAAGCTGCAAGCTCGTCGGCTGGTGGCATCTGGCTGCCCCTGCTGATCCTGGCAGCTGTTGTGGCTGTTGCAGCTGACTAATCAGCTTCAACTGACTTAAAGAAATGGAAAAGGCGATGGGTATCCCATCGCCTTTTTCTTTGTGTGCAGGACACGAAGATTTCAGGCGGTCCAACCCTCTAGGTTTTCGGCAATGATGTCGGCCAATTCACGAATGTGAAGCGGGTCGTCATTAAGGCAAGGGATATAGGTAAACATTTCCCCGCCAGCGTGCTCAAAGCTTTCACATATCTCTTCGTTAATTTCTTCCAGCGTTTCGATGCAATCGGCAGAGAACGCGGGTGCCACCACCGCGATACGCTTTTTCCCATCCTCTCGCGCAACCCGGGCCACTTCTTCCACAGTGTAGGGGCGCAACCACTCTTCGGTTCCGAAAACGGATTGGAAGGTGGTCGCGATCCGGGATTCGTCCCACCCCAGACGTTCACGCAAAAGCCGCGTGGTTTTCTGGCATTGGCAATTATAGGGGTCGCCCTCCATCAAATACCGCTGGGGCATCCCGTGGTAGGAAACGATCAACAGCTCCGGTTCGGTTTCCGCTTCGGAATAAGCGCGTTCAATTGATTGCGCCAGGGCCTCGATATATCCCGGGCGGTCGAAATAGGCCGGAACGGTACGTGCCGCGGGTTGCCATTTTTCCTCCATCAAAGCGCGAAAAAACTGGTCGTTCGCCGTGGCGGTGGTTGCGCCCGCATATTGCGGATAGAGCGGAAAGAACAACACCTTGGTGCACCCTGCGGCAACCATGGCCGAAACCTTGGATTGGGTCGAAGGGTTGCCGTAGCGCATACAGTAGTCCACCATGACCTGATCCCCGAACTGTTCCTCAATCATCCCGGCAACTGCGGCCGTTTGTTTCTTGGTAATGGTCATCAGCGGGCTTTCATTCGCCTCTTCGTTCCAGATCGAGCGATAGGCCGCACCGCTGGTGAAGGGGCGTTTGGAAAGAATGATGAGCTGAAGCAGGGGTTGCCATTTCCAACGGGGATAGTCGATGACCCGGCGATCCGACAGAAATTCGTTCAGATAGCGCCGCATGGACCAATAATCGGTGGCATCCGGGGTTCCGAGATTGGCCAGAAGAACGCCGATCTTTTCCTTTGGAACCGAGGGGTGGCTTGCGGGTTTTTGCATGTCTGGCATCAGCTGACCTTGATTGAGAATTCGAGATGTGGATAGGGGTTTGCGTCGTTACGTCAATCTTTTAACGGGTTTTGAGTGGTGTTTCCGGTACGCCAAGTGCTTCGGCAAGCCGGGTTTGGGCTGATCCGGGTCGCAGGGGTTGTTGCTGGCTGGGGTCCGGCGACCATCCCGACAGAAAGATCAGATCGAAGGTGGCGACGATGCGGTTGTCGTCTGTTGGAAAGGCCTGTTGATAGATTTCGCTGGCGCGGGTGAACAACCGCCGCGGACTCATGTGGCGCAACCGTGCGGCAAGCGCATTGGTTTCTCCCATGGCCCGCAGCTCTTTCATCAGGTGTAGCGGCGTTTCGTAACTTGTTTTCAAGGGCACGGAATCCGCAACCGGCAAGGCAAATCCGGCACGTTGCAACAACGCGCCAAGATCGCGGATTTCGGCCATCGGCGCGACGCGGGGGGACAGCCCGCCCAGAGTTTCGCTTTCCGCCTGTGCCAGTGACGCGCGCAGCTCATGAAGCGTTTGCCCGCCAAACATCACCGCAAGGAAAAGCCCGTCCGGTTTCAACGCCCGCAAAGACTGGATCATCTGGCCCACCGGGTCATTGGTCCAATGCAGGCTGAATATGTGTAACACTAGGTCATGTGCCCCTGGATCAAGCCCCAGCACATCGTCGTCATTCACCACTTGAATATCATGCGGCATTCCCGGCATGGCCTTGCGCCAATACTCGGGGTGGCCGCTGACAATCACAGGTGCGTTAAACGTTTTGTTAACCACGGACAGGCGATCATGCAGCTCTTCGGCTGCGATGTCGTGCAAGAAGGTGACCGGGTTTTGCGCCGCACGTGTGCGGTTGCGCAAAAGAGCGGTGCGGTCGGTTAAACGTGGCGGTGTGCTCATGGCGCGCAACATAGGGGCAGGGGTGTGAAGTTTCAAACTGCGTTACGTCTGATTTATCCGCCGCGCTGCGTCTGTTGTGGTGAAATGGTGGAAAGCGACTTTGGTCTGTGCGGCAGGTGTTGGCGTGACACTCCGTTTATCGAAGGGCTGTGTTGTGACCTTTGCGGTGTGCCCTTGCCGGGGGAATCAGATCGGGCAGAGTTTTGCGATGATTGCCTGACCACTCCGCGCCCGTGGTCAAAGGGGCGCGCGGCGCTTGTTTACAAGGACAACGGCCGCAAAATGGTTTTGGCTCTGAAACACGGGGACCGTCAGGATATCGTACGCCCCGCATCAATCTGGCTTGCGCGTGCGGCGCGACCGTTGTTGCAGGACAAGCTGTTGATCGCCCCTATCCCGCTTCATTGGACGCGGATGTTGAAACGGCGATATAATCAATCCGCCCTGTTGGCCCAGGGGTTGTCGCGAGAGGTTGGGGCGGGGTATTGCCCGGATCTTCTGATCCGATCCAAACGCACGGAAAGCCTTGAGGGTAAGGGGTTTGACGCCCGTTTCGCAACGTTGGATCGGGCGATCGAACCACATCCAAAACGCCACCATCGTATGGTCGGGCGTCCGGTTTTGTTGGTGGATGACGTCGTGACTTCGGGCGCGACAATGGCGGCGGCGGCACAGGCCTGTCGTGATGCAGGTGCCGCGGACGTGATGTCGTTGACACTGGCACGCGTTGCAAAGGATGTCTAAATCCACGACAAAGACGACAATTGTCGAGGGAACGCGCATGAAACCTGTTGAAATCTATACCTCTCCGCTTTGTGGTTTTTGCCACGCCGCCAAACGGCTGCTGAACCAGAAAGGCGTTGAATTTACCGAAATCGACGTGTTTCGCGATCCGACGCGCAAGCCGGAAATGATTGAGCGGGCCAATGGGGGACGTACCGTGCCGCAGATTTTTATAGGTGAAACCCATGTGGGCGGATGTGATGATCTTTATGCGCTGGAGCGTGAAGGCAAGCTTGATCCGCTATTGGCGGTGTAACCGTCATGCGCGCCGCGTTGATCCAGATGACGTCGGGCGAAGATCCGGCGGAAAACCTTGTGAAAACAATCGCGTATCTTCGTGAGGCTGCTGCGGGTGGGGCGCGGTTTGCGCTGACTCCTGAGGTGACGAATTGTGTTTCGGGAAGCCGGCGACATCAGGCGAACGTGTTGTCGTATCAAGAGGATGACGCGACGCTGGCCGCGATCCGGGACGAGGCGCAGGCGCTTGGCATATGGGTTCTGATCGGTTCGCTTGGCATTTTGACCCATGACGCGGATGGCAGATTCGCCAACCGGTCGTTCATGGTGTCCCCGGAAGGCGATATCGTGGCACAGTATGATAAAATCCACATGTTCGACGTGGATGTGTCTCCCACCGAAACCTATCGTGAATCATCGGCCTATCGACCGGGCACAAAGGCGGTTGTGGCTGAAGCCGGGTTTGCCAGGGTGGGAATGACAGTGTGCTATGACATTCGTTTTCCCCATCTTTACCGGGCGTTAGCCAAGGCGGGCGCGCAGATTCTGACCGTGCCAGCGGCCTTTTCTGCGGTGACTGGTGCGGCGCATTGGGAGCCGTTGCTGCGCGCCCGTGCGATTGAAACCGGGTGTTACGTGCTCGCCCCCGGGCAAACCGGGGTGCATTATGTCAAAGATGGCAAGGAACGTCGGACCTATGGCCATTCCATGGCCATCTCGCCCTGGGGCGAGGTTCTGGCCGATGCGGGCGTCGGGTGCGGCGTTACATTCATTGATCTTGATATGGATGAAGTGGCAAAAGCGAGGGGACGCATTGCGTCGTTAACCCATGACCGAAAGTTTGACGCGCCCTGATGAATGATCCTTCCGATGCCCTTGCCATTGCCTTGGTCAGCGAGATTCTGACCAGCGATCAGCTTGTGCGAAACCGGCTGTCCAAGGTTCTGCCCAAGGGTATGGAAATCTCGCATTTTTCTGTACTTAACCATCTGGCACATAGCGGGGATGAACGGTCTCCGGCGCAATTGGCAAAGAGCTTCCATGTCACCCGTGGTGCCATGACCAACACGTTGAGCAAGCTGGAATGGGCCGGATATGTGCATATTCGCCCTGACTGGGACGACGCGCGGCGCAAGAGGGTGGCGATCAGCCCGGCGGGACGTCAGGCCCGCGACGCCGCATTGGCCGCAATCGGGCCGATGATCCGCGAGCTTGTGGGCGAATTGGGCGATGCCAAGGTACGCGCCGTTCTGCCTATATTGCGCGAGCTTCGGGTGAAGCTGGAACAGGACCTATAGCCCTATTTTAACGCGTCGATGCGCGTGTTGGGGCGGAATTCGGTCACCGTGATTTTTGCCACGTTGTGAATCACGAAAGGGTCCTGGTTCAGCTTGCCTTCAAGCTCTTCCAATGACGGTGAGGTGGCAACGATCACCCCGCCCGTGCGTGGTACTTTGGCCCCGGCAACGAGAAGTGTGCCGTCGCTCACACAGTCCTGAATCCAGTCCATATGCGCGTCCAGGTGGGGTTCCACCTGATCGAAGGGAACCAGATAGTCCAGGTTTACGATGAACAGGTTTTGACCTTTGGGGATGATGGACATGATTGAATTTAAAAGGTTTTACGAGGGTTTGAGCGCGGCGGTGACGTAGTTCACGCTCAGGTCGCGGTCGGAAATCGACCATTGCCAGCTGATCGGGTTGAACACGAACCCCTTGCGGTCAACCGGGATCAGTCCGGCCTGTTCGAGCAGGGTATAGAGTTCATCCGGAATGATGAATTTCGACCATTCATGGGTGCCCTTGGGCAGCCAGCGCATGACGTATTCGGCCCCAACAATGGCCACTGCAAAGCTTTTGGGATTGCGGTTGATGGTGGAACACAGATGCAGCCCACCGGGTTTGAGCAGTTGGCGACAGGCGGTGAGATAAGAAAGCGGGTCGGCCACGTGTTCGACCACCTCCATGTTCAGAACCACGTCGAATTGCTCACCGGCCTCGGCCAGCGCTTCGGCCGTGGTATGGCGATAGTCGATCGTCAGGCCGGATTGTTTCGCATGAATGCGCGCAACGGGCAGGTTGCCTTCGGCCGCATCGGCCCCAATGATCGTGGCCCCCAGCCGCGCCATGGGTTCGGACAACAACCCTCCGCCACAGCCGATATCGAGAATACGCAAGCCTTCCAATGCGCCAGAGGCATTCAGATTGCGCCCGAACTCTCCCGCAATCTGCGAGGTGATATAGTCCAGACGACAGGGATTCATCAGGTGGAGCGGTTTGAACTTGCCATTGGGATCCCACCATTCGGCAGCCATTGCTTCGAATTTGGCAACTTCGGACGGGTCGACGGTGGATTGAGCCGCTTGCATTCTGCTCTCCATATGCTCATTTGGGTGCGCCTCTAGCATATAGGGAAGCGATGGACAAATTCACCGGGAATAAAACCGCAGCCGACTATCTTTACCCCGCGATCAACCCGTTTGATCAGCGGATGTTGGAGGTTGGCGACGGGCACCAGATATATGTCGAGCAATCGGGCAACCCAAAGGGGCAGCCCGTTGTGGTGTTCCATGGTGGCCCAGGTGGCGGATGCAGCCCGGCGATGCGGCGGTATTTCGATCCGCGCCATTATCGCATCATTCTGTTCGATCAGCGCGGATGCGGGCGATCAAAACCACATGCGAGCATCGAGGCGAACACGACTTGGCACCTTGTCCGCGATATTGAACTTATCCGCGAAACATTAACCATAGATAACTGGATCGTTTTCGGCGGGTCCTGGGGGGCGACACTGGCGTTAATTTATGCCGAAACCCACCCGGATCGTGTGCGCCATATCGTGCTGCGCGGCGTGTTCATGGCCACAAAGGCCGAGCTGGAGTGGTTTTACGGCGGTGGGGCCGGGCAATTCTGGCCCGAAACATGGGCGCGATTCGTGTCGATGATCCCCGAAGACGAGCGCGGAGATTTGATCGAAGCCTATGCCAAGCGGTTGTTTTCAGGGAAAAGACCGCTTGAGATTCGGTATGCTACGGCCTGGGCTTCGTGGGAAAACGCGCTGGCTTCGGTGGGGTCGGACGGCAATGGCGGTGCCATGGGGGGCGAGTATTCGCGGGCCTTCTCGCGGTTGGAAAACCACTATTTCCGCCATGGGGCCTTTTTGGAATATGACGGACAAATCCTTGATCGAATTGACAAAATATCGCATATCCCCGGCGTGATTGTGCAGGGGCGGTATGATATGATCTGTCCTCCGATCAGCGCCTACAACCTGGCTCAGCGGTGGGATCTCGCCGAGCTGTGCATGGTGCCGGTGGCGGGTCATGCGCTTAGCGAACCGGGGATCAGCGCCGAATTGGTGCGGATCATGAACCGCATCGCTTTTGGGTGAGCGCGCGTTAAGAAATCGCCCATTTTCCCGCGAATCGGGGGGGTGATTTTTGCGCACCGGGGCGGCACCAAAGCGGCACCCCCCCGTGCACCCAAGGGGCGTTAACAAAAATGGTTTGGTTAACGTAACGCCCCCGCAACGCCTGACACATTGTGAATTGCGCGCCGAACGGGTTAACTGATTCGTGAGCTGAACCATGATCGAGTGCCCTTGATGAGCAAAACGCGCACCCTGCCCTCTACCCGCCGTTCTCTTCCCATCGCATTGATGCGCGCGCGGGAAAAAGTGATGGCCCCGATCCGCGAGATGCTGGCCGATAGCGGGCTTACCGAACAGCAATGGCGCGTATTGCGGGTGCTGGCGGAACACGGGGCGCTGGATTCCAGCACCCTAGCCGACCGGGCAAGCCTGTTGCTGCCCAGCCTGACCCGGATCATCGGGGCGCTGTCACAGGCGGGGTATGTGACCCGCGTGGTGGATGAAGAGGACCGGCGCCGACACGTGGTCGAGATCACCGGCGCGGGGCGGGGGTTGATCGACGCCAACAGCGGACGCGCACGAGAGATCGCGGACGGGTTTGTCGAAACGCTGGGGCAGGAGAAGTTTGATGCCCTGCTCGACATGCTGGAAGAGTTGAGCGAGGGGTAGAGGCGCGTTTTCCCTTGCGCACCTAAAGCGTTCGACCTTTAATCTGAGACGGGGAAAGGGCGAACGCAGCGCGACATTTATGTGTTTCGCGCGTCCTGCCAAAAGCCCGTGATTCAGGTTTTTGGCAGGACGCTTTAGACCCGATGCGCCCGTCGCTGAATCTTTTTCACCAGCGTGATATCGGCCTTGCCCTTGATCAGCCAGGACAGGCCAAAGGCCCAGATTCCGAAAGCTTCGAACCAGAAGATGATGCCCGAGGATTCGACCCATGCGCGCGTATCGGGAGAGGCCGCGATTCGGACAATCGAAAAGACCGTGGCCAACAGGCCGAACAGGATGATCCCCCAACCGCACCAAAGATAGACCCGCCGTCGCCGCCGGTCATTCGTACGTGCGAATTTGCCAAGACAGAAATAGGCCATGGCACCAAGGAACAGCAGGGCGGCGATGAAATGGGCATAGTTGGCCCATGTGGTCATGAACACCTGGAAGAAGTTTTCCTGACCCGGCACCAGTTTGTTGGGAAAGATCGCCAACCCGAATGCGCCGATCCCGGCCAGCGTGGCGGCGACGTTGTCGGAAATCCGTTCGCCCTTTTTGCGGGAATGACCTTTGTAACTTACCAGAAATATCCCGATGGCAAACAGCGTCCCGACAAAAATGTCGCGCAGGGTGGTGTGATAGTAATCGGAAATCGACGGGTGGATTTTATTATCGGTCAGCAACCCGCCAAAGATCAGCAGGACAGGAAAAAGCAACCCCAGGACGCCGAGCGCCTGACGCACGCGGTAAAAGGAAAGGACATAGTGGTTGCGGGTCTGTGCGGGCATGGTGCGGAATTCTGTTTGTGATCAAAGCGCAGATCGTAACGGAATTTCGAACGGGAACAAGGCGGGACGGAATGCCCCCTTGCACATCCGCCCTTGGTCACGTATATCCCCTTCAACAGCGGCGCGCAGGGGTCCACACCCGGCGCTCCACCGGGAAAGATCGACGGGCCGCGCGCCCGTTTTTTTGTGTTTAGGAACCTGAGACACCTATGACCGACCTGATTGCCAAGGCAGCGATTGATCGCCGGATGGCCGAGATCATCACCCCTGTCATCGAAGACATGGGGTTCGAGTTGGTGCGCGTGCGTCTGATGTCGGGCAAGACGTCGATCCTGCAGATCATGGCCGAGCGTCCCGAGGGTGGGATCGAGGTGGATGATTGCGCGCAGATCAGCAATGCGGTCAGCGCGGTTCTGGATGTCGAGGACCCGATCATCGACGCCTATACGCTTGAGGTCAGCAGCCCGGGAATCGACCGGCCTTTGACCCGGCTCAAGGATTTTGACACGTTCGAAGGCTATGAAGCGAAGATCGAGACCAACGAATTGATCGACGGGCGCAAACGGTTCAAGGGCGTGTTGGCCGGGATCGAAGGCGAGGACGTGTTGATCAATATCGAGGATCACGGGGAAACCGTGACCGTTGGGTTGAACTTCGACTGGCTGACCGATGCCAAGCTGGTGCTGACCGACGAATTGATCGCCGAGATGCTGCGCCAGCGCAAGGCGGCGGGCACGATCGACGACACGCTGAATGAAGACGATTTTGACGAGATTGAAACCGAAGCCGGTTCTGAGGAGGACTGACGATGGCAATTACATCTGCAAACCAGCTTGAGCTGTTGCAAACTGCCGAGGCCGTGGCCCGGGAAAAGATGATCGACCCCGGATTGGTGGTCGAGGCGATGGAAGAAAGCCTCGCCCGGGCGGCCAAGAGCCGTTACGGCGCCGAGATGGATATCCGCGTCAGCATCGACCGCAAGACCGGTCGCGCCACCTTTACCCGCGTGCGAACCGTGGTTGAGGATGAAGAGCTTGAAAACTATCAGGCCGAGTTCACCGTGGAGCAGGCCAGGCAGTATATGGATAACCCGTCGGTGGGTGACCAGTACGTGGAAGAGGTTCCCCCGGTGGAAATGGGCCGGATCGCGGCGCAGTCGGCCAAACAGGTGATTCTGCAGAAGGTGCGCGAAGCCGAGCGGGACCGTCAGTACGAGGAATTCAAGGACCGCAACGGCACCATCATCAACGGTGTGGTCAAGCGCGAGGAATATGGCAACGTCATCGTCGATGTGGGCCGGGGCGAAGGTATCCTGCGCCGCAACGAAAAGATCGGCCGCGAATCGTACCGCCCCAACGATCGCATCCGGTGTTACATCAAGGACGTGCGCCGCGAGACCCGTGGCCCGCAGATTTTCCTGAGCCGCACCGCGCCGGAATTCATGGCCGAGCTGTTCAAGATGGAAGTGCCGGAAATCTATGACGGTATCATCGAAATCAAGGCCGTGGCCCGTGACCCGGGTTCGCGCGCGAAGATTGCTGTGGTATCCTATGATGGCGGGATTGATCCCGTGGGGGCCTGTGTGGGTATGCGCGGCAGCCGGGTTCAGGCGGTTGTGAACGAGCTTCAGGGCGAAAAGATCGACATTATTCCGTGGAACGAGGATATGCCGACCTTCCTGGTCAACGCCTTGCAGCCCGCCGAAGTGACCAAGGTGGTTCTGGACGAAGAGGCCGAGCGGATCGAGGTTGTCGTTCCCGACGAACAGCTGTCGCTTGCCATTGGTCGCCGGGGTCAGAACGTGCGGCTGGCGTCGCAGTTGACCGGGCTGGACATCGACATCATGACCGAGGCCGAGGAATCGGAGCGTCGTCAGAAAGAATTCGAAGTTCGCACCAAGCTGTTCATGGAGACGCTGGATGTGGACGAGTTTTTTGCCCAGTTGCTGGTGGCCGAAGGGTTCACCAACCTTGAAGAGGTTGGCTATGTCGAGCTTGACGAGTTGTTGGTGATCGACGGGGTTGACGAAGCCACGGCACAAGAGCTTCAGGCCCGTGCCCGTGACTTCCTTGAAGCCCAGGCGAAAGCGGCGTTGGAAAAAGCGCGCGAACTGGGGGCCGAAGACAGTCTTATTGAATTTGAGGGTCTGACACCCCAGATGGTTCAGGCGCTGGCCGAAGACGGCGTTAAAACGCTGGAAGATTTCGCAACCTGCGCCGATTGGGAGCTGGCTGGTGGCTGGACCACGGTCGAAGGGGAGCGGATCAAGGATGACGGGGTTCTGGAACCTTTTGGTCTGTCTCTTGAAGAAGCGCAGGACATGGTCATGACCGCGCGTATCCTGTTGGGTTGGGTTGACCCGACCGAGTTGGAAGCCGAGGCCGAGGAAGACGGCGAAGCGGAAGACGCAGACACAAACGCGGAGGCCGAGGCCTGAGTTTTCAGGTCTCGTGAGGCTTGGATATGGGGCGCGGCGGGCGAACCAAAGAGCGGGAAAACGGTCCCACACGCAAGTGCATTGCCACGGGTGAGGTGCGTCCGATTGACGGGATGATCCGGTTTGTTGTCGGACCCGAAAACGAGATCGTGCCGGATATTCTTGGCAAATTGCCCGGGCGCGGTATCTGGGTTTCCGCCGACCGCAAGGCGTTGGACAAGGCGGTCCAGAAGGGGTTGTTTGCGCGCGCTGCCAAGCAGACGGTCAAGGTGCCCGAAGGGTTGGCCGACACGGTCGAAGCCCTGTTGGTCAAACGCGTGGTGGACATGATCGCGCTGGCCCGCAAATCGGGCCACGCGGTGGCCGGGTATGAAAAGGTCAAGGACTGGCTGGTCAAGGACTATGCCGAAATCCTGATCCAGTCGAGCGACGGATCGGAACGCGGCAAATCGAAATTGAGCACGCCGATGGAAGGATATTTCATCGGCTGGCTGACCGCAGATGAATTAGGACAGGCGTTTGGGCGACAGGTTGTTGTCCATGGTGCCATTGGCGCTGGCGGTTTGGCGCCACGTGTTGTAGAGGAAGCCGCAAGACTTAAAGGTCTGCGCGCCTCAGGCGGGAATGATGACCGCCGGAAAGGAAGAAGAGCCACATGAGCGACAACGACGGCAAAAAGACTTTGGGCCTCCGCGGGGGGGCACGTCCGGGCAATGTGAAGCAGAGCTTTAGCCACGGTCGGACCAAGAATGTCGTGGTGGAGACCAAGCGCAAACGCGTTGTGGTTCCCAAGCCCGGGGCGGCCAAGCCTTCGGGCGGTGCTGGCGTGGGCGCGGGCAATCCGTCCAAGCGCCCGGCCGGGATTTCCGACGCCGAAATGGAACGCCGGCTGAAGGCGGTTCAGGCCGCCAGGGCCCGCGAGGTGGAAGATGCCGCCCGCCGCGCAGCCGAGGAAAAGGCCCGCGAGGAAGAGCGCAACCGTCGCCGCGAAGAAGCCGAAGCCAAGGAGCGCGAACAGCGTGAGGCCGAGGAACGCGCGCGTGCCAAGGCGGAAGCCGAAGAGAAAAAGAAACGCGATGCCGATGAAGCCGCGAAACGCGCCGCTGCCCAAGCCGCCGCCGCGCCGAAAGAGGCACCCGCATCGCGTGGAACCCCCAACAAACCCGCGCCGTCGGCGACTCCGCGCAAGACGGATCGCGAACGCGATGACCGCAACCAACGTGGCAAGGGCCGCGGTGGCGATGACGGTCGCCGGTCGGGCAAGCTGACTCTCAATCAGGCGCTGTCTGGTGGGGAAGGCGGTCGCCACCGTTCCATGGCCGCGATGAAGCGAAAACAGGAACGTGCGCGTCAGAAAGCCATGGGTGGCCAGGTCGAGCGTGAAAAGATCGTACGCGACGTGCAACTGCCCGAAACCATCGTGGTCAGCGAGCTGGCCAACCGTATGGCCGAACGTGTGGCCGACGTGGTCAAATCATTGATGAACATGGGCATGATGGTGACACAGAACCAGTCTGTGGATGCCGACACCGCCGAATTGATCATCGAAGAGTTTGGCCACAAGGTTGTCCGCGTTTCGGACTCTGACGTGGAAGATGTGATCCGCACGGTGGAAGACGCCGATGAAGATCTGAAACCGCGTCCGCCGGTTATCACCGTGATGGGCCACGTGGACCACGGTAAAACCTCGATCCTGGATGCGATTCGCAAGGCCAAGGTTGTGTCGGGCGAAGCCGGTGGGATTACCCAGCATATCGGGGCCTATCAGGTGACCACGGATGACGGCGCGGTTCTGTCCTTCCTCGACACTCCTGGTCACGCGGCGTTTACGTCGATGCGGTCGCGCGGTGCCCAGGTAACGGATATTGTGGTTCTGGTGGTTGCGGCAGATGATGCCGTGATGCCCCAGACGATCGAGGCGATCAACCACGCCAAGGCCGCCGAAGTGCCGATGATCATCGCGATCAACAAGTGCGATTTGCCTGCCGCCGACCCGGACAAGGTACGGACCGACCTGCTTCAGCACGAGGTGATCGTTGAGAAGATGTCGGGCGATGTGCAGGATGTTGAAGTGTCGGCCCATACCGGTGCCGGGCTGGACGAGTTGTTGGAAGCGATTGCGCTGCAGGCCGAGATTCTCGAGTTGAAAGCCAATCCCGACCGCGCCGCACAGGGTGCCGTGATCGAAGCGCAGCTGGATGTGGGGCGTGGCCCCGTGGCCACTGTTCTGGTCCAGAATGGTACGCTCAAACAGGGTGATATCTTTGTTGTGGGTGAGCAGTATGGCCGGGTCCGTGCGTTGATCAACGACAAGGGCGAACGGGTGCCCGAAGCCGGGCCTTCGGTTCCGGTCGAGGTGCTTGGGTTGAACGGCACACCCGAAGCGGGTGACGTTCTGAACGTTGTTGATACCGAAGCGCAGGCGCGTGAAATCGCCGAATATCGCCAAAAAGCCGCCAAGGACAAACGCGCCGCTGCCGGTGCCGCGACCACGCTGGAGCAGCTTATGGCGAACGCCAAGGCCGACGAGAGTGTCAGCGAGCTGCCCATTCTGGTCAAAGCCGACGTGCAGGGGTCTGCCGAAGCCATCGTTCAGGCGATGGAAAAGATTGGCAACGACGAGGTGCGCGTGCGCGTGTTACATTCGGGCGTGGGCGCGATCACCGAATCCGACATCGGTCTGGCCGAGGCCAGCGGTGCGCCGGTTATGGGCTTTAACGTCCGTGCCAACGCCCCTGCGCGGAATGCGGCGAACCAGAAGGGTGTCGAGATCCGGTATTACAGCGTGATCTATGACCTTGTGGACGATGTGAAAGCCGCCGCCAGCGGTCTGCTGTCTGCCGAAATCCGCGAGAACTTTATCGGCTATGCCAGCATCAAAGAGGTGTTCAAGGTGACCGGCGTTGGCAAGGTTGCCGGCTGTCTGGTGACCGAAGGCGTGGCCCGCCGGTCCGCCGGTGTGCGCCTGCTGCGCGATGATGTGGTGATCCATGAAGGCACGCTCAAAACGCTCAAACGTTTCAAGGACGAAGTGGCCGAGGTTCAGTCGGGTCAGGAATGCGGCATGGCGTTTGAAAACTATGACGATATCCGCCCGGGCGATGTGATCGAAATCTTCGAGCGCGAAGAAATCGAACGCAAGCTGGACTGATCTTCAAAGTGCAAAAGCAAAAAAGAAAGAGGGGAAGCGGATCGCCGCTTCCCCTCTTTTAATTTTCGACTGTGAGTGGTCAGGTGCTGGGAAACCCTTAAACCGGGTTACCGGCGTAAACCTTGTTTCCAACACGGACCTGCACCCGCCCATCAGGCAGCTTTTTGACAAAGATACCCTGAATGGAAATGGTGGTGCCAAGAGTGACTGTATGCAGCATTGTCAATCCTCCCCAATTGGTTTGACGCCCATATCAATATAGAACTTTAGTTAACAATACACCAAAAAATGAGGCAATTTTGACAAATTATTGCCATAATTAGATCAATATTTTGTAGTTTCGCGAAATTTCTACGCGAAATCTGTGTCGGCTGAGTCTGATTGTGGCAAGAGTGATTAAAGCGTTTTCACATCACGCTGAGTCAACGGTATGCGGAAACGCTTTAAAGCCAGTCCCGCAAAATGGGAATCAGCGGGATGTCGGCCGGAGGCATGGGATAATCGCGCAGCGTACCCGGTTTGACCCATTTCAAAACCTGTCCTTCCTGTGCGACGGGGATGCCATCCCATTTGCGGCAAGCAAACAGCGGCATCAGCAGGTGAAAATCGTCATAGGAATGCGAGGCAAAGGTGAGTGGCGCAAGGCAGCTTGACCAGGTTTCAATGCCCAGCTCTTCGTGCAATTCGCGCACCAATGCCGCCTCTGGTGTTTCGCCCGGTTCGATTTTGCCCCCGGGAAATTCCCACAGCCCGGCCATGGATTTGCCTTCGGGCCGTTGGGCCAGAAGCACGCGCCCGTCACGGTCGATCAGGGCGACGGCGGAAACAAGAACGGTTTTCACGAACGATAATCCGCGTTGATCCGGATATATCCGTGGGTCAGATCACAGGTCCATACGGTAGCCGTACCCTGACCAAGGCCGAGGTCGACCGAGATCGTTATCTCTTGTTCCTTCATCAGGGCGGCGGCGTCTTCTTCGCGATAGTCGGGCGAAACCCAGCCTTTTTCCGCGACAAGGACATCGCCGAACCGAATAGACAACAGGTCTCGATCCGCCGCGGCGCCGGATTTACCAATGGCCATAACAATGCGGCCCCAGTTCGGGTCTTCGCCCGCGATGGCGGTTTTGACCAGGGGAGAGTTGGCAATGGCGAGCCCGTGGGTTTTGGCGTCTGTATCACTGGCCGCGCCGGTCACGCGGATTTCGATAAACTTGGTCGCGCCTTCACCATCGCGCACAACCTGTTGGGCCAGATCCAGCATCACGTCATGCAGTGCGGTTTTGAAACTGTCCGAGCCGATGACATCCACGCCCGACGCGCCGGTTGCGCCCAGCAACAGGGTGTCAGAGGTCGACGTGTCGCTATCTACTGTAATCGCGTTGAAGGTGCGGTCGGTGAGGGTGGACAACATGGATTGCAGCGCGGCCCGTTCGATTTTCGCATCGGTAAAGATATAGACAAGCATGGTTGCCATATCGGGGGCGATCATGCCCGATCCTTTGGCGATACCCGCGATTTTGACGGGTTTGCCGTTGATTGCAATCTCGGCTCCTGCGCCCTTGGCAAAGGTATCGGTGGTCTTGATCGCATCCGCCGCACCCCGGATGCCCCCGGCGTCCTGAGACCCGGTAAGCTCTGCGATTTTGGCGATGATCCGATCATGGGGCAGGCGTTCTCCAATGACCCCGGTTGAGGCGGTGAAAACCCGGCTCACCGGCAGGTCCGTCGCCGTGGCCACGGCATCGCAAAGCGCGGCCACCGATTCGTCGCCTGCCCGTCCCGTAAAGGCGTTGGAATTGCCGGAGTTGACCATGATTGCCGCGCCTGCGTCCGAGTCCGCCGCAATCTTGGCCTGACAATCCAGAACGTTGGCCGAACGGGTGGCAGACCGGGTGAACACCCCGGCCAACACGCTGCCCGGTGCCAGAAGCGTCAGCATCACGTCCTTGCGCCCGGAATATTTCACCCCGGCTTCGGCAGAAGCAAAGGTGACGCCGTCGATGACCGGAAGGTCGGGAAAACCGGCAGGCGCAAGCGGGGATACGGGCAGGTCGGCCATGGGTTCAGTCTCCGATCAGGGCTGTATCGTTCAGCAGGGCAGGATCAAGCCCGGTGTCTTTGCGTTCCACTTTCGCGCCCCGGGTCAGTTCATCGATATGCTCTTCGATGATCCGGGCCTCAAGATCGTTCAGAATCTCGCCACGGACCTCTTCCAATGGCGGAACTTCGGCCAGACGGGTTTCGTGAAGTTTGATCACGTGCCAACCGAATTGGGTCTGGACGGGTGCGGAAATGTCCCCTTCGACCATGCCTGTCACCGCCTGTTCAAAGGGGGGGACCATCATACCTTTGCCGAACCAACTCAGATCACCGCCGGACGGGCCGGAGGGGCCGGTCGATTTGGCCTTGGCCGTGGCGGCAAAGTCGGCACCGCCTTCAAGTTCCGCAATCACCGCTTTGGCCGCGTCTTCGGTTTCCACAAGGATGTGGGAGGCGTGATATTCCTTGCCCGGTGCGGTGTTGCCGTATTTTTCCTCGTAGGCCTGTTCGATGGCCCCTTCGGACAGGCGCTCTTGAAGCAGTGTTTCGACCATTTTATTGGCGATCAGCGCGCGTTCTTCGTTTTCAAGCGCAAGTTTTACGTTCTTTGCCATCGCGCCTTTGTGGGACTGTTTGAGAAGCTCTTGGCGGACCATCTGATCCAGGATGCCGGAAAACAGCACTTCGGCGGGGACCTGGGCATATTGCGGCGGCAGCGACTGGCGCAGTTGGATCATGTGACCAAGCGTGATGTCGGTTCCGTTCACGGTTGCCACGACCGTATCGGCACCGGGTTTGGATTCGGCCAGCGCGGCGGTTGCAAGGCCAAGGGCCAGCACCGGTATGGCCAGAAAGTTGAGCGGTTTTGACATCAGATTGTTCCTTCGCTGTTGCTGCGTCCGTGCGCAACGTTGACACTGCCAGAGCCGCCCCTTACATCGCCTTAAAGCCAAGGCAAAAGCACCCCTTTGCTGTCTGTTTTAGGCACAGTCGCAAGAGGGGGCAAGCGGATGCTGGGCACATTGTCGTCAACGATCGGATCGGATGGAAAATGCTGGGTATAGGAACACTTGCCAAAAAGGTCTTCGGGACCCCGAATGACCGCAAAGTCAAGGCAACCCGGCCTCTGGTCGACCAGATCAACGCGCTGGAGCCCGAGTTCGAGGCGCTGTCCGATGCCGGATTGATCGAAAAGACGGCCGAGCTTCGCAAACGGGCGCTGGATGGTGAAAAGCTGGACGCGCTGTTGCCCGAAGCGTTTGCCAACTGTCGCGAGGCGGCGCGCCGGGCGCTGGGGCTGCGGGCGTTTGATACCCAGCTGATGGGCGGGATCTTCCTGCATCAGGGAAACATTTCCGAAATGAAGACGGGCGAGGGCAAAACCCTTGTGGCGACTTTTCCGGCCTATCTGAATGCGCTGACCGGCAAAGGTGTGCATATCGTGACGGTGAACGATTACCTGGCCAAGCGGGATGCGGAATGGATGGGGATTGTTTACAACGCGCTGGGCATGACCTGTGGTGTTGTCTATCCCCAGCAGCCCGAAGATGAAAAAGCCCGCGCCTATGCCTGTGACGTGACTTACGCCACCAATAACGAGCTTGGGTTCGATTACCTGCGCGACAACATGAAGTCCGAGCTGTCGCAGATGCACCAGAAGCACCACAACTTTGCCATTGTGGACGAGGTGGATAGCATTCTGATCGACGAAGCGCGGACTCCGTTGATTATTTCCGGCCCTGCGGAAGACCGGTCCGAACTGTACCTTACTATTGATGGTCTGATCCCCGAGCTGAGCGAAGAGCACTATTCGGTTGACGAAAAACATCGGCAGGTGACGTTTACGGATGAGGGCAACGAATTCCTCGAAGACCTGTTGCACCAGCGCGGGTTGCTGCCCGAGGGGCAATCGCTTTACGACCCGGAATCCACCACCGTTGTACACCATGTGAACCAGGGGTTGCGCGCCCACAAGTTGTTCCAGAAGGACAAGGATTACATCGTGCGTGGTGGCGAAGTCGTGTTGATCGACGAATTCACCGGGCGGATGATGGCCGGGCGCCGGTTGTCCGACGGGCTGCATCAGGCGATCGAGGCCAAGGAAGGCTGTGAAATCCAGCCGGAAAACACAACCCTGGCACAGGTGACGTTCCAGAACTATTTCCGCCTTTATGACAAGCTGTCCGGCATGACGGGCACGGCGGTAACCGAGGCGGATGAATTTCGGGAGATCTATGGTCTTGGCGTGGTTGAAGTGCCGACCAACAAGCCGATTGCACGGCAGGACGATGACGATGCCGTCTATCGCACGGCCCGCGAAAAATACGAGGCGATTGTCGAAACGATCAAGGAAGCCCATGCCAAGGGTCAGCCGATCCTTGTGGGCACGACCAGCATTGAAAAGTCCGAGTTCATTTCGCAACTGCTGGATCAGGCCAAGCTGCCCCATAACGTGTTGAACGCGCGCCAACACGAGAAGGAAGCCCAGATCGTGGCCGATGCGGGCAAGTTCGGGGCGATCACCATCGCCACCAACATGGCCGGACGCGGCACCGACATCAAACTGGGCGGGAACGTAGAGTTCAAGATCATGGAGGCCATTGAGGCGAACCCCGAGGGCCATCCCGATGAGATCCGGTCCCGGATCGAAGAGGAACACGCCGCCGACGAACAAAAGGTCAAGGATGCGGGCGGTCTGTTTGTTCTGGCATCAGAACGCCACGAAAGCCGCCGGATCGACAACCAGCTGCGCGGGCGTTCGGGCCGTCAGGGGGATCCGGGCCGGTCCAGTTTCTTCCTGTCGCTGGAAGATGACCTGATGCGTATTTTCGGGTCGGAGCGGCTCGACAAGGTGCTGAACACTCTTGGTATGAAAGAAGGCGAGGCGATTGTTCACCCCTGGGTGAACAAATCGCTGGAACGCGCACAGGCCAAGGTCGAAGGCCGCAACTTTGACATCCGTAAGCAGCTGCTCAAGTTCGACGATGTGATGAATGAACAGCGCAAGGTGATCTTTAAACAGCGCCGTGACATCATGGAGGCCGAAGACCTGTCCGAAATCGTTCAGGACATGCGTAATCAGGTGATCGACGATCTGGTCGAAACCTACATTCCGCCGAAAACCTATGCGGAACAATGGGACGCCGAAGGGCTTTATGCCGCGGCCATGGAAAAGCTGGGCGTGGATGTGCCGGTGATCGACTGGGTCGCCGAAGAGGGTGTGGATGACGAGGTCATCACCGAACGCCTTGAAAAGGCTGCCGACGAATTGATGGCGAAGAAAGCCGTTGATTTCGGTCCCGAGAACATGCGCCAGATTGAAAAGCAGTTGTTGTTGCAGACCATCGACGGCAAATGGCGCGAACACCTGCTGACGCTGGAGCACCTACGGTCGGTTGTTGGGTTCCGGGGCTATGCCCAGCGTGATCCGTTGAACGAATACAAGAACGAATCGTTCCAGTTGTTCGAAGGCATGTTGGACAGCCTGCGCGAAGATGTGACGCAGAAGCTGTCGCAAATCCGCCCGATGACCGAAGAAGAACAGGCCGAGATCATGGCACAGATGCAGGCGCAACAGGCCGCCCTGCGTGGTCCGGTTGAAGAAGGTGAACCCACACCTGACCCGGAAAACGCTAGGCCGGGTTTCGATGAGAACGACCCCGGCACCTGGGGCAATCCGGGGCGGAACGAGCTTTGCCCCTGTGGGTCCGGCAAGAAGTTCAAACATTGCCACGGGCGGCTGTAACCCGGCGCCAGGCTTGCCTTGATCTCGTCAGAATGACTCCTTCATTGGGTCATTCCGCGGCCCATTTTGTTGACGACACTCATCCTGAGCAATTGGGCAGTGGAGGCAGCAATGCCGGACGTAAAGAGAATCGCAACCGTTGGTGGCACATTCGCTGCCATCATGGGAATCGGCTATTTCATGCAGACCACGTCGGCGCAGAACGCCGAAGAGGCGGCGTTGCAGAACATGGCGACTCCGGTCCGTATTTCAGACATCACGTTGACATCCGCGCCGATGGCCGCCCCGGACACGGGTGTGGCCGCCGAGATTGCCGTTTCCGGTGGGGACGCGGTCAAGGTCGCGTTGAACGAACCGGCGGCGATTGCGTCGCCAGCCGGAGAAGCGGCACCCAGCCTGTCCTGTGACATGAGCATGACGGCAGAGGTTGTGGAAGGCGCGCGGGTCGCGTTAACCTTGTCCGCGCCCTGTCTTCCCAACGAACGGCTGACCATGCACCACAACGGCATGATGTTTTCCGAAGTGACGAACCATGACGGCACATTGACTGTGACCGTACCGGCGCTTGCCAAAATGTCCGTGTTCATTGCGTCCTTTGCCAATGGTGAAGGGGCTGTGGCCAGCACCGAGGTGGCGGAGTTGAAGAATTACGACCGCACGTTGGTACAGTCGGATGCACAAAGTGCCGTGTCGCTACATGCCATGGAATATGGCGCGACCTATGGCGAAGTCGGGCATGTGTGGGCCGAAACGCCACGTGGCGCTGTGTCTGGCGGGTTTCTGGATCTGATGGGGAACCCTGCATTGGAAAACCCGCTTGTCGCGCAGGTCTATTCCTTCCCTGTCCACATGGCCAAACAGCCGGGCGACGTATCGCTGTCCGTGGATGTGGAAGTGACCGGAGTGAATTGTGGCCACGATATCGAGGCCCAGTCGATCCAAACGCTTGGTGGTGCGGCTCCGGTGGTGCAGAATCTGGACATGTCCATGCCGGATTGTGACGCGGTTGGTGACTTTCTGGTGTTGAAAAACTTCGTCAATGACCTGAAAGTGGCGCATAACTGAGTTTAGTGTTCCGCCCGAGGTCGTAATTCATGAAATTGGCACGTGCGGCGATTTTCGCCGCACTTTCCCTTTTGGGTATTTTGTCCGCTGCACAGGCACAGGACGTTACCTTTAAATCCCAGGATGGTGCGGTTGAAATCACCGGCACCCTTTTGGGGTTTGACGGTGAATTCTATCGCGTGGACACGGTGTATGGTGAACTCACGCTGGACGGGTCCGGGGTGAATTGCGAAGGGCCGGGCTGTCCCAGCCTGACCGATTTCGTGGCCGAGCTGCGCATTTCCGGTGCGGCCACGATGGGAGAGCTGCTGATTCCCGCCTTGATCGAGGCGTTTGCGTTGCGCAACGGCATGGTTGCGCGGCGTGATGCGGGCGAGGGGGCCGAATTCACCTATGTTCTGACCGGACGTGATGACAAACGCGATAAAGCGCGGTTTCTGTTCCGGCCCTCCAATACCGAAGAAGGGTTTGCCGATCTGATGGCGGACGAGGCGGACATCGCCATGGCCGTGCGCGAAATCCGCCCGCAAGAAGCCCGCCATGCGCGCGAGGCGGGGTTGGGCGATTTGAAAGGCCGGGGGCGCAGCCGCGTGTTGTCGCTGGATGCGCTTGTTCCCATTGTGGCCCCGGGCAATCCGGTTGGCACGATCAGCGTGCCGACGCTTGCCCGTGTTTTCGCCGGGATAGTGACCAACTGGAAGGCGCTGGGCGGGCCGGACGCGCCGATCTCTCTTCATCTGAGGGATGTGAAATCCGGTTTGGGACAGGCGGCCACGGATCGGATTCTTGGTCCGGCCCGGCTTGCGCTTGATCCCAAGGCAACGCGCCATGACAGCGATACCGCGCTTGCCGCAGCGGTGGCCGCTGATCCCTTTGCCATTGGGTTAAGCAGTCATTCGGTGACCGGCAACGCCAAGGTTCTGACCCTGACGGGGAGTTGCGGGTATTCGTTGATGGCCACACGGCGGACCATCAAGACCGAGGATTACCCGTTGACCACGCCCATGTTCCTGTACCTGCCCGCCCGGAGATTGCCAAAGCTTGCGCGCGAGTTCCTGGCCTATACCCGGACCGCGTCGGCGCAATTGGTCATCCGCCGCGCGGGTTTCGTGGATCAGGCTCCCGAAGAGATCAGCGTCAATGCCCAGGGTGACCGGTTGGCCAATGCCATCGGCGGGGCAGGAGAGGAGGTGTCGTTGGACACGCTTCAACGTCTTGTGAGCACTATGCGGGGCATGAAACGGTTAAGCACGTCGTTCCGGTTTGAAACCGGGTCGATCACGCTGGATGCACAATCCCGCTCTAACGTCCAACAACTCGCCCGTGCGCTGGAAGCCGGGCGGTATGACGGGCGGCGGTTGGTTTTTGTCGGCTTCAGCGATGGCGAAGGCCCTGCGGCCGCCAATGTGAACATATCCAGACGCCGCGCCGAAACCGTTCGCGCCGCCGTGCTCGGCGCCGCCGAAACCGCCAATCTGGATCGTTTGAACATTGGTATCGATGCGTTTGGCGAGACGATGCCCATGGCTTGTGATGACAGCGCATGGGGCCGTCAGGTCAATCGGCGGGTCGAGGTTTGGGTGCGATAAACCCGAAAGATAAGAGCGATTCAGACCTTTGCCCTGCGACAATATATTTGATCCACATCAAATTCAGTCGTTGCCCCGCCCCCAATGACATTCTAAAAACAAGATGGAATCCCGCACGCGGACCCATCGGGGACGTGAGCCAGAAAATTTACCAACAGGAGGCAACGCATGGCAGACGCAGCCATTCACGGCCACGACCATGAGGATAACCGGAGCTTTTTCACGCGCTGGTTCCTGTCCACCAACCACAAAGATATCGGTCTTCTTTACCTGATCGTATCTGCGATTACCGGCCTGATCGCCGTGACCCTGACCGTTTTCATGCGGCTTGAGTTGATGTACCCCGGCGTACAGTATATGTGCCTTGAGGGGTTCCAGCTGTTTTCCCGCGCTGCGGAATGTACCCCGAACGGGCACCTTTGGAACGTGATGATCACCTATCACGGCGTCCTGATGATGTTCTTCGTGGTGATTCCTGCCCTGTTTGGCGGGTTTGGCAACTATTTCATGCCGTTGCAGATTGGTGCGCCGGATATGGCGTTCCCGCGGATGAACAACCTGTCTTTCTGGATGTATGTTGCCGGTGTGGCGCTGGGCGTTGCGTCGCTGTTTTCGCCGGGGGGCAATGATCAGCTTGGGTCGGGCGTGGGCTGGGTTCTGTACCCGCCGTTGTCGACCTCCGAAGCGGGCATGTCCATGGACCTTGCCATTTTCGCGGTTCACGTGTCGGGGGCATCCTCGATCCTGGGCGCGATCAACATGATCACCACCTTTTTGAACATGCGTGCCCCGGGCATGACCCTGTTCAAGGTGCCGCTGTTTGCATGGTCGATCTTTGTCACCGCGTGGCTGATTCTTTTGTCGCTGCCGGTTCTGGCCGGTGCGATCACCATGTTGCTGACCGACCGTAATTTTGGCACGACCTTCTTTGACCCTGCCGGTGGTGGTGACCCGATTCTGTACCAGCACATCCTTTGGTTCTTTGGCCACCCGGAAGTGTATATCGTGATTCTGCCCGGCTTTGGCCTTGTCAGCCACGTGTTCGCCACCTTCTCGCGCAAGCCCGTGTTCGGTTACCTGCCTATGGTCTGGGCGATCATCGCGATTGGCGGTCTGGGCTTTGTCGTGTGGGCGCACCACATGTATACGGTTGGCATGTCGCTGACCCAGCAGTCCTATTTCATGCTGGCCACGATGGTTATCGCGGTTCCGACGGGCGTGAAGATCTTTAGCTGGATTGCCACCATGTGGGGCGGTTCGCTTGAGTTCAAGGCACCGATGCTGTTCGCGCTTGGCTTCCTGATCCTGTTCACCATCGGTGGTGTGACCGGTATCGTTCTGTCCCAGGCGGGCGTCGACCGGGCCTATCACGACACGTACTATGTCGTGGCGCACTTCCATTATACCATGTCGATGGGGGCGGCCTTTACCATCTTTGCCGGGATATATTTCTATATGGGCAAGATGACGGGCCGTCAGTATCCGGAATTCTGGGCCAAGGTTCACTTCTGGATGTTCTTCATCGGCGTCAACCTGACCTTCTTCCCGCAACACTTCCTGGGTCGTCAGGGGATGCCGCGCCGTTACATCGACTATCCCGAGGCTTATGCCTATTGGAACTATGTATCGTCTTGGGGTGCTTTGTTGTCCTTTGCGTCGTTCATCCTGTTCTTCGGCATTGTGCTTTACACGCTGACCCGTGGCGCACGTGTGACCGAGAACAACTATTGGAACGAATATGCCGATACGCTGGAGTGGACCCTGCCGTCGCCCCCGCCCGAGCATACGTTTGAAATCCTGCCCAAGCAGGAAGACTGGGACAAGGGTCAGGCGCACTGATCGCGTTGGCCTGATTCGAAAACTTCAAAAGGCCCTGGATGAGTTCCGGGGCCTTTTTTTGTAGAACACTGTGAAATCGACATGCCACATAAATGGTCCGACACCACCACGGGAAAGCTGCTGACCCTGTGGCCACATCGCTCACTTCCCCGGCGCGGGTTTGCGGCGATTATCCTGATGGCGTTCACCCTGATTACCATTCCGCTTTACGGATTGCTGGGCACCGTGTTCCTGTGGGGGCTGCTTCCGTTCCTGTTGCTGGCGGTGTCCGGGCTTTGGTGGGGGCTTGAGCACAGCTATAAAACCGCCGAGCTGTTGGAGACCCTGATTCTGACATCCGAAAAAGCCCACCTGACCCATCAACCCCGCAAAGGGGAGATCAAGCAATGGGACTGTAACACCTATTGGGTGCGGGCACAGATTTATCCAACCACCGGTCCGGTTCCGTATTACATCACGCTCAAAGGTAACGGGCGCGAAGTCGAGATCGGAGCCTTTCTGTCAGAGGATGAACGCAAGGTGCTTTATGGTGAGTTGAGGGAGGCGTTGGACCGCCTGGCACACCCGACGGGATAACGTGGGCCACGCGCATTGATAAAAGGCTATACCAGAATCATATTTCAACTTACGGTAGATGCCAGACACGAACAGGGACGTTAAAATATGCTTCAGCCGTTGCCATTGGGCGAGCGCCAGAGAAACCGGTCGAGCGAGGCGCAGATGCTTCGCACCCTCAACACATTTGCTCTTGATCTGATGTCGATCCCAAGTGTCGAGGATCTGTTTTGGTATGTCGCCCAGAACGTGGTGGGCAAGCTGGGATTCGTTGATTGTGTCATATACCAGGCGGATGAGGCGCAGACCATGTTGACCCAAGTCGCGGCCTGGGGTGAGAAGAACCCGTTCGGGCGCAACATCATCAACCCGTTGATCATTCCGTTTGGGCGCGGGATCACGGGAAAGGTGGCGCAAAACCGCGCGCAGATCGTTGTTGACGATCTTTTGGGCGATTCGGATTACATCGCCGATACTCAACCCGCGCGGTCCGAGATTTGCGTACCTTTGTTCTGTGGTGATCGCATTGCGGGGGTGATCGACAGCGAACACCCCGAAATCGCTGCATTCGGCGAGGCGGAGCAGGAAATTCTTAGCACAGTAGCCGCAATGACCAGCGCCAAGTTGGAGCTGTTGGCCGAAACCCAGCGGTCTCAGGCGCGATACGAGGATATGGTTGTTGCCCATACCCAGCTAACGAAAGAGATCAGGAACCGGAAGGCGTTGGAGGCCAAGCTGTTCGAAGCGCGCAAGATCGAGGCGATCGGGACGCTGACGGGACGATTTGCGCATGAATTCAATAATCTTCTGACGGTAATTTCAGGGAATTTGGAATTGCTTGAGCTTGAAGCGCCCGAGACTGCCGATCAGGACACGTTGCAAGGTGTGAAAACCGCGTCAGATCGCGGGGCGCAGTTGATACGCGACATGCTTGCCTTTGCTCAACGCACGCGGCTTTCCCCTGTAGCGTTGGATATGAACAGGCTGGTTTCAGAATTCTGCGAAGAGTGTGAAACAACGTTTCACAGTCCTATCGAACAGACGCTGGCCCACGACCTGTGGCCGGTTTCCGTTGATCCCTCGGCGGTCGAGAATATCTTGCTGGCGCTTTCGTTGAATGCGTTTGAAGCATCGCCCGACAGGTCGGGAGTCAGTATTTCAAGCGAAAATGTTTTTCACACGCTTCCCGAGAGTGCGCTTTTTCCGACCGAGCTGAATCCTGGACGGTATGTCCGGATTGGCGTTTCGGATCGCGGTCCCGGGATTGCGCCGGAACACCTGTCCCAGATTTTCGACCCGTTCTTTACCACCAAACCGGTTGGCGAAGGCACGGGGTTGGGGCTGTCCATGGTGTTGGGGGTCATGCGACAGTCTGGCGGGACGGTGGTTGCCCGCAGCAAGATAACAGAAGGGACAACATTTGAACTTTATTTCCCGGTGGCATCGTGCGGTGACGTGGTTGAAGAATGACAGCCGGAGGATTGACAACGCATGGTTGGGGTGAAGGCCGATCACGCTAAGCCGCAATCGGGGGCGGTTCAAAACCTGCCCTTGATTGATGTCAGCGGGCTTCGAAGTAACAACCCAAAGAATCTGGGCCGCATTGCCGACGAAATTGGAAGGGCCGCGCGGGATATCGGGTTTTTTCGAATCATCGGCCATGGGATCGAACCTGCTCTTGTTGAGCGGACCTATCAACTGGCGGAACGGTTCTTTGCGTTGCCTGACCCGGAAAAACGACAATATTACATAGGGTTAAGCAGCAATCATCGGGGGTATGTACCGTTTACCGAAAAGGGGGACTACCCGGACGAGGTAAACCGTAGCTATGAAGCCTTCGATCTTGGGGTTGATTTGCCGCCAGACGATACGGACTATCTGGCTGGTAATCGTTTGTTGGGGCCAAATGTCTGGCCCGATGTTGCGGGGTTCAAACAGACTGTTTCAGAGTATTACAGCGAGATTTCTGCGCTTGGACGGATGATCAGTTCGGAGTTGGAGCGGTTTCTCGGTTTGCCCGCCGGTGCGATGACAAACCAGATGACAAAACCCATTTCGCAGCTGCGCCTTCTTCATTATGTGCGCGAAAACGCCGGGGTGGAGCGCCAGTCGGTGAATATGGGCGCGCATACTGACTATGAATGCCTGACGCTATTGCACACACGCAACGCGGGGCTTCAGGTCATGACCGCCAAGGACAACTGGATCGACGTGCCGGTGGATCACCGTGTCTATGTGGTCAATATCGGCGATATGCTTGAGGCCTGGACCAACGGGCAACTGCGTTCCACGCCGCATAGGGTTCTGAACACAAGCCCCGAACGGTTTTCGATGCCGTATTTCGTGGCCGCCAACCACGACACGTTGATCAAGCCATTCGCGGAGTTGGTGACAGAGGGTGCCCCGAGATATGCGCCGTTCAGAGCCGGGGAACACCTGGAGCGCATGTTGATCCGGGATTTCCCGTATTTGAGACGTCAGCTTCGGGATGGTCTAAACAAAGAGGGTAAAATTGTTGAAAACCCTTTTGAGGCAAGAATGAACAGCCATGCGAGTTAAGCGATGCCAAGTCTGGATGCGATGATAGCAGTAGCCCTTGCGGGGCTCGCGTTGAGTGTGACCCCGGGCCCGTCGATGCTTTATGTTTTGTCGCGCACCGTGGGACAGAGCCGCGCGGCGGGGCTTGCCTCTGCGCTGGGTCTTTGTCTGGGAGGGATCGTTTTGGCCGTGGCCACCGCGTTGGGTTTGGCGGCTGTGTTTGAGCAATCCGAATGGGTGGTCACAGTGCTGCGATATGTGGGGTCCGCTTATTTGATTTGGCTTGGTGTGGACATGATCCGGGGGGCCAGGGCCGAGTCTCGGGTGACACTCAGCGTTGAAAAGGTGCGACAGAAACCGTTGCGTTCGATCATCTGGCAGGGCGTCGTGGTCGAGGTGTTGAACCCCAAAACCGTGCTGTTCTTCGCCCTGTTTCTGCCGCCCTTCATCGTGGCAGGCGATGCACAGGCCGTCGGGGCGAGCGTGACGTTTCAGTTGCTGATACTTGGCGCTCTGGTGCCGTTAACCGCGATTCCATCGGATCTTTTGGTGGCCTATATGGGGGACACGATGACCAGGGTGATCAACCGCGAACAGGCCATGCGCGAGCGAATGGCATGGGCCGGGGGGCTTGTATTGATCGCCATCGCGTTGAACCTGCATTTACAGTTATTGTGATCAGCGCCGCCATACATAAGGGTCACGCCGCGCGTGGATAGTGTAATTCGTATTGAATTGATGCGGGCAGAACCGAGCGCAGTTGGGAGCGAAGCCCCGGTTTGGCGGTCTTGTGCAGGGCTATCGCTTTTTCGGTCAACCCACGTGCAATTACCTGAAATTCGGCATTAAGGGGCGATGCGAAATGGGCAGGATAGCCAAAGCGTCGCCCGGCATCATGCACGGTGACCCGGGCTTCGAATGCACAACGTTCCGGGTTGTAGCGTACGTCTTCAAGGCTCAGTTTTTCAATTTTCACAGGACTGCTCCATTTGTTGTTTTCACGCCCTGACACGTCAATACTGCCGGTTTTCGTGGTATTGGGCCTGTGGATAACTTGGGGGTGTTGGTGCGATTTACACCCCACCCCCACGATTTTGTGACAATTGGCGCGGAAATCCGCGCAAACGGGCTTGAACCCGGCGTTGGCGACCCCATCTTGGAGGGGCAGGTTCCCACAAGTCGTATGCCTAAGAAGGGTGCGCATTCAGGGAACGCTCAACAAAAAGGAGAGAACCATGGACTTGAACAAGTTCACGGAGCGGTCGCGCGGTTTCATTCAAGCTGCCCAGACGATTGCAATGCGGGAAGACCACCAGCGGCTGGTTCCCGAACACCTGCTGAAAGCGTTGATGGATGACGATCAGGGGCTGGCGAGCAACCTGATCAAACGCGCGGGCGGCGCGCCTGAACGTGTGGTCGAGGCCGTGGATACGGCCCTTGGCAAGATGGCCAAGGTCAGCGGCGACGCCGGACAGGTTTACATGGATGGCCAGACCGCCAAGGTGATTGCCGAGGCCGAGGAGTTGGCCAAAAAGGCCGGGGATACATTTGTCCCGGTGGAACGGCTTCTCATGGCGCTGTGCATGGTGAAATCCAAAGCGCGCGATGCGTTGGAGGCGGGCGCGGTGAATGCCCAGTCGCTGAACGCGGCGATTAACGATATTCGCAAGGGCCGCACGGCGGATTCGGCCAGCGCCGAAGAGGGGTATGAGGCGTTGGAGAAATACGCCACCGACCTGACCAAACGCGCCCAAGAGGGTAAGATTGACCCGATCATCGGGCGGGACGAAGAGATTCGTCGCGCGATGCAGGTATTGAGCCGTCGGACCAAGAACAACCCTGTTCTGATCGGGGAACCCGGTGTCGGGAAAACGGCGATTGCCGAAGGCATGGCCTTGCGCATCGTCAATGGCGATGTGCCCGAAAGCCTGCGCAATAAGAAGCTGTTGGCGCTGGACATGGGGGCGCTGATTGCCGGGGCGAAGTATCGCGGGGAATTCGAGGAACGTCTCAAGGCCGTATTGACCGAAGTGACAGAAGCCGCGGGTGAAATCATCCTGTTCATCGACGAGATGCACACGCTTGTGGGCGCGGGCAAAGGGGACGGCGCGATGGATGCCGCCAACCTGATCAAACCGGCGCTGGCGCGAGGCGAGTTGCACTGTATCGGCGCGACCACCTTGGACGAATACCGCAAATACGTGGAAAAGGACGCCGCATTGGCGCGCCGGTTCCAGCCGGTGATGATCGAGGAACCGACCGTTGAAGACACGATTTCGATTCTGCGGGGGATCAAGGAGAAATACGAACTGCACCACGGGGTACGGATTTCCGACAGCGCGCTGGTTGCGGCCTCGACGTTGAGCCATCGCTATATCACTGACCGGTTCCTGCCCGACAAGGCGATTGACCTTATGGACGAGGCGGCCAGCCGGTTGCGCATGGAAGTGGACAGCAAACCCGAAGAGTTGGACGCGCTGGACCGTCAGATCATGCAGATGCAGATCGAGGCAGAGGCGCTGAAGCTGGAAGATGATGCGGCGTCCAAGGACCGGCTTGTGGATCTTGAAAAAGAGCTGGCCGAGTTGCAGGAGCGCAGCGCCGAGATGACGGCACAGTGGCAGGCAGGTCGGGACAAGCTGGCCTCGGCTCAGAACCTGAAGGAACAGTTGGACAGTGCCCGGGCCGAGTTGGATATCGCCAAGCGTGACGGCAATCTGGCCAAGGCGGGTGAGCTTTCCTATGGCGTCATTCCGGGGCTGGAAAAACAGCTGGCCGAAGCCGAACAGGCCGAGGGCGAGATGATGGTGGAAGAGGCCGTGCGCCCGGACCAGATCGCAAGCGTTGTAGAGCGTTGGACCGGTATCCCGGCGGGCAAGATGCTTGAAGGCGAGCGGGACAAACTGTTGCGCATGGAAGACGCTCTGCATTCCCGCGTGATCGGTCAGGAAAGCGCGGTGACGGCGGTGGCCAACGCAGTGCGCCGGGCCCGTGCCGGGTTGAATGACGAAAGCCGCCCGCTTGGGTCCTTCCTGTTCCTTGGGCCGACCGGCGTGGGTAAAACCGAGCTGACCAAGGCCGTGGCCGAGTTCCTGTTTGATGATGACAACGCCATGGTGCGCATAGACATGAGCGAGTTCATGGAGAAGCATTCTGTTGCGCGGCTGATCGGGGCACCTCCCGGCTATGTCGGATATGACGAAGGCGGGGTTTTGACCGAAGCCGTGCGCCGCCGCCCCTATCAGGTGGTGTTGTTTGACGAGGTCGAAAAGGCCCACCCGGACGTGTTCAACGTGTTGTTGCAGGTTCTGGATGATGGTGTTCTGACCGATGGTCAGGGGCGCACTGTTGATTTCAAACAGACGTTGATCATCCTGACATCGAACCTTGGGGCGCAGGCGCTGAGTCAGCTGCCTGAGGATGCGGATGCCAGTGATGCGCGGCGCGATGTCATGGACGCGGTGCGCGCCCATTTCCGGCCCGAGTTTCTGAACCGTCTGGATGAAACCATCATCTTTGACCGGCTTGGCCGCGAGGATATGGACGGGATCGTCGATATTCAGCTTGGCTTGCTGGCCAAACGACTGGCCGGGCGCAAGATCGTGCTTGATCTGGATGAGGCAGCGAAAAAATGGTTGGCCGACGAAGGCTATGACCCAGTGTTCGGAGCGCGCCCATTGAAACGGGTGATCCAGCGGGCGTTGCAAAACCCCATGGCCGAAGCGTTGCTGGCCGGGGAGCTCCGTGATGGCAGTACCATCAAGGTCAGCGCCGGACCCGATGGATTGATCATTGGTGACCGGGTCGAGGCAAGCAACGGTTCCAAGCCGGATGATGCCGCAGTGCATTGAACGGCCACTCTTTGAAATCTGAAAGCCCCGCCAGAGCTGCTCTGGCGGGGCTTCTTTTTCCCGGTCTTACGAGGTAATTTCAGACTAAAGCGTCCTGCCAAAAACCTGAATCACGGATTTTTGCAGGACGCGCGAAACACATAAATGTCGCGCTGCGTTCGCCCTTTTCCCCGTCTCAGGTCAAAGGTCGAACGCTTTAGGAAATCAAAGAGCGACATGTCGGTGATCAACAGCCCATCCAGTGTCAGGGTTCCCCTCAATAAAAAGGTGATTTCAGGCGATCTGAACCTGTTATCCGCCGTAATATCACCCAGAGGGGTTATGCCGAAATCGGTCAGGTCGACGATTGCAAATCTGGAGTGTCTAACAACAGTGCAATAAGTCAGGACTCCTAGGGCGGAAAACCGACCGCCCCGGGGAAATCATACGGATGTGAGATCAGACGAACAGGAAATCCGCTGCTGTCACATCGGCAAGGGTCAGGCCGCGCAGGACCAGTTCTTCGCCTGTGTCGAAACTCAGCACCAGCGAGCCAGAGCTGTCGTCAACCGTAAGGTCGCCAAGACCGGTCAGCCCGAAGCTGCTTATATCCACAACATCGACACCGGATTCAAAGTCGTTGATCTGGTCGCGTTGGCCGCCCGCGTGGAACAGGAAGATATCTGCGCCGGCCCCGCCGATCAGCGTGTCATAGCCGCTTCCGCCTTCCAATTCGTCCATGCCGCGTCCACCCAGAAGGGTATCGTTGCCCTGATCGCCCAACACGGTGTCGTTGCCCTGGCCGCCATTGATCCGGTCGTGGCCGCTTCCGCCGTCGGCATAGTCATCGCCCGTCGCACCATAAAGCCGGTCATTTCCCGTTTCGCCGAACAAGCGATCATTATGGCCGCCGCCAAAAAGCTGATCGTTGTTTTCACCCCCCAAAAGCGTGTCGCGCCCGCCGTTGCCGTAAAGCCGGTCGTTTTGCGCACCGCCATGGATAAAGTCGTTGCCGGCACCGCCCTGGGCCTTGTCATTGCCATCGCCGCCAAAGATGACATCATCGCCGTTTTGGCCATAAAGCTGGTCCCGCCCGTCGCCACCGTTGATGTTGTCATTGTCGTTGCCGCCGTAAATCCGGTCTTCGCCTTCATCGCCAAACAGAGTGTCGTCGCCAACGCCGCCGTTCAGCGTATCCTGATCCGCGCCGCCTTCTACGAAGTCCGCGCCCGTTCCGGCGTTGACGAAGTCGTTGCCATCGCCGCCAAAGACAGAGTCGTCACCACCCCAGGCGCGGAACACGTCGTTGCCCGCCATCAGGTCAAGCAGTTCGTCGGTGTTGTCGCCGCTCAGGATATCATCGCCGTTTGTGGCACCCATTGGCGGGGGGTCGATTGCGCCGCTGACCCCGGGATTAGGCGATTGCGAGGTAAAACTGGGGTGGCCCAAAGCATCATAGGTTACCTCCAGGCTTTCGCCTGCGTTGGCAGTGTTGGGATATTGCACAGGGTTGAAGGATGTGCCTGTGTCATCAATCAGCGAAATCAGATCTCCGCTATTGCTCAGCTCAAGCTGCGACGTGGCAGCCGCGAACACGGTTCCAGCAGGCAGAGAGCCATACATGGTTTCAAACTGGGCCTGCGTGACACCGGGTGAGGCAAGGACCAGGCTGGCCCCGGCTGGCAACAGAAGAGGAAGGAGCCCGAGATCAGTTGTTGGCAGGCCGTCGGCATTACCGATGGCCCAACCTGCGAGATCAATCTCAGTGGCACCTGTATTTGTCAGTTCGAGAAATTCACCCACATTGTCCGCAACGGGGGAGGGGTCATACATGATTTCGGTTATTCTGATGTCGCTCGCTGGCATGTTCTTGTCCTGTCCATTTTACGCGAAAAGCAGTTTCGTCCGTTACACGCGCTCGGTGCCATCTGTTCCTGCAATACCTTTCGGTTGGGGAATCTTATCATTAACGAATTGTTATCACGTGTTTCGATCAATCGGAGAAAAAAGTGTCGAAATCGGGGAAATGGCACGGCGAAACAAGGGGGGTCGCGTTTTGCGTGTGTAAAAAGGGGAAAAGGCGGGGATAATCCCCGCCTTTTGAGTATAATTGTTGAAAGATGCGCGGGCGCGTCACTCTATCCCGATTGCGTCCCTGGTGATTCCATCAAGCAGATCCTGAACCTCTTTCATCGGGCCTTCGGGATAGTCGCGGTATCCAATAGTCACCTTGTCCGAACCGGGCATCTGGATCACGTAGATGCCATAGGGGCAGAATTGCACGTTGCCGGGATCGGTCTCCATTACCTTGCGCGACAGGGCCGCGGAGCAGAAGGAATAGACATCGGCCTTTTCAAAGATCGTGACGTTTGAGCCTACGTCGGCCTTGGTGCGTTCCAGCATATCACCGACATGCGAGACAGAGTCGATGATCAGACCCCGGTCGACGATAGCGTTCTCCAACCCGAATATGACGTCGTCAAACGCCTCGGTTGTTTCATAGGTGATAAGATTGTCGGCCATGGCGGTGGTGGCGGTCAGTGCGACGGCGGCGAGTAATGCAAATTTCATGTTCTTCCTCCCAAAGACGTGTGTTGGATGGGGTTGCCTCGTGGATTGATCCAATACAGTTTAGTTTTGACGATGTTACAGTCGTTGATACGTATCAAGATAGGATAATATGATGGGTTTTGCGATGAGCGCGTTGAATGTTCTGGTCACCGTTTTTGTGGCTGTCATTGGATTGGCGGTTTTCGTGGCGCTTGTCATGTATGTGCTGGACCGGACGCAACGCGGTGACGCGGTCAGGCGGAACTATCCCGTGATCGGGCGTTTTCGGCATTTGTTCACCTCGCTGGGCGAGTTTTTCCGACAGTATTTCTTTGCCATGGATCGCGAGGAAATGCCGTTTAACCGTGCCCAACGCGAGTGGATTGCCCATTCGACCGAGGGTAAGGGCAACACGGTTGCATTCGGTTCGACCCGGAACCTAACCGTGCCGGGTACTCCGATTTTCATGAACGCGGCCTTTCCCCCGTTGGAAGAGCAATTTGCCACCTGTGAACCTATGGTGATTGGTCAGGGGTTTGCGGCTGTGCCTTATCGTGCGCGGTCGTTTTTCAACATTTCCGGCATGTCCTATGGGGCGCTGTCGCGTCCTGCGGTTGAGGCGTTGTCCCGTGGTGCGGCCAAGGCGGGGTGTTGGATGAATACCGGTGAAGGTGGGTTGTCGCCTTTTCACCTGAAAGGCGGCTGCGACGTGGTGTTCCAGATCGGGACGGCGAAATACGGGGTGCGGGATCGTGATGGCAGGTTGAGCGATGACAAACTGCGCGAGGTGGCGGCCAACCCCCATGTGAAGATGTTTGAATTGAAACTGGCTCAGGGGGCCAAGCCGGGCAAAGGGGGTATTCTTCCGGCAGAAAAGGTCAGCGCCGAGATTGCCAAAATCCGGGGAATCGAAGAAGGCAAACCGTCGATCAGCCCGAACCGTCATGCCGAGATCAATGATTGGGGCGATTTATTGGATATGATCAGTCATATCCGCGAGGTGACGGGCAAGCCAGTGGGGTTCAAGACCGTGCTGGGCTCGTCTGATCCGTGGGAAGAGCTGTTCGCGTTGATCGAAGAGCGCGGCCATGAAAGCGCCCCGGATTTCATCACCGTGGATGGGGGGGAGGGCGGCACCGGGGCCGCGCCCATGCCCTTGATCGACCTAGTGGGCATGACCATTCGCGAGGCGTTGCCGCGTGTGGTCAATTTGCGGGACCGGCACGGGTTGCACGACCGGGTCCGTATCATAGCCAGCGGTAAGCTGGTCAATCCGGGCGACGTGGCCTGGGCCATCTGTGCAGGCGCGGATTTCGTGACTTCGGCGCGGGGTTTCATGTTTTCGCTTGGCTGTATTCAGGCGTTGAAATGCAATCGCAACACCTGTCCCACCGGGATCACCACGCACGATCCATATCTTCAACACGGGCTTGTCGCGGAAGAGAAATACAAGCGTGTGGCCGAATACGCCAAGTCTGTGGTGAAAGAGGTGGAGACCATTGCCCATTCAGTGGGCGTAGCAGAACCACGCCAGATGCGCCGGCGCCATGTGCGGATTGTCCAGGGGGATGGGCGCAGTGTGCCGATGAACAAGATGTACCCATCGGTCCCGCTGGGGTGATCGTTACAGATTTCAACGCGGTTGTGAGCTGTTGTTTGTTGGTCGAAGACCCGCTTTCGGCTAGCTCTGAAAACACATCTGAAACCCGGGGTACGCAGAGTGCCGCATGTATCATGTATAATGTGTAGGAGAGCATCATGGCCTGTCGCTGGACCAATGAATTGACACGGGACGATGTGACGCCAGAAGCGGCATTTCTGAACCGTCGCCAGATAATGGCCGGGGCCGCTGGTATGGCATTGGCGGGTGTGGCCGGGCGGGCAGCGGCCGCCGACCTGACCCCCAACAGCTGGGACGAGATCACCCATTACAACAACTATTATGAATTCGGCACGGACAAGGAAAACCCGGCAGAGCACGCGCATCTTCTGACCACCGATCCATGGAGTGTGAGGATTGACGGGTTGGTGGACCGACCCGGGGACTATGTCTTTTCCGATATTATGAAAGAGATGACGGTCGAGGAGCGCATCTATCGGTTCCGCTGTGTCGAGGCGTGGTCGATGGTGGTGCCGTGGAACGGGTTCGAACTGGCTGATCTGCTGGATTTGGCCGGGGTGAAGGCCGCCGCGAAATATGTGGCGTTCGAAACCCTGATGCGCCCCGAGGAGATGCCGGGCCAGAGGCTCCCCATTCTTGACTGGCCCTATCGCGAAGGATTGCGTTTGGATGAGGCGTTGCACCCGCTGACCATCATGGCGACCGGGATCTATGGCAAACCGATCCCGAACCAGAACGGCGCCCCGTTGCGATTGGTGGTGCCGTGGAAATACGGGTTCAAGTCGATCAAGTCTGTGGTGCGGATCACGTTGACAGACCAGGAGCCGCCGACCAGTTGGAACATGGCGAATGCGGCGGAATACGGATTCTACAGCAATGTGAACCCGGAGGTGAGCCATCCGCGATGGTCTCAGGCCAGCGAACGGGTGATCGGTGGCGGGCTGTTTGCCAGGAAAATCCCGACCATGATGTTCAACGGCTATGAGCGTGAAGTTGCGGCGCTTTATGCGGGTATGGATTTGAAGAAGAAGTATTGAGGCGTTTCGGATCGCATATGTGCGATCCGACCGTGATGGGGGGACCCGCCCCCCTTCCCCCCTTTTCACCGCGCATGGATAGGGTGGGAGTTTGCGGACAGGTTGGAAGGTTTGGACGGGAAATGGTCGAGCGTTTGAATGCAGTGTTCCGACGGGTTCCAACCTGGTGGATTTATCTGGCCGGCGTTTTGCATATCGGCTGGCTGTTCTGGCTGGGCCTTACCGGTGGATTGGGAGTGGAACCTATCAAGGCGCTGGAGCACGCATATGGCGAGATGGGGTTGAACCTGTTGGTGGCCGGTCTTGTCATAACACCTCTGCGCCGGTTTTTGGGATTGAACATGATCCGGTTCCGGCGTGCGCTGGGTTTGGTTGCCTTTGCATATATATGTGCGCATTTTCTGGTTTGGCTCATTCTGGACGTTCAGATGATCGCGCAGATTTGGGCCGATATTCTAAAGCGCCCTTATATCACCGTGGGACTGGCGGGATTTGTCGTTTTGGTTCCTTTGGCCGTGACGTCGAACAACATGTCCGTTCGCAAGTTAGGGGCGGGGTGGCGCAAGCTGCACAAGTTGACCTATATCGCTGCGGTTCTGGGTGTTGTGCACTTCCTGATGCTGGTGAAGGGATTTCCGGTTGAGCCACTTATATATGTAATGGCGATTGCCGGGCTGCTTTTGCTTCGGATTCGCCCCGGTCGATGGGTCCGCATCTGAATAGAAACAAGAATGGGGTGCCTTGAGCACCCTTTTTTGATTCTTGATTGGGTTTTCGCGCGGCTCGCCTGGCAGAATGAGGGGTGATTCAGTCGAAAAACGGGGTCATGCCGGAAAATATTTGCACTCAGGTGTTTTTCTGAGCGGGAATCGAGGGGGATCGCTGCGATTCAGGCGGCATTCGTATGTGAATCACTCGACGCTTCACCCGATTCAGGGGTGAAGCGCGAGTCGGGGCTGATTTTTTCATCTGAATCGGGGGGGCGAGTCGCCTTTTTCAGGTCGATTCCGTGAATCGCGCACCCAATTCGGGTGAATCGGAGGGGTGAATCGGCGATTCACCGGGGTGACTCGGGATGATTTGTGTTTTGGCTTGGGGGTAGATCTGTGGATAACTCAACATCTGGTATTTCGCGGCGCTGCGACGCAGCAACAATCTTGCGCAAATGCGGCCCCGAACAAAATAATAGGGAAGTAACCCCCTAAAAACACAGGAAAAATCAGAAATTTCAAAAAAAGATGCCGTTTCCTGAAAAAAGGGGTTGCGGGTATGCGCTACTAACCTTAGAACCCACTTCACCGGCGGCGCTGAGGCGCACAACGGAACGCCAGACGGAACGACGGAGCGACGCTCCAGAGGGAAGCGAGGCAAAAAACATTGAGGTAATTGAGGCGGGGCGCGCCAAGAAGTTAGGGCGCATCCAGTCGATTTTGTCTCTCGGGTCTTCGGGTCCACGCTCTTTGAAATCGCGAATATCTGAAGAGATATGTGGGCGGTTTGGTTCATTCGATGGACAAACAACTGCATATCAACATTCTTAGAGCTTTGGTTCGATGATAGAATGTCAGCTTCACTGTTTGAACGGACTTTCGGTTTCTGATGAAACCAAAAGCACAATCAAACAGATGACTTCTGATGCGTGTCCTACTCCTAGCCGGGTGGACATAGGGACCATGCCCCCAAAGCTGGTTCCCGAAGTATCAGAGATGTGCAGAGGTTCGAACGTCAAGGATAAGCTGGCAACAGCTTTTCAACTTGAGAGTTTGATCCTGGCTCAGAACGAACGCTGGCGGCAGGCCTAACACATGCAAGTCGAGCGCGCCCTTCGGGGTGAGCGGCGGACGGGTTAGTAACGCGTGGGAATATACCCGACACTAAGGAATAGCCTCTGGAAACGGAGAGTAATACCTTATACGCCCTTCGGGGGAAAGATTTATCGGTGACGGATTAGCCCGCGTTAGATTAGGTAGTTGGTGGGGTAATGGCCTACCAAGCCTACGATCTATAGCTGGTTTTAGAGGATGATCAGCAACACTGGGACTGAGACACGGCCCAGACTCCTACGGGAGGCAGCAGTGGGGAATCTTGGACAATGGGCGCAAGCCTGATCCAGCC
>PDWI01000802.1_pt1 | contig 51057 bp, 46 predicted proteins | sample 1430891 | NCBI WGS metagenome assembly PDWI01 (sample SAMN01162508, study PRJNA174530) | Oral metagenome, whole genome shotgun sequencing project. | biome: Marine environment; feature: Marine mammal; material: Swab sample of the gingival sulcus; isolation source: swab sample of gingival sulcus... | reverse complement strand
CGACCAATAAACCTCCAACAACTATTTTCTGAGCTTTAGATGATTTTAAATCTAATTCTATCTCATACTTTGTCCAATCAGTTGTTCCTTTAACACCCCGATTATTCATATTATCAAAAGCAACCGAAGGGTCTATTCGCATCCACAAACCGGCATAACCCTCAGTTACATTTTCTGTTTTTATATAGCCTGTGAGCTTGATTTTATCCCCCTTATAAATAGCAGGAATATCATACGCCCAAGCCTTAAAACCGGGAGTTTCATCAATAAATTCTATATAACCCGAATGTTTACCATGTTGAGCAACAAGGCTATCTAACTTCAAAACATATTTGCCATTACCAAAGTTTTTCCAGTCTTTTGCCTGCCCTTGCTCTACAATTTCAAAATCAAGATTACGTACAGTCTGAGCTGATACAAGCAAAGACAAAACACTAAATACAACCAATATTACTGTTTTTTTCATTGCTTTTTCTAATTAGATAGAAGAAGGAATAGGTATAACTGTATCAAGATGAGCTGTTATATTAAGTTTAAATTCATAATATAACTCATCGTGTTTTTCTATTCTAAAGGTGTAGTTTTGTTGTTCAAGCCCTTTTAATTCTATAGACATATCGTAATAGCAAAGACAATCACACATAAGGTCTCCTGATTCTTTTTCCTTTATATATATTACATTGTTTTCTAAGGAAGCGCTCGAAGATAGTTCTTCAGGACAACAGTTAAATATAGAATTAATGTGAGTTAGCTTTAATATATTATCCGAAAGCATTTTCAGATGAACACTTTCTTCTGCAAAACGTTGTCCTGCTTTACATTCTGAAAAAGAAACATTTTGTGTTTCAAACAAATGCTCATCTTTTTTACAAGCTGAAAATAATAAAGCAAAAGCCAAGGCTAAACTGATAAATGATACTGATTTCATAATATTACTCTTTTATTAAACATTTATAATAAGCAAATTTAAAGATTTTTCTTAAAAGAAGTCACTAGAATCTAAAAATTTATAAAAAACCATTTTATTTTTAGCATTCAAACTAAGGTTTTAGCCGTTACTTGGCTTTTAGTATTTTACCTTCGATAACTATATTATTTATGTGTCTGAAATTCATTAAACTCCAAAAATTTAAGAAGCCAAGAATTAAAGCCCAAAGGCTAATGGCTTTATTTATTATACGAAACAAAAAAAAGCCGGTTACTTACTTTATTCAGCAAGCTAACCGACTTTTAATATATGAGTTAAAAAATGACTCTCTTATTTCTTGATAAACTTAAAGTTTTTACCCAAGAAACGAGCAGAATCACCTAATTCTTGCTCAATACGAAGTAATTCGTTGTATTTTGCAATTCTATCTGAACGAGAAGCAGAACCTGTTTTAATTAAGCCTGTATTTAAAGCAACAGCCAACTGAGCAATAGTGGTATCTTCTGTTTCTCCAGAACGGTGGCTCATTACAGATGTAAAGTTATTCTTGTTAGCTAATTCAACAGCATTAATAGTTTCTGTTAAAGAACCAATTTGGTTTACTTTAATCAAAATAGAATTAGCAGACTGCTCGTTGATACCTCTTTGTAAACGCTTCACGTTAGTTACAAATAAATCATCACCTACTAACTGAACTTTATCGCCTAATTTAGCAGTTAATTTCTTCCAAGCATCCCAGTCATCTTCGTGTAAACCGTCCTCGATAGATAAAATAGGGTATTTTTCACACCAGTTCACCCAGTAATCTACCATTTCGTCAGAAGTTAATTTCTTATTAACAGACTCTAAGAAATACACTTTCTCTTTTTCATCATAGAACTCAGAACTTGCTGGGTCTAAAGCAATGTAGATATCTTCACCCGGCTTGTAACCTGCTTTCTCTATAGCTTCGATAACAAATTCAATAGCCTGCTCGTTTGATTTTAAATCAGGAGCAAAACCACCCTCATCACCTACGTTAGTAGAGAAGCCCTCTGCTTTAAGAACACTCTTTAAAGCGTGGAATACCTCAGTACCCATACGTAAAGCCTCAGAGAAACGCTCTGCACCTACAGGCATAATCATAAACTCTTGGAAATCTACTTTATTATCAGCGTGAGAACCTCCGTTTAAGATGTTCATCATAGGAATTGGTAAAGTATTAGCATTTACACCACCAATATAACGATATAAAGTTTGACCTGTAGAAATAGCAGCTGCCTTAGCCACAGCCAAAGAAACACCTAAAATAGCGTTAGCACCTAAATTAGCTTTGTTTTCTGTTTTATCTAAATCTATCATTACAGAATCAATTAAAGCTTGGTCAGTTACAAAATAACCTCTTAAAGCCTCATTGATATGTGTATTGATGTTATTAACAGCTTTTAAAACGCCTTTTCCACCATAACGACTGGTATCACCATCACGAAGTTCAACCGCCTCGTGTACTCCTGTAGAAGCTCCGGAAGGAACAGCAGCTCTACCTACAATACCTCTGTCGGTAATTACATCAACCTCTACTGTTGGATTACCTCTGGAATCCAATATCTCGCGAGCAATAATCTTTGATATTTGTGTCATATTCTTTGTATTTTAAATTTCTAAATTGAACAACAAAATTAATATTATTTAAGAAGAACACAAATGAAAAAAAACTATTTTTTAAACGCTATTATTTTACCCTGAAATAAAGCTTGTCGGAAGACAGAAGTCAGAAGACCGAAGTCAGAAGACGGAAGACGGAAGTCGGAGGACGGAAGTCGGAAGTCGGAAGTCGGAAGTCGGAGGACGGAAGTCGGAAAACAGAAGAGCAAAGCCCCAACAGCCAACACCCAAAACCCAACACCCAAAACCCAACACCCAAAACCCAACACCTAAACCCCAACACCTAAACCCCAACACCTAAAAACCTATGCCTTAGATTTCGTATTATTAACAATCGGCAATAATATAACAGACAGAAATCCAAAGAAAGCTAACATAAAGGTTTGTGCTGCATGAACCACTAAAGCAAAAAGACGAGCATCCGGCTCTGCAATACCTATTACGACCATAGTTGCAGTAACCATAAAATGCCAAGTGCCTATGCCCCCTTGCACCGGAGCTACCATTCCGTAACTTCCTATTACAAAAATAATCAAACCTTGCATTGGCGTTACACCCAAAGTCCCTTGGAAAGCATAAATAGGGAAATAAGTCATTAAATAATACAACAACCAAATCAAAAAGGTATAGAAAAAAAATAACTTCTTGTTTTTTAGTTTAGAAATAGATTGTATTCCATCAACAAACTCTTTTATAAGATGCTTAATTTTTACAAAAAACGACCATTGTTTTATTTTGTTTCTAAATCCCCACACCAACAAAATCAAAGCAAGCATTACACTTCCTAATATCCATAAATTTTGGGAGCTTAGCAAACGCATTACATTGCGTTCAACTACGGGATTATTATGAATAAAAGACATAAAAATATCGCTTTGAGTCAATACCAAGAAAAGGGTTAATGACAGCAACATTAAAACGTCTATAATACGTTCTAAAACAATGGTTCCAAATGAAATAGGGAAAGGAATATTTTCATATTTCTTTAAAACGGAAGGACGAACAACCTCCCCCAAGCGCGGTATAGCCAAATTGGCAAAATAAGTACTTGTTACCGCAAAAAAGGAATTAAGAAAACCGGGGTAATACTGATAAGGACGAACCAACATTTGCCATCGTATGGCTCTAACAACATGGCTCATTTCACCCAAAAACAGACTAAACAGAATCCAAGAGTATTTTACGTGTTTAAGCTCTTCAAACAATTGATCGGTGTCTTGGTCTTTATAAATCAGCCAAAACAAAAACAGCCCTATTCCTAAGAATAAGGCAAATTTTAAACCTGTAAAAATATGTTTTTTCAAACTTAAAAAATTTATACTAACTTGTTTGTTTCTGTATCAGGGAATACCAAAGCAGGTTCAAAATGTTTGGCTTCTTCAAAATCCATAGAAGCATACGAAATAATAATCACCACATCACCCACACTGGCTTTGCGAGCAGCAGGACCATTTAAACAAATTTCGCCTTTGCCCCTCTCCCCTTTTATAATATAAGTTTCAAGTCGTTCGCCGTTGTTTACGTTAACCACTTGAACCTTCTCGTGCTCAATCATATTGGCAGCTTCCAATAAAGCTTCATCTATTGTTATACTACCTACATATTGTAGATTCGCCTCAGTTACAGTAACCTTATGAATCTTCGATTTTAATACTTCAATATTCATTTGTATATAAATAAAACAGAGTATGCCAAGCAAATACTTCTTAAATTGGCTTTCTTTTTTAGAGCTGCAAAGTAAAAACAATATTATCTATTAGCCTAACATTTCCGCAAAAAACAGCTATGCAAATTGCAATTTCTTGTCCATCATTCCAATTACTAATGGCTTGCAAGCTCTTTGAATCGACCATTTCTATATATTCTAAACGGCAATATTCGGTTTGCGAAATGGTCTGACGCACTTTTTCTTGCCATTCTTGTACGCTATGCTCCTTATAGTTGGCTTTTATCTCTTTTAACGTTTGATAAATAATAGAAGCTTCGGCACGCTCTTGGGTTGTCAATCGTTCGTTACGAGAACTCATTGCTAAACCGCTTTCTTCACGAACAATAGGACAAGAAACAATGTCTATATCCATATTCAATTGCTTGACCATTTCCTGAATAATTGCCAATTGCTGAAAATCTTTTTGCCCGAAAAAAGCCTTATGAACCGGCAATAATTCAAACAAACGGGACACCACCTGCACCACTCCATCAAAATGTCCGGGGCGAAATTTCCCCTCCATTACATTGGTTAAATGGTCTATTTTTAATTGATGAGGTTTTTGTTCAGGATAAATTTCTTCTACAGAAGGAACAAAAGCATAATTACAACCTGCTAATTCCAAGAGTTCCAAATCTGCTTCCACAGTCCTTGGGTATTTTTCAAAATCTTCATTATCATTAAACTGTGTTGGATTGACAAAAATACTACAAAAGGTTAAATCGCAACTTTGTCGCGATTGCTTAATTAAAGACAAATGCCCCTCGTGCAGTGCCCCCATAGTAGGAACAAAACCTAATTGTTCTCCATTTGCTTTGTGCTTCAATACAATGTCTTGTATCTCTTTTGATGTTTTTACAATTTCCATTTCCTTGTTCTAATTTATAATTTAATGGCAAATTTTTTAAGTCTCTGGTCTATCATTTCTTTAGGGACAATAGCTTTAACGGTATCGGCTACCGCATTAATTAAGCGTTCCTTTATAAAGGTGTCCTTAATAACAATAGACACTTCGCGTACTGCCGGAGGTTGGTCTATCTGATAAATATTCTTTTGTTGCTGTTCGCTGAGCATATCAACGTACAGTTCCGGAATAACAGAATAGCCTCCGTTTTGATCGACTATATTGATTAATGTTTCTAAGTTTCCTGCTTCAAACACTTGATTATATTCTATTGAGGGATTACAAAAATTAAAAATCTGCTCTCTCAAACAATGCCCTTCTTTCAACATCCAAAGGTTATTTTCCGGCATCGTATCGGCAGACAGTGTGTTTTCTTTCAACAATACAGAATCGGGAGAATAAGCCACAAATTTTTCATAATATAAAGGTATCTCAAAATAATGTTCTAAACCCAAAGGCGTTGCGGCTATAAAACAGTCTATTTCGCCCATATCAAGAGCCTCTACCAAAGATTGAGTTGGTTTTTCTACAATAGTTAAACTAACTTGTGGATAAAGTGTTTTAAATATCTTTATAAATTGAGGCACTAAATAAACCGAAATAGTAGGAATAACCCCTACCTTAAAAGGACGTTCTAAACTGGAGACTTCCGTCAAAACCATTTCTTTGATTTTAGAAGCCTCAGCTAATGTTTTTTGAGCTTGTTCTATTATTTCTAAACCTACAGCAGTCGTTTTAAGATTTTTCTTGCTACGATCAAACAATACCAAATCCAACTCTTCTTCCAATTTTTTAACCATTAGACTTAAAGTTGGCTGTGTAATTTGACATTTCTCAGAGGCTTTTTTAAAGCTTCCGGTATTGTAAATAGCGACAATATATTCTAATTGTTGTAAGGTCATCTCTCTTTTATAAAATCAATGCAATATTAAATAAAATCTATTTGTTTGGGACTATCTACCCCCTTATTTTTGCAAAAGAAATTTTAACAATAAAAAACAAATACAATGAACAGAATAGGAATTGAAAATAAATCAGCAGAAAGTTTAAGCCAGAAATTGGGAGAATTATTGGCTAACTACCAAGTATTTTACGCTAACGTACGCGGATTTCACTGGAACGTGAAAGGGAATCAGTTTTTTGAGTTACACGCTAAGTTTGAAGAGTTATACAACGACCTTAATCTAAAGGTAGATGAATTGGCGGAACGTATCTTAACTTTAGGACAAACTCCTGAACACAGATACAGTCAGTATGCTCAAAATGCTATCTTAAAAGAAGTCAACGAAACCTCTGACGGCGTGGCTAATGTTGAACATATCGTACAAAGTTTCGAAGTCCTTATCAAACAACAACGCGAATTATTAGAGCTCGCCGGTGATGCTAAAGACGAAGGAACAACCGCCCTAATGAGCGACTATATTAGAGAACAAGAAAAATTAGTATGGATGTATTCTGCATTCTTAAACAAATAATTAATTAATAAAAACAATAAACAATGGAAAACACAGAACAACAAGCAGTAAGTATGCCAAGGATAGGCGATGCTGCACCGGAATTTAAAGCCGTAACCACTCAAGGAGATATTAATTTCCCTTCAGACTATAAGGGCAACTGGGTTATTTTATTCAGCCACCCTGCTGACTTCACACCTGTATGCACTTCAGAATTTATCACCTTTGCTTCTATGGAAGAAAAATTTGCAAAGGTCAATACCAAATTAGTAGGTTTATCGGTAGATGGATTATACAGCCATATTGCTTGGTTAAGAACTATCAAGGAAAAAATCGAGTACAAAGGAATGAAGGACGTAGAAGTTAATTTCCCATTAATAGAGGATATTACAATGAACGTCGCCAAAAAATATGGTATGATTCAGCCTAACGAAGACACTACCAAAGCAGTGCGTGCGGTTTTCTTTATCGACCCTAAAGGCGTTATTCGTTCTATGATTTATTACCCACTTAGTTTAGGTAGAAACTTTGACGAATTATACCGTGTAATTGTAGCCCTACAAACCGCTGATGAGTTTGATGTAGCTACCCCTGCCGACTGGTATCCGGGCGATGATGTAATTATAGGACCTGCCGGCTCTTGCGGAACCGCCAAAGACCGTATGGAAGACGATGAAATAGAGTGTAAAGACTGGTTCTTCTGTACCAAAAAGTTAGACAAACAAATGGTTCTTGATAACATTATAAAGAAATAATTTAAAATAGAATCAACCATTAAAAAGAAGCTTGACTTATTGTAGGTCAGGCTTTTTTTTATGATGAATGATGAATTTGTTGGAAAGTTTTAAGGTTTTAGCCTTTGGCTTTTAGCATTTTGCCTTCAGATACTAATTCTATATACAATAGGGCTTTACACTTTTGCAAAATGGTATATGGTATACCCGACAGGGCTCTCCGCTTGCGAAAAATGCTGTAGTACATATATAATAAGGTGTTATCTTTTTTAATTTGATAATGTGCTAATGCGGTAATTTGATAATGTAGTAATGGGATAATGGGTTAATATGGCAATTTGAAAAAATCTCAATCCTTAATTCACTAATTGTTAATATGTTGAAAGTTAACTCCCTAATACCTAATACCCAATACCCAACAACAAAATTCATCATTCAAAATTCATAAATCATAATTCAAGCCCCTTCCCTAAAACTGATTAATTAAACCAAAGTGAACTTTAGCATCTTTAATTGAGAAAGGATCTTTTTTCTTTTGACCTAAGGCATAGGAAATAGTAAAGATTCCTGCCGGTGTTCTAAAAAACACCCCTATTCCTAAACCGATGGGGTAATCGTAGTAATAAGTTTCCATTCTTTTTTCAAACCAAGCCCAATCACAAAACACATAAAAAGCCGATTGCTTTTCGAAGGCAAAGCGGTACTCCAAAGTGGATACTACATAAGAAGAAGCGTAAATAGAAGATTCTAAAAAGCCTCGTAAACTTTTCAATCCTCCTATGCGATACATTTGGTTCTTAAAAATAGATTCTGACTTTAGAAAAGCTGAGGTCTGGCGCAACAAGAGAATATGCTTATGCTTATAAAGATTAACAAAATATTGCCACTCACAAGCGGCCGTATATTCTGCCAAACGCTGATTAGAAGTGGTATCAGAACGATTTTTCTTGCTTCCTATCTCCAATTCACTTTTCAAAGAAAAACCGGAAGTCGGGTTAAACAAACGGTTTAATGTAGAATAAAAAAAAGCAAGCCCATAAGTATTAACACTATAATTCTTAATATCCTGATGTTCATTTTCATTATTCAAAATATTAGATTGAGTTCGCTTATATTGAATACCAAGATAATTCTGCCCTTGATAATAATAATTAACTCCTCCCTTAAAAGAAGTATTTAAGTAATCTTCAGACTGCTTCAATAAAGAAAATCGAGCATCAAGCCCCAAATTGGTATTCAACAAATAAGGCACAACAGCTCCAAAAGAAAGCGTCTGAGAACTGCTATCCACTCGTTTCCAACTAAAATCGATGCTTTCTGACTGCCTAAAAACATTGTTTAAAGACACATTAAGATTTCCTGTTAGCATTAATTTAGAAGAAGTCAATCCATCTTTAACAGAAGACAAGCCCACTACCCCATCAAAACGGTTGTTTTTAATCGCTTTCAAGGGTAAAATAACTTTTAAACCCTCTGCTTCTCGCTCCAAAGACAAATGACCATTCAACTGAGCAAACTTAAGCTGGTTTAATGAAGCTTCAATCTCCTTTATTTTAGAAAAATTAAAAGCATCGCCTTTTTTCAACCCGGTATATCCTCTTAAAAAAGAAGATGAAACACGAACATTCCCCATAATCTCCACAGAAGAAACAGTAACCCACTGCCCTTTGTTAATCGCCAGTTTAGCAGTTATATTTCCGCCTTGTATATCGATTTGCTCCAATTGTACCGAAGAATAAGGATAGCCCTTGTTTTCTAAATAAGTAATTATTTTCTTATTTTCTTCCTCTATATCAAAAGCATCTACCTCCTTATCGCGAAAATATTTGGATTTGACGGCTTCCAAAACAGGACGATTTTCCTCATCAATCAACACTTTAACTTTATTATAAAGTCTGCCCACGTGAATGTATAACGACATTTGATTTATTTCTGATGAAGCCTTTAGCCTAACAGAATCTATAGATAACTCAAAATATCCCTGATATATTTTCTTTTGAATTTGAGACAATACATCTTCCATACACTCGGAAGAATCTTTATATAATAAATGATTTTTAAAGCCCTTAAAAGAAGTTGGAACTTGGGTACAAATAATTTTACTCTGTACTTTTTGAGCGAATACAGTATTGCCCCATATCATAGCTAAAAGCAAAGATAAGTATTTAAAATTTCTATACCATTTGTAAGCTAAATTCATCCAATTTAAATTGACTTTCTTAACAGCACAAAAATACGTTTAATTTTTAATTATTAGTATTCTACAGTTATTTTAGAGAGTAAGCACATCCTCAAGAAATAGAGATTCCAAAATCAATTAACGAATGGTTAAAGCACTCATACTAACAATATAAACGTTCTTATAATAAAAATTAATAATATCTTTATACGTGTAGCCTTCCTCTGCCATTTTCATAGCTCCCTCTTGCGCCAATCCCACGCCGTGACCGTATCCCCTTCCACTTAAAACAATATCTCCTTGACTGTAATTAATTGAAAAATAAGTAGAGCGAAGTTTAAATGCCTTACGCATATTCGTTAACAAAAGAGAATCGGAGCCAAATTTATAGTATTTTTGTCGTCTAAAATCAGTATCTATAAAATCCTTTCCGGAAACCATTCTGTTAATTTTGAAGCCATTTTTCTTTAAAAATTGCAACCATTTAGAATAAGGAATTTTTTTCTCCCATTCAAAATTATTGCCCTCCACACTAAAGGTATCTACCATCATTGTTAAATAAGAACGAGGCTGTTGCCAAACCCACTCTGCCGGCGAAGTCAAACCTCCACTATTGGAGTAAAAAGCAGCCGTAATCAAATGCAAATCGGCATCTACAATTACCAAGCCATCTGTTTCTTTACAAGCTTCTTTAATTAAATCTGAATAACGAACTCTATTTTTATACGCCTGACAATGCACTTCGTCACACAAGTTATATCCATCTTGCTGATGCTTTCTTAAATTAACCAACAAATAAGTTCTACACAAAATAGCCTGTGTTTTATAATATGCTTTAGGCGCCTTAGAACCGCCCTCACTCTCCACAACTCCTTGTATATATTTTTCTATATTAACCCTATTAACCAGACTGATACGCCCTTTTCGATATTTAATTTTCAAATGCCCTTCATATTCGTGAGCCGGTAATTTAGGTTTATTTGAAGTAATTCTAAATATATTGTTTTTTCCTATTCCCTTAATATCAATATATTTAAAATATCCTAGAACCCCTTTTTTACTTTTGACCTGTATTCTTCCTCTATTCAAATTGAAATACAAAACGTCTTTCTGACCTAAAACAGCTACTCTTTTACCTTTAGCAACCAGTTTATACGTTCCAGAAACAACCGTTACCACAAAAGAAGACATTTTATGTTGCGTCAATAGGCCAATATCAACCGTTTTAGAAAAAACAGAAATACTAAATAACAGAAAATATATTAAAGCTTTTACTCTCAAAATATTAACTTATTTTATTAAACATATCTTCTGCAATTCGCTGAGATGCGCCCTCTCCCTCTAAAACCGCATTAAAACGGTCATAATCTTTTAATTGTTGGTCTCTAAATGGCGTATTCAATATTTTATTCAATTCAAGATTAATATTTTTAGGGTTTAAATCATTTTGTATTAATTCTTTTACAACTTCTTCATCCAATATTAAATTAACCAAAGAAATAAAACGAATGTTTACCAAACGCTTAATGATATGATACGTCAAGCCTCCCATTTTATAGCAAACGACTTGAGGCACATTAAACAAGGCGGTTTCTAAAGTAGCTGTTCCTGAAGTTACTAAAGCGGCATAACTATTCATTAACAAATTATACGTGTCGTTTTCTACCAAAGTCACTTGGTGTCCCGAGCATAAGTTGGCTACCCAATCCACATCCACTGAGGGCGCCACAGAAACCACAAACTGAAAATCAGAAAAATGCTCTACAGACTCTAACATTAAAGGCAACTTTGTACTGATTTCTCTTTTTCTACTACCCGGTAACAAAGCTACAATAGGCTTTTCTGTTAAAGCATATTTCTCTAAAAACATCGCTTTGGTCAATGCCTTGTTTCTTTTAAAGTTGGCAATAGCATCCAACAAAGGATGCCCCATATATTGAGCAGAATAATCATAACGCTCATAGACCTCCTTCTCAAAAGGCAGTATAGCATACATTTCATCAACATAAGCCTTAATTTGCTTAACACGAGAACTTTTCCACGCCCAAATCGTTGGCGAAATATAGTAAAATACTTTAATATGATGTTGTTTCAGAAATTTAACTAAACGCAAATTAAAACCGGGATAATCCACCAAAATAACTACATCAGGCTGATAATCCAGAATTTGTTGCTTTATTAACTTGAAATTTTTCAATATAGCTCTTAAATTCAAAACTACATCTACAAATCCCATAAAAGCCAATTCTTTATAGTGTTTCAAAGGCGCCTCTCCCGACACATTTTGCATTAAATCGCCACCCCAAAATCGAAAATGAGCTGCCGAGTCATAATTCTTCAACTCACAAATCAAATTAGATGCATGCAAATCGCCGGAAGCTTCTCCTGCCACTAAAAAATATTTCATAAAGTGATAAGTTCAAATTTCAACATAAATGCAGCCACCATCAGAATAACCATTGAAAACATTATCCCCCAAACTGCCCTATAATATTTCTTTTTCATAAAAATAAAAAACGGCAGTAGATTAGGAATCGCACATAAGCTTAACAAAGCCGATAATCGACTGATTTTTTGCAACCTTTCTAAAAATTCTAACAATGTAAAATGAATATTATAATCCATATTGACAAAGATAAGTGTTAGAAAAGGCAGTAAAAAACCTATAACAACCCCTAATAAACGATTATTTAATATTTCTTTTAAAGGTTTACTCATTCCAGTCCCACTTTTTCAGGTCTTCCAATTCTTCGTAAGATGTTGTATCTATTTGTGTTGGCACCAAACTAATGTAATTATTTTTCAAAGCCCACTCATCTGTTTCCTCATTATCAGGCTCAAAATTATTAAAAGTTCCTGTCAACCAAAAATAATCTCCCCCATTAGGGTCTATTCTATGCTCATAAATTTCTTTCCAAACGCCCTTGGTGGTCTTGCAAACCTTAATTCCCTTTATTTCCTTTAAAGGAATATCAGGAACATTAACATTCAAAAAAGTTTGATCTGCCAACCCGTTCTTTAAAACCTGCTTAACAATTTGAGGAATAAAGTGAGTCACTGCCGAAAAATTAGCATCTGCATCGTGATTTAACAAGGAAAATCCTATAGACGGAATACCATTCAAACAGCCCTCTCGAGTCGCTCCTAAAGTTCCAGAATAAATAACACTAACAGAGGCGTTAGAACCATGATTAATTCCTGAAAGCAATAAATCAGGGGTTCTTTCCAACAGCCTATTTATAGCTATTTTAACACTATCAACAGGCGTTCCGTTAATAGCATATATTTCTAAATTGTCCTCTTTTTTAACCGTTCGTATGCGCAAAGGACGTTTCATTGTAATAGCATGAGACATTCCCGATTCTCCTTGCTCAGGTGCCACAACAACTATTTTACCAAAAGGTTTTATCGCCTCTATTAAAGAAGCCAAACCTTTAGCACGTACACCATCATCATTAGAAACTAAAATAAGAGGTTGATTATCAGACATTATATTTATTTTTTTATTTTCAGAATATTTTACAAACTTATTTTTAATAAGAAAGACAAAGTAACACAATTATTCATTATCTGCAAAAAAAGATTTTATAGCCTACCCTTTTGCTACTTGACAGATAGGATACTTAAATAAAATTTAAAGTATAAAGTATGAAAAGCTTCAACACAAAACACTTATAACAAACATATTAACTAAAAAACCAATCGTTTTTAAAATAAAAAACAGATATACAAAAAAACAACTAACCCACTAATTTTTAATGGGTCAGTTGTCTTTATAAAATATTTTATCGACAATTAATCTTTCAGATTAAATATCTAAGCTTCTTATCTATTAATCGTTAAAAAGTGCTTATATTCAAACACTTCATTTTGACTGTCTTTTCCTGATATGATATAGAAATAAGTACCTTGAGAAACAATATTACCATTTCTATCTATACCATTCCAACAATAATCTTTATCAGTCCACGAGTAAACTAAGCTTCCACTTCTATTAAATATTTGAGCCTTAAACTGGTGTGTACCCTTAGGAACACGAACAATGAAACAATCATTAAAACCATCGTTATTAGGCGTAAATACATTAGGTAACTTACATGGAGAAGCATCAATATGAATAAGCGTATCTATAACCTGCTCAGGACAATTCTCTTTTTTAGTTTTTAACTGAACAAGGTAATTACCTGATTTAGAATAAATATGCTCCGGTTTATTATCTTCAGAAAAATCTTCATCTCCGAAACTCCAAGACACAGACATATTTTCTGTTATTCCCTCAGCATTAAAGTAAATAGGATAACCTACTTCTTGTTTTAAAGCATCTATCTCTATATCAAGTTCTCTTTTTTGATGTTGAGGCACTTCCACCTGCACTTGATGAGGACACTCGGAATCATCATACAATTGTATATCATAAATACCGGCTGATAAATCATTAATCTGATTATCTACCAATTCATAATCATACGATTTTAAATAATAATTTTCAGGCACTTCAAAAATTATATCACATTTATTATCACAAGGATTAGATGATATATTGAAGCTTATATTTTTCATAGCTTGATTGAAAAAGACGCTAAAAGTATCTGTTTTTTCTTTTGTTTTAAAAGTAACTAAAACCACTTCTTGCTCACTATATTCAACTTTTACCTGATACGAATTTAAATATACAAAACGAACATTCCTATCAGCCAACCACTCTCCCTCTACCTCTTTGTCCAAACTCAATAAACAAGTTGAACCACACACTTTACGCTGCTCAGCTGAAATATGAAAATCTACTTCCTGATGATTATCAGAATCTTTCAACGCAGGCTTATCTTCTTTAGAATCATTGGACTCTTTAGGCTCTATATTCTCAGAAAGTGTCTTTTCTGCTTTATTCTGAACGTATTTATCAGCTTGAACCTTCTTCGTTTTATCTAAAGAATGAGTTTCTGCTAATTCTTCCGAACGCTCTTGTTGAATAAGGTTTTTATTCTCTTTTTGAGCTATTGAAAGAGCTTCTAAATTATTATTTTTCTCATTTTTATTAATAGTATCCGCTAAAACCAAGATATCGTTATTGATAGGTGGTGTACCATCTGCCTCCAATATCAACCATGAAAAAATAGCTACTAAAGCCGCAGCAGAAAGTCCCAACACTGTTTTCAACCATAAAGGTTTGGTCGTTACAGGCTTCACCCCCACCTTTTCAAAGATTTTTTGTGTTAAATCTTCGGAAACTTCAGGTTCAAAGTTTTCAAATCGTTGTTTAAATATATCGTTCATCTTGCTGTATATTTTGTTCTAAGTTTTTCTATTCATTTATAAAATACCCTTTCTCCTTAAGTACTTCCTGTATTTTTTGTCGTGCTCTTAGCAATCGTATTTTTGAAGTACCTCTACTAATCCCCAATATTTCAGCTATTTCTCTATGAGAATACCCTTCTATAGCACTCATATTAAAAATCAATCTCATATCATTCGGTAACAAATTAATAACTTCTAACAGCTCATTGGTTGCTACCGAAGACGGAATGTTGTTGTTAATATTTTCGTTGTACTGCTCAAATTCATCTTGATAATTTAATTCTAACAAGTTGTTATTACGGTAATGTGAAATCGCCGTATTAATCATTATCCTTGTTATCCAAGTCTTAACATTAGACTTTTCTTGAAAATTATCAATACTTTTATACACCCTCAAAAAACCTTCTTGCATAACATCCTCGGCTTCTTCCCTAGTTGAGGTATAGCGCAAACACAAACCCAACATAGAAGAAGCATAATCTTGATACCATTGCTGAAATATTTTATCTTTCCCTTTCATCTAGCATTCTACCTTATTAGTCGCAAAAAACGGGGTAAGGGTTACAAGCAAACTGCTTTTTTTTACATCTTTTTAAAACAACCACAAATCACTGAAAACAAACCCATTACAAACAGAAAACAGGCTATTGTTAATAACTATAGAAAATATTTTTTACAAAATCATCTAAAAAACAGCATTTCAAACCTCAATTTATTCCTTTATCAGCTTATAAACAGACCAACTTGATTCTGTCAAATTAACTATTTTTACCCAATAAATCCCCTTAGGAAAAGAACTTAAATTAAAGGTTTTATTTTTTGTCACTAAACATTTTTTACCTAAAGCATCATAAACTTCTATCAAACCATCATCAAAAGAATACTCTACACTCACATTACCAATAGTTGGATTGGGGAAAACCCTCACCTCATTAAGCGCTATATAAGGAACAGACACGTTAGGCTTAATAATTTCAATATCTTTTTGCTCTGAAATAGGACAAGCATGTTGATAAGCTGTAAATTGCAATTGATATTGTCCGGACTGAGAATAAATATGTAGGCCACTATCTTGCTGACTCAATACATTATCCCCAAAATTCCATTCTACACTATCTACCCTAACAGACTGATGATAAAACGACAAGCTATCTTGTTGAATCTCATAATGCCAATCGATAATAGGTCTGTAAGCATCAAAATACCAATCCTCTTGATGATTTAAAACAATACTATCAGCTATTCTTTGAAATCGCTTAGCATCTTCTTCTGTCAAAGTAGCATAAAAATCAGAATAAGAAGATTCTTTTCTAAAAATAGAGGCATACATAGCACAAGCTATAATATAAGAGCCTTTTGCATTGGGATGAATATCGCCTGTACTTCCCCAAAGCATTTCGGAGGTATCCAAGTTCCAAGCATACCTAATCGCTTCTCCGGCAGGAACAAAAGGAACAGAAGTGTGCTGAGATAAATACTCTACATTGTGACGTATTAAATCCATTGTTTCGTTATAGGTATTCAAATTTTCCTCTGTATTTCCCCATACACCATACGATATTTCATAATAAAAAACCTTTGCACAAGGGCTATATTTATAAATAGAATCCAGCAAAATCTGTGCTCTATCGGAGGTCACTTCTATTGGATAAGAATGAGAAATAGACTCTGACGAACCGGGCTGCAATACCACATAATCCCACTGTGTACTGCGAAACAAATCAAATAACTCATCAGACTCTATATGATGAACAAAACCAGTTCCCCCCGGAGCATACACTTGCAAATCTACATTATCCCCCAAAGAATGAGCTATCTTTTGAAAAGACTGAGGCATATCGTTAAAATAGGTTATACTATTACCCACAAACAAAACCTTAAGAGAATTATTATCTTCTTTAAGCTGAGAAAACCCCAATGAAGCATAAAAAACAATTATAAATGATACAATATATTTCATAAAAATAAATCTAAACTAAAAAATATCTCACAAATATATCTTTTTTCCATCTAAGAATTAAAAATAAACCTGTAAAAAACCTATTTTAAAGCCATTTAAACCTCTAATTTAGATTTCAACATAAAAACAAGCTTAAATTACCTTTTTTTATTTAATTTCGCGAGTTAATATAAATTTCAAATTAGCAATTACACGATTTGCTATTTCAGGTTTCTAAAGGTAAAAACAAAGTCTTTTTTCTTCGGTTACTTGGAGTAATAAATCAAATTAAATACAAAAAAACAATGTCAAGCATAAAAGAAATACAAGACAACATCATAGAAGAAATGTCCGTTTTTGACGATTGGATGGATAAATACAACTATATCATAGAATTAGCAAAAGACCTCCCTCCTCTTTCTGAAGAATACAAAACACCTCAGTATATTATAGAGGGATGCCAATCTAAAGTATGGGTAAACGCAGAATTAGTGGATGATAAAATTCGATTTTACGCTGATTCTGATGCCATTATAACAAAAGGTATTATCGCTCTTTTGATTCGTGTAATGGACAATCAAGCTCCAAAAGACATCATAGATATAGACCTATTCTTTTTAAAAGAAATTGGTTTACAAGACAATTTATCTCCTAACAGAGCCAATGGTTTAGTTGCTATGATAAAACAAATGAAGCTATATGCTTTAGCTTTTAACACTAAAATGAACGCTTAAAAAACCCAAACAATGGATATACAAGAAAGATTACAATTAGAAGAAGCTATTATAGGTGTTTTAAAAACCATTTACGACCCTGAAATTCCTGTTAATATTTATGAATTAGGTTTAATTTACAAAATAGATATTGACGATGATTACAATGTTGATGTAGAAATGACTTTGACCGCTCCTAACTGTCCCGTAGCAGATAGTATTGTTATGGAAGTGCAAGACAAAATTTCTTTTATTCAGTCTATTGAGTCAGCAAAAGTAACTTTAGTTTTTGACCCGCCTTGGGAACAAGATATGATGAGCGAAGAAGCTAAATTAGAGTTAGGATTTTTATAAAAAAGAAAAGATTATGTTTAGTAAATACAGCGAAATAGTTAATAGAGCTTGGGAAGACAGAGAATTATTAAAAAACGAAGCAACTTCTTCTGTTGTTGAAAAAGTAATAGAGTTTATAGACGAAGGAAAATTACGTGTAGCTGAACCTTTATCGGACGGAACATGGCAAGTTAATGAATGGGTAAAAAAAGCCGTTGTAATGTATTTCCAAATTACCAAAATGGAAGTAGAAAAAATAGGTTCTTTTGAATATTACGATAAAATTCCTTTAAAGAAAGACTACAAAGAAAAGGGTGTCAGGGTGGTTCCTAATGCCGTAGCTCGCTATGGGGCTTATATTTCCGAAGGAGTTATTATGATGCCCTCCTATGTGAATATAGGAGCTTACGTAGATAAAGGCACAATGGTGGACACTTGGGCTACTGTGGGCTCTTGCGCTCAAATCGGGAAAAATGTACACTTAAGCGGAGGTGTTGGTATTGGTGGCGTTTTAGAACCTTTACAAGCCGCTCCCGTTATTATTGAAGACGGTTGTTTTATCGGCTCAAGATGTATTGTTGTAGAAGGTGTGAGAGTGGGTAAACAAGCTGTACTTGGAGCTAATGTTGTCATTACGGCTTCTACCAAAATAATAGATGTTACAGGAGACCAACCTAAAGAATTAAAAGGTTATGTTCCGGAACGTTCTGTAGTTATACCCGGCACTTACCCTAAACAATTCCCTGCCGGAGAATACCAAGTACCTTGTGCTTTAATTATCGGACAACGTAAAGCTTCTACCGACTTAAAAACGTCCTTAAATGATGCCTTACGAGAATTTAACGTACCGGTCTAATATTTTAATATCTTTTTAAAATATGAAAATAGCCTTTGATGCCAAAAGAGCCTTTGCCAACAAAAGTGGTCTGGGAAACTACAGCAGAGATGTCATTAGAAATCTTTCTCAACAACCTGATTTAGATTTATATTTATTTTCTCCTGTAACGGAAAGTTCACTCATCAACAGCAATGAGTACCAAACCATTATTCCGGAAGACCCTATTGATAAAGCTTTTAAGTTTTATTGGCGCTCTTTTTCACAAGTCAAAGAGGTACTTCGCTTGAAGATAGATTTATATCATGGGCTAAGCAACGAAATTCCTTTAAGCTTAAAAAAGGCTTGTAAAACAGTGGTTACCATTCACGATTTAATTTTCAAACGTTATCCTGAATGGTACCCTTTTTTTGATAGAAAAATATACGATTGGAAGTTCAAAAACGCCTGTATCAACGCTGATACTATCATTGCTGTTAGTGAACAAACCAAGCAAGATATTATTGATTTTTACAACATCAACCCTGATAAAATAAAGGTAGTCTATCAGACTTGCAATGCTATTTTCAAAAAGCAATGCGATACCTTATTCAAAGAACAAGTAAAAGAAAAATATCATCTTCCGGAACATTTTATTTTGAATGTGGGAACGATAGAGCAACGAAAAAACGCTTTTGAAATAGTTAAAGCAATACATCAACATGCTATTGACGTTCCTTTATTTATTGTAGGTCGTTCTACCGATTACGCCCAAAAGATACAAGCTTATATTAAAGAGCATCAACTGGAAAACAAAGTATTTCTGCTACATAATGTCAACACAGAGGAATTATCAGCATTATACCAAATGGCGGATGTTTTTATTTATCCATCGACCTTTGAGGGTTTTGGTATTCCTATTATAGAAGCCTTATATTCAAGAACACCTGTCATTACAACAAAAGGAGGATGTTTTTCAGAACCGGGAGGTGATGCGGCTCTATATTTAGAAAGCATCAATCCGCAAAATATAGCCGATGCCCTAAACCAAGTATTATCTGACAAAGATTTAGCAGAAAATATGGTCAGAACAGGCACACAGCACGTTCAAAAATTTAATGCTGACACTTTAACCCAACAACTTTTAAACGTTTATAAAGAAACCCTTGGAAAGTAAGTATTAATTTTTGCCCCAAATAAAACAAAATGATAAAGTCCATCTTAAAATATTTTGTCGGAATTTATGCTCTATCGGTTATTTTGATGAGCTTGGTACGTTTAATATTGTTTTTCACAATGATAAGCCTACCACTAGCCCCAAATGAAATGAATTGGCTGAGCACTCTATTTCTAAAAGGCTGGGCTTTCGATTCCCTTATCACTTCCTACATACTGGTACTTCCTCTATTATTTTTGTTTTTCTATTCGTTTTTTTCAAAACATTATAGCCCTAAATTATGGCGCAATATAGGTCGTTTTACACTCTTTTTATTGATACCTATTTTCGCAATACTATTTATAAACATCCCTAATTTCAAATACCATAACGCACCTTTATCACTTTCTGATTTTGAATACCTTAAATACTTCAAAACGACAGTTGGAATGATTATTTCAGAAGCTTCCTATTGGCTATATTTTATATGTTTTCTGATTTTTATTTTAGCGCTTCATCTTTCAATTCGTTGGATAGCAAAAAAAACTATATTAAAAGCACCTCAAGCTGTCGCAAAGAAGTTACCTCTAACATTGCTTTTTTTACTTTTAATAGGGTTCAGTTTTATAGGAATGAGAGGTTCTCTAAAACGCTATCCTTTACGAGTTAGCAATGCTTCTTTTTGCAATAATAGTACATTTAACAAAATAGCCTTAAACCCTGTTTTTTATTTAATAAAAAGTCTCGAAAATCAATCAAAAGGATTCTATACTTTAGGAGATATAGTTAATACTGATAAAGCTTACAAAGAAGTTCAAAAGGCATTGGGCATTAAGCCTATACAAGGTAAAAACATCAGTAGAGAAGTCCTTTTTGATACAGACACAAACTCCAAAAAGAGAAATGTCGTTATTATTTTAGAAGAATCCTTATCTATGGATTATCTAAAGATGAAACAAGAAAATGGTTCCACTCTAATGCCTTTTCTTCATAAATGGATAAAGAAATCCTATTTCTTTGAACATTTCTATTCCTCCGGAAACCATACCAACAACGGTATTTTATCTACTTTATACGGTTTCCCAACTATCTTTAACCGACCTTCTTTACAAAATAAAGATTCCTTATACCAAGGCTTGCCTTTCTCCTTGAAACAACACGGCTATTCTAATTATTTCTTTCTTACAGGCAACCCTAATTACGACAATATGAGTGGTTTTTTATACGATTGTGGTTCTTTCGATAGAATTTATAGTTTAGAAGATTATCCCAAAGATAAAGAAGTGAACAACTTTGGTGTTTCTGATGAATTTTTATTTGAATTTGGAATCAAAAAATTAAATGAAATAGCCAAAAACAAAGCTCCCTTTTTAGCGACTTTCTTAACCGTAAGCAATCACCCGCCTTTAATTATTCCTAATCAATTCAAAAACAATAAGGAAACAGATGCCAAAAGAATAATGATGTTCGTTGATTACACATTAGAATATTTCTTTCAAGAAGCATTAAAACAAGATTGGGCTGAAAATACCATTTTTGTAGTCTTAGGAGATCACGGAAAAATTTTAAACAAAAATCAACTACCAATGGCTTTGGGATATAACCATATCCCTATGATGATTTATTCTAAAGAAATAGAAAAATCACCTCAAGTTTTTTCACAATTTGGAGGTCAAATAGACATCTACCCTACCATAATGGGATTATTAAAGTTACCTTACACCAATAACAGTCTAGGAATTGACCTTTTTAAAGAAAAAAGACAACAAATGTTTTTTGTAAGTAACACGCACTTAGGCTGTATCAACCAACATTTTTTATACACCTTCGACTTAGAAAATAAAACAGAAGGCTTATTCGAATACCAAACTACGGATAAAAGCAATAAAATTAAAGCCTACCCTAAAGAGGCTCAAGCCCTAAAACAATACGGCTTTTCAATGCAGAAAATAGCTGAAGAAGAAATTTTAAAGTAAGCTCTAAACAAGAACATCTAAGAAATATTATTTTCTTAGCCCTTTTTATACTGAAATAATTTACCCAAAACAAAATAATTTAACGCCAGAGATTACGTTCTTCGACTCGAAAATGGCATTTACTAATAGAACTTACACCCTTCTAATTATTGGTATTTTCTTTCAAAAAGAAGTTTATTTACAACATCTTAAGAGTTTTATTCCAGACTTCAAAGGTCTTTGAAAACTTTAAATCCTTTCAAGTCAAAACAATATATCATTTCACACAATAACACAAAATGAACTACCTAATCAAAGCCCCCAAATATATTTTCTTAGGAAACACTTTTTAGAAGATTTGTCTATAAACAAAAGAGGACAAAAATGTCTATTTTAATACGAAATGATAGGTGATTACACCACTTTGTTTTGAAGGAGCAGAGTCTTTTTTATCAAAGCGGGTATTTAAAGCAGCTTGTTGCGCCGCTCTTAGAAGAGCTGAATCAAATGTTGTAGAACCCTTTACACCGGGCTGTGCTGAAATTACTTTTCCTTCTCTATCTACTATAATCTTTACCTTAACAATACCTTGCTCATTGCTATTGTAGATAGGCTTTGGAAGACCTTTTGCCTTCCTTCCTTTCAAGCTGTATCCAACTCCTCCGGAACCGGTTCCACTACCTGTATATTGATTAGAATTAGGGTCTCCTGTTTCTTTTCCTTGATTCCCCAAACCTCCGGCTTCTCCTTCTGAATTAGAAGTTGTAGCCTCTGCTGTTTCAGCATTGTTTTCATACAATGCCATAGGATCAACTTGACGCTCTTCCTCTACTTTTTCTTCAACCTTAACTTCCTCGGTCTTTTTTTCCTCTTTAACCACCTTCTTCTCAGGAACAGTAGTGACAGACTCCTCATAGTCTTGCGTCATATTAGACTCCTCAACCGGCACTTCTTCAACCTTAGTGATGACTTTTTTAACCTTAACAGGTTCTTTTATCCCTAAGCCTATATCGGAATCGCCAAAATCAATCATAATTCCCTCTTCTTCAGGTAAAGGCAAAGGAGTTACAAAAGCCATTATCATTAATAATCCAAACAAAACGGCAGTAAATACCGCAGTAAAAATCATACTTTTTCGCTTATAATCGTTGTCTTGCATATATAATAGAACTAAATTATAAAATGGATTATTAATCTATTTCAAAAAACTATTTTATTTAATAGGACTGGTTGCTAATATTACTCTAAATTTATTATCCTTAGCAATATTCATTACCTTAACCACCTCTTCCATAGGAACTGATTTATCAACGTGCAAAGATAATGTTGGTGTTTCTTCTTTAGCCAATTCCACTCTAAGCTTATACTCCAAATCAGCTAAATCTTTGACAGGTGTTTCTCCTACAAAATATCTAAAATCTTTGGTAATAGATACTGTAGTCTGTGGTTTAGCAGGAGATTGACTATTACTCTGTGGCAACAATAACTTCAAAGCATTAGGAGCTATCAAAGTAGAAGTTACCATAAAGAAGATAAGCAACAAGAAAACAATATCTGTCATTGAAGACATATTGAAATCAGCACTTACTTTATTTCTTGATTTTAAAGCCATAACAATTTTTAATCTAAGAAACAGGTTCGTTAAGAATATCCATAAATTCTGTAGAGCTGGTTTCTAACATATGAACCACTTTATCTACTCTTGCCACAAGGTAGTTATAAGCAAAATAAGCTATAATTCCGACTATCAAACCGGCTACAGTAGTTACCATTGCCGTATAAATACCACTTGACAACAAAGAAACATCTATATTGTTACCGGCTTGCGACATATCGTAAAATGCACGAATCATTCCCATTACAGTTCCCAAGAAACCAATCATAGGCGCTCCCCCTGACACAGTTGCCAAAGTCGCCATTCCATTCTCTAATTTTGAAATTTCTTGTTTACCAACATTTTCAATAGCAACATTGATGTCATTCAACGGCTTACCAATTCTTGACAATCCTTTTTCTATCATTCTTGCCAAAGGCCCATTGGTGTTTCTACATAAAGCTTGAGCTTCGTCCAATTTTCCTTCGTGAATATAGTTTTTTATATTATCCATAAAAGTGCTGTCTTGTTTAGCAGCATCTCTTATAGTCATAAAACGCTCGAAGAAAATATACATAGCGAGTACTAACAATAAAAATATAGGTATCATTATAATACCTCCTTTCATCGCTAAATCGAAAAACGATAACCTTAATTCACCCGCTGCCTCTGTGGCATTAACTATGCCTGTTGTGTCCTGAACAGGAACTTGTAATAATAATTGACTTAGATACATCATTCTCTACTTGATAATTTTTTCGCTAATTTAGTCTAAAAACGAAAACAAAGGATTTATATTGTTTCAAAGTTATTAACAAAGTATTGTTTATTCCACAAAACAACACAAAACCCTGTTTACAAATCATTTATAAAACACAAATTAATATCAATTCACTCAATATATCTATAAAAAAATCTCTTTTTCACATCTGCTATTAAATATAGTAGCATTAAAAAAACAAGCCTATTTTTCAAATTATATATCACTCAAAGACTTCATCCTTATATCTTTCTGTAATATGGAGCGACTTGATGAGGTATTAAAGTAAACCGTTTTAGATTTATTGGGGTATAAATTAAAGAAATTATCCGACCACTCTCCTTTTTCTGGCACTTCAACATTTAAAGCTCTAATTTTTAGAATATATTTCTTAAATTTGCATCAATAATTAATAAATGATGTTATGAAATCCGCAAAGCTTACCTTTTTATACCTTTTAACTCCTTTTATTTTATTTGGACAAACGTCTATTTTTTCAAACCATACTCATTTTACCTATTTAGCCACTTATACAGATTCCTTGCGGAACATACACATACAAGACACTATTTATTTAACAAGTAGCAATACACCTTGGTACGTTTCTCCTAAAAGGCAAAAAACAATTGTTTGGGAGTACCAAACTACATTAAATGCCAATATCAAAAAACAGATACATAGTTTATCTTGGTTAAAATACGACACTACAGGTTTTATAGAAAACGATAAAGAAATTTTTATTCATCCTCCCAGATGCAACCAATATTCTTACACAGAAGTAGCTCCTTTTCCTCAAATAAATTATCCTTTAGAAATAGGAAAGACGTATAAAAAAATTCTATTTACGGGCTCACATTTAGGAGAATGGTCTAATCTAAAATTTATCAATCAATACAAAATCATTAAACAAGAAAAAATAACAATTCTAGAAGAACAACGTACCGGGTGGTTTATCCAATCTACAAGCACCTCTAAACTAGGTGTTTCTAAAATGAATTTCATATTTAATACCGATATTGGTTTTATCAAGTTACATTATCTGTTCTATGACCATAAAGAAATTAAACTTCAATTATTAAATTATAAATAAACTTGAAATTATATATCACTCAAAGACTTCATCCTTATATCTTTCTGTAATATGGAGCGACTTAATGAGGTATTAAAGTAAACCGTTTTAGATTTATTGGGGTATAAATTAAAGAAATTATCCGACCACTCTCCTTTTTCTGGCACTTCAATATTTAAAGCTCTAACTAACGCATCTGATTTTAAAGTTAATTGATATAAAGTATCACTTTTTTTCCGCCAATCCACTTGTATTTCTGCCTTTGGATAATGATATTCTTTACTTTTCTTTGAGAAAAAATAATCATCATCTATTTCTTTTTCATTATGAAATAAACAAGCATATACAAAACGATTCTCTTCCAAAACACTTACAGATTCTCTATATAATTCTATCAAAGTATCTCCTGTTATGCTAATATCTTGATTTAAAATCTCTTTTTCAGATTTTCCATTAAAATCATTTAATTGAGCCTGAACTTTTAAATGATGAGATTCAAGGGTATTAGCTCTCAAATATAAAACAAAATCATTGGCTTCTTTTTGACTTAGCAAAACAATAGGCTTAAACCTATCCCTAACCTTATAATGCAAGGCTTTTCTTCTTCCATAATAATCGACACTTGACCAAGAAATAACCGGCCAACTGTCATTAAACTGCCAATACAAAGTCCCCATACAATAAGGCTCTTTTAAGCGATGTATTTTTATGGCTCGACCTATTCCCTCTGCTTGCAAAATTTGACTTAAATAAACATAATCTTCAAAACGTTTAGAGACTCTAAAATCTCTTTGCAAATAAGTATCTATTGTACTGTAGCCTCTCGGATGTTTTTGATGTGTTTGCATACTTTCAGAACCCATATACATCTGATTTTTAGGATTAAATTCTTTCAGAGAAGCCATACTCGGGAAAGCCTGAAACCCATATTCACTCATAAAACGCCCATATTTAACATCAAAAACTTCAAAAGGTTCCATTCCCCACCAAACACCCCAATAATGAGAATCTCCATACGTAAAATTTTCAGGATGCCCCCAACCGTATTCCGGAGAAGAAGCCCAATAATCACGTAAGGAATCGTGTTGATGTATCAATTGAGGAATTAATTGTTTAAAAACATCATTATAAGCCTGTTCTATATGTTTTTCATCTTCTTTGGAATACTTAAATTGTTTTTGCCAACCCCAATCTTTCCAGCCGTTATCCACCTCATTATTACCACACCATAAAACAATAGAAGAATGATGCCTCAAACGAACTATTTGTTCTTTAATTTCTTGCTTTACATTAGATAAAAAAGCAGCATCTCCGGGATACATTGTGCAACTAAACATAAAATCTTGCCAGACCATTAAACCTTTTTCATCACAATAATCGTAAAACTCATCTGTTTCATAAATTCCTCCACCCCAAACTCTTATCATATTCATATTAGCCCAAAGCGCTTGGTCTAAAAGGCGTTTTTGTTGCTTCGGTTTCACTCGACTACTAAAATGGTCACTCGGTATATAATTCGCTCCTTTCACAAACACCGGTCGATTATTCAATCGAAAATAAAAAGAACGACCTATACTATCCGTTTCCTGTACCAATTCAATCTTTCTGTATCCTACCCTTTGTGACAAAGTGTCTATCAGCTTATTATTCTTTAACAAACGCAATTGATAGTCATACAAATAAGCCTCTCCCATTCCATTGCACCACCACAAATTCACATCTTTTTCTTGGAAAGACAATGTACCAGAATGAACTCCTTTTGCTTGTTGAAACGCTTTTTCTGCCACAACTTTATTTGTTTTTGTATTGAGCAACTGAACAGAATAATCTGAAGCCTTTTCCAACTCCACAGAAAAGCCTAAAGTAACATTCAAAATAGAATCTGAATCAAAATCAAACAGGTCGAAATCAGGAGTTATTTGCATTGTTTTCAAACGCATATCATTCCATAAGTTCAGTTTAACAGGCTTCCATATTCCTGCAGTCAATATTTTAGCTCCCCAATCCCAGCCATAATGAAAAGGGGCTTTCCTTGTGAATGCTCTTTTGTCAGGCAAAGTGTAGGTTAAGCTATCTGATTTTTTTTGCTCTATAGGCTCAGGAGCTAAAAACAAAATACTTAAATCAATATTTTTGTTGTGTTCTAAACCGGAATACAAAAACTTGCCGTCTTTTTTCAAATCTATAGTCCAAGTTCTATACATATTGTCCGCCGACAAGCACAAAGTATCATTCAAATAAACTTTTGCATAAGTATCTAAACCTTCAAATACCAACTGAACATTATCATAATGCTTATAATCACTCAAGTTAAGCATCGTTTTATACCACCAATTTTGCTCGCCAACCCATTGTATTTTAGATTCATTATCCGCATAAAAAGGCTCTGGAATCTGTTTATGCTCCAACAAATCCAACTGTACTACAGAGGGCACCTTTGCCGAACGCCAAACCGAATCTTTTTCCGATTTAAATACCCAATCGGAATCTAATTCCATTTCTTGATGAGGTAAAGAAGTTGGATTTTGACAAGACAAAACAAGCATTAAAGCATTAAAAATAAAGATAGTATTCAATATTTTATATTTCATAATAATATTCATTTCATTAACAAAACAAACTTTCTGCTAAAACAATTCGGTATAAATGGTTTGCCAATCTTTAGGCAATAAAGAAGCGGCTTTTCTAAAGGCTTCTAATTGATGTGGCTCTTTAGCAAAGACTTGCTCCAACAAAATGGCTTCTTGTTCGCTTAAACCTTTCACTAAAAAATCAGAGATATGAGACTTTTTCACTTGAAAAGAGACCTCTACTTCTCTCCCTTTGAATGTAAACTGATTTTGAAACCTATAAGTAGGTGTATAGGCATAAATCCATTCATTGGTGCTGTATTTTGTATCTCTAAGTAGCTCCATTTCCTCCCTTTTTGGCATAGAAATAACCTGAAAATCAGAATTATTATTCATTATTTCACTAAAAAGGTCTTGAATAAACAACTCTACTTGCTCCGAAGGATAATGAGGAACCAAATTCCCTACTTTACTGGGTACAGAAGCAATGGTTTTATCCTGATAATAAGAGGCTCTCGGCTTCAATAAACGATTTAGCAAATTCAAATCGGATTTAAATAAAAGCGTTCCGTGGTGTAAAACTCTATTTTTATTAACGTGTTCCGCATTACCGGACACCTTTAGTCCATTTAACATTAAGTCTTTACGAGGAGAATATTCAACAGGAATCCCCATTTGTCGTAAAGCTTGAAATATCAAATGCGTATGAGCTTTAAAATCAATTTGCTTACCTTGTTCAGTCGTTTTGATAATGGTAAAATTAATATTTCCCTCATCGTGAAATACGGTACCTCCTCCCGATAAACGGCGTGCTATTCTAATCTGTTTGCTATCCGCCAAAACCACATCTGTTTCCTTATACGGATTTTGATGTTTTCCGAGCACCAAAGTTGGAGACGACTGCCACAAAAAGAAAAAGTCCTTGTCGGTTTGCTTCAACAAGAACTCTTCCATTGCCAAATTGTAATATATATCAAGACTTTCTGATATAAAACAATTCATCTATTATATTTTATGTAATTACTAACTATTTAACAGCAATAGTCTCTATTTCAACCATTACTCCTAAAGGTAATTCTCTCACGGCAAAAGCAGCACGTGCAGGTGGATTTTCTTTGTAATAGCTTCCATATACCTCATTCATTGGAGCAAAGTGTGCCATATCACTTAATAAACAAGTAGATTTTACCACATCAGCAAAAGTGTAACCTGCCTCTGTTAAAATAGCTTCTATATTTTTCATTACTTGTTTGGTCTGCTCTACAATACCGCCCTCTACCACTTTTCCAATAGCAGGATCAACAGGTACTTGACCAGAAATATATAATGTTCCGTTTACTTCTACTGCTTGACTGTAAGGTCCTATTGCAGCCGGTGCATTGCTTGTGTTAATGATTTTTTTCATTTTTATATATCTTATTATTAAACAATTATTTATTTACGATTCAAAAACATCTATAGCCTCTTGACTCATTCCCATACTTGAAAAACCACCATCGTGATATAGGTTCTGCATAGTTACCTTTCTGGTTAAATCAGAGAATAACGAAATACAGTAATCAGCACAGTCGTCAGCATCAGCATTTCCCAAAGGCGAGATTTTATCAGCAAAATCGAATAAAGTATTGATACCTTTCACACCTTGTCCGGCAGTCGTCATAGTTGGAGATTGCGAAATAGTGTTAATACGCACGTTTTTATCGCGACCATATATATAACCAAAACTACGTGTGATAGACTCTAAAAGAGCTTTAGCATCAGCCATATCATTGTATTTGTAGAAAATACGCTGAGCTGCTATATACGATAAGGCCACAATAGAACCCCACTCATTCATAGCGTCTTTTTCCTTACAAGTTTTAATTATTTTGTGGAAAGAGATAGCTGAAATATCTAAGGTTTTATTATAAAAATCGTAGTTTAATTCATCGTATTCCAAACCTTTACGAACATTAGGAGACATTCCGATAGAATGCAATATAAAATCTATTTTACCGAATTTTTCAACGGCTACATCAAATAGATGATTAATATCTTCTTGCTTAGAAACATCAGCAGGTACTAATTCTGCATTGCATTTCTCTGCCAATTCGTTTACCTCACCCAATCGCATAGCAACCGGTGCATTGGTTAATATAAATTCAGCACCTTCTTCATAAGCCTTTTCTGCTACTTTCCAAGCTAAAGACTTGCTATTCAAAGCTCCAAAAATAATTCCTTTTTTTCCTTTTAATAAATTATAAGCCATAATTTTATGTTTTATTTTGAAACAAAAATACACAATATTAATGATTCAAATCGTATTTTTACTTTTTAATTTTCCCTATTTTACTATTTATATAGTTTAAAAAACAGTTCAATGTATAATCAATGACTGAATATAAAGCAATAAACCTAAAACCTAGACAACCCTTAGGCAAACGTTATTTGTAATTTTTTCGTAAATTTGAAAAATTCAAATAAAATTTAGAGGTAAAAAATGTTCTAAACTTTCAGATTAGCATCAAAACCTCTATTACTACTTATTTACACAATGCTCTCTGCTTGTTTACCCTTTCAGTTTAGTAATTTCTTCTTTTGTCAGCCCTGTCAACCCCATAATGGCATCCATTGACAAGTTCATTTTTAAAGCATTTTCAACAATTTCTAAAGTTCTCTCTTCTCTTCCCTCATCATATGCCGTATCCAAAGAGTTTTTTAAGTCTCTGTAATATTTTAAACTATCTTCATAGTCTTGATATTCCTCTCGACTAAATTTTGATATTTCTGCTGTTTCAAATAACTGTAAGAAAATGCTCTTAACAGTTTGTCTTTAGGACTTTTCCATATTTCAACCTACCATTTAAGATGCAAGATTACTCCCAAATAGCAAAACTACCAATTTCTTTTGCTGACATTGTCACGAACCACTTTAAAAGCATACTTATTACTTCCGGCATAAGTCCTCAATCCCAATGTTCTATAAAATTCTACTCTATAAAAATCGGACAGTCCCAAAATGGCTAATAACTCTCTGGAACGTGCTTCTGTTACATCATTTAAGCGGTAAATATTAATAGATGGGATTTGGTCTTTATAAATATCCCAAGCCCTAAATAAAGCACAATACATTTCCGCTTGTTTGTCCTCATTGGACAAGTTTTCATCGGCATCTTGTACCCCAAACTGATGAATATAAATAGGTTTATCAGGATAAATATGAGTTAATTTTTGCATTACCTCAGCTATAAAAGAAGTACTTTTTAAAGTATAATCTTTATTAACAGGGAAGAAATCAACAGCTAAAACATCGGTGCTTTCATACAGTTTTTCATATTCCTCCGAATGGTAAATTAAACTATTATGAGAAGTTGAAAAACCAACTGCTATATTACCATTCAAACTTTTAATATACTGTTTTATTTCATTAATAAAAAAAGCATAATCATCCATAAATCCACTCGATTCTAAAGTCTTACTATAGGCATCTAACTCTGTTCCTATAATGATACTGTGGAATAAAGAGGGAGATATCACATCAAAAACAAAACTTAAAGTTCTCTTAAAATCACTTATTACCAATGCATTATTAATTCTCAAATTCTTCAAATGCTCAGGAAAATGATTACCATAACGATTAACAGGGTCAATGGTTAAACTCAACTTTAGGTTATTTTCCGATAACACTTTTTTGTATAGACTTAACACTTGATTTTGATCCTCAAACTGCTCTTCAGCTGTTTGCAATACATTCCAATCCAAACTTAAACTCAAAAAATCAACCTCTAATTCTTTTGCTGTCTTTACATTGGCTTTTTCTATAGAACTCGCTCCCTGATTAAGGTCACTAATATCAATACCTAAAGTTCTTCCCTCTTTAGCCACCGGATTATTAACCACACAAATAAAAGGGTCTCTTTCATTTTTATTGTCTTTACAAGACCATAAAGCCAATAAAGTTATAACGAATATAAAAGTGATTCTTTTCATTGTTTTTCTTTTTATGTATTATTCAGAAGTTTATTGCTCTTTTTCTGTTGTGTCTTCGCTTACTTCTTCAACAGTTACTTCTTTTGATTGATTATTAGATTCTTGCTCCTCTTTCTGAACGTCAGCTTGCCCTTGCTCTCGTTCTTTATCTTTCTTCACTTCCTGAGCTAACTCTTCATTTCTTCCAATCCACTGTCTTTTTCCTAAAACATCTTCTAAATCTTCTGTAAAAATAACCTCTCTGGTAATCAAGCGCTCTGCAATAGCTTTTAAGCCTTCGCTATTATCACGCAACAATTGCATTGCCCTCTGATACTGCTCCTCAACCAATATTTTTACTTCTTGGTCTATCAACTCTGAAGTTTTTTCACTATAAGGTTTAGTGTAAGCAAAATTCTGACCTGTAGAATCATAGAAACTTAGATTTCCAACTTTAGGACTCATTCCATAATACACAATCAAAGCGTAAGCCTGCTTGGTTACTTTCTCTAAATCATTCAAGGCTCCTGTTGATATTTTTCCGAAAAATACCTGCTCTGAAGCTCGTCCTCCAAGCGTAGCACACATTTCATCTAAGATTTGTTCTTTAGTCGTAATTTGTCGCTCCTCAGGAAGATACCAAGCTGCCCCTAAGGCTTTACCTCTTGGTATAATAGTTACTTTAACCAAAGGATTAGCATGCTCCAACAACCAACTTACAGTAGCGTGTCCGGCTTCGTGATAAGCAATGGTTTCCTTTTCTGCTTTAGTAATAATCTTATTTTTCTTTTCCAGACCACCAATAATTCGGTCGATCGCATCTAAAAAGTCTTGTTTCTCAACCTTTTTATGCTCTTTTCTTGCTGCAATTAATGCAGCTTCATTACAAACATTGGCAATATCTGCTCCCGAAAAACCCGGAGTTTGCTTGGCTAAACTTTCTGCATCTAAATTCTCTGCCAAAGACTTTAAAGGTCTTAAGTGAACTTTAAAAATATCTTCTCTCTCTTGTATATCAGGCAATTCTACGTGAATTTGTCTATCAAAACGACCGGCTCGTAACAAGGCTTTATCTAAAATATCAGCCCTATTGGTAGCTGCCAAAATAATCACACCACTATTGGTTCCAAAACCATCCATCTCGGTAAGCAACTGATTCAAAGTGTTTTCTCTTTCATCATTTGAACCCATATTAGGATTGTTTCCTCTGGCACGACCTATTGCATCTATCTCGTCAATAAATATAATACAAGGAGACTTTTCTTTAGCTTTTCTAAATAAATCGCGTACACGAGAAGCTCCTACTCCCACAAACATCTCGACAAAATCAGAACCCGACATCGAGAAGAAAGGTACATGAGCTTCACCGGCAACTGCTTTAGCCAACAAAGTTTTACCTGTTCCCGGAGGACCTACTAACAAAGCTCCTTTCGGAATTTTTCCTCCTAATTCGGTATATTTCTTAGGGTTCTTTAAGAAATCAACTATTTCTTTTATTTCAACTTTAGCTTCCTCTAAACCTGCTACATCATTAAAATTAACCTTTACAGGGGTTTCTTTATCAAATTCCTTAGCTCTAGATTTACCAATATTGAAAATACCACCGGGACCTCCTCCTGCTGAACCGCCATTCATTCTTCTAAAAATAAGCACCCATACAGCCACAATAATTAAAAACGGCAATATACTCCAAAATAAATCGCCAATAATATCTTTTCTTGACTCATTTTTTAAGGGTACCTTATCCATCTCCGGCAAATTTTTATTGATTTCATCCCACTTCTGAACAAAATCATCCATCGATAAAATAGTATAATAATATTGAGCACCAACTCCAAAAGTTGATGTCTCTTTATTAGAAGCATCTTTGTATTCGTCTTTCGAAAATCTATCAGGCTTCAAAAAAAGCTCTGCCGTTTCTCGATTAACCACGACCACTTTCGACAAGTCGCCCGATTTCATAATCTGCTCTACCCTATACCACTGTATTTCCTTAGCACTGCCTCCTTCAAAATTGAAAAAATTAATACCTAAGAAAATCACAAACAAAGCGCCATATACCCAATAAATATTGAATTTGGGCTTTTTGTTACCATTTACAGGTCTTTTATTATTATTCTGATTATTTTTATTTTCCATCTAAAAATCTTGTTATTCAATTGTTATTCTATAGTTTCCAAAGGAGCATCAGCCCATAAATCTTCTATTTTATAGAACTCTCTGTATGGGGTCTGAAAAATATGAACTATAATATTGACATAATCCATCACAATCCACTGACAGTTATCCCTACCCTCTATATGCCAAGGCTTTTGCTTTATTTTGGCACGCACATCTTTCTCTACACCTGCCGAAATGGCATCTACTTGTGTGTTACTTTGCGCATTACAAATGACAAAATAGTCACAGATGCTATTTTCGATTTTTCGCACCTCAATACTAACTATATTTTCGCCTTTTTTATCTTCTATAGCTTCTATAATGGTTTTCTTTAAAAGCTGTAAATCGTCTTCTTGTTGATGTTTCATTGATTTTTTTGTTTATAAACTCCTAGCTGTTTTTTCGTAATTATTTTTATATCAAACTAATAACTTCAATTTTTCAAAAAAGTAAGTTCTTTTGCTTAAAACGAACAAAATTAAGTAAAATTATTCTAAATATTCCTTTTATGCTATCAAAAGAAATGCCAAAAATAGTTTTATAACATATTTGAAGAACACTTAATACAAGAAAACAAAAATAAAAGACAGTACAAGAGATATTATCACACTATAAAACAAGAAATTATACTATTTACAACTTGAGTAAAATTCACTTTTGGAAAAATAATAAGCACCTCTCATTAAAATTCTATTCAACATTCATCTTTTTAGCAATCAAAAGATAAACACATACTTTTTTATCCAATTAATAACTAAAGTTAATTTCTTCTTTCAGTTTACTTTTAAAGCATTATATCAATCGTTTTCTTTCTAATCGCTCTTTTGCCTCAATGACTGACTGATGTAATTTTTGTTCCAATACATTTTTTGGAGGTAAATCTGTCCAATATTCAGCTACCATAATACCATCTTTATGCATTTCCAACAGTTCTATTTGCTCTTTACTAGTTTCAGAACACAAAATTAATCCAATAGGTGGGTATTCTCCATCTTGTTTCTCATGCTTATCTAACCATTTAAGATAAAGTTCCATTTGTCCTTTATATGCCGCTTTAAAGCGATTAATTTTTAAGTCGATAGCCACAAGGCGTTTCAATTTTCTGTGGTAGAACAATAAATCAAGGTAAAATCTTCTCCGTCAATTATCATTCTTTTTTGACGTTCAACAAATGTGAAACCAACCCCTAGTTCTAATATGAATTTTTCAAGGTCAGTTATAATGGCTTCTTCGAGGTCTTTTTCAAGAAAATCATCTTTTAGGTTTACAAAATCTAACAAATATGGGTCTTTAAACATATTTACAGTTCCCTTTATTTGAGTAGGAAGTTGATTATTTGCAATTATGGTTCTTTCATAAAGTTTTTTTTCTTTTTGGTTACGAAGTTCTCTAATCCCCCAATTTCCTTCTATTGATTTTTGAGCATAAAATAATTTAGCTTCTTCTTTTTTTAGAGGAAGTAATTCTACAAAATGAGACCAACTTAATTGTGTCGACAGTGCCGACACTATCTCCACATCAGCAAATTGTTCAGCGAACTGTCTCATTCTCCTAAGATTACGCAATTCAAAATTACGACCATATTTTTCAGTCAAATATGTAGATACTGACGACATAATCTGTTTACCATATTCTGCTCTATGATTTCCTAATATAAAATCGTTAATGTCTTTACCAATTTGCCAAAACAACATTGTTAAAACACTATTGGCATGTGAAGATATCTTATTTTTACTTTGCTCTACTAGTTTTGATAACCGATCAAGCAATTTTTGTTCATTATTATTGATAATGTCATTTGCCATTTTCACAATTCTTTTTAACTACCTATTTAATTTACCATTCACTAATTAAACAGCATCGAGTTTACATTCATGCTATTTAACCACCTCTATACATTTGCCTTTGCTACAAATTATTTTATAAAAGAACCAAAATCAATTGCAGATTTTACTTTCAATATATCTATACTCCCCAATGTTATGAACTCTTTTCGTTCCGATTTTCCAAAGTCTGTAAATAAAAAGCCGTATCTATTTTCCTACTCCTCCATAAGCAAAAGGATTTAATCTTATCCTTTGGAAAAAGCTTCAAGGGTTCTGTATTATGGAATTCTACTGATAATATCTTTGAGATGTTTTCCTTAGCTTCTAAAAAAACAAAACTAATATTTAATGATTTTACTCACTTGCTTAGCTTGTTGTATAAAATAAATACCATCAGGCTGATTGCTCAAATCAACTCTTATTTTTCCGCCTGTCGGTTCTACAGAGAAAGCGTGTACTATTTCTCCCAAGGTATTATAAATCGTGAATGGTAAGTCCGAATAATTTTCTATATAAAAAACACCTTTATTAGGATTAGGATACACCTTTAATTCCGGCACAAATTGCTCAACCACATGACTATTGTACAAGTCATTATAGAGCGCTTTTGCCTTTTGCGCTTCTTGAATCACTTTAGAAGCTGTTGTATCAACCAATATAGCAAAAGAAACTGTAATACTATCTTCCGGAGCAAGAGTAAAAAAGCCGGAGCTAACAACATCAACCACATCGGTTCCTACGCCTTCCGTTCCCATTTCGTAGTGATTATTACGAACATAAGTTTGCCAATTTTCCAATTCAAAACCATCAATTAAATTTCCGGAATCATCAGTATATTGCCTATTATTTACGGCATAACGACGAAATGGCAATGGAGACAATAACTGAATACCGGCTGTTATATTTTCATTATAACAACGTGTTAAAGCCAAGCGTAATGCTGTATCTACTTCTGCATAATTGTTATTGGAGTGAATAATATCCCAATCGGCTATCAATGAAAAAGCCAAACTATCAAGTCTTTCCGAAGAATGATTAACAAAAGTATAATGAGAAAACACAATCCCCTTATATTCTGGAGACAAGAAATTTTCATACTTTACCTTTATATAACTATCTGTAAATACAGGACTCTCCAACTGGTTCTCTGCACTCCAAACAGATGCCGTACGGCTACTATCCAGCTTATTTTGCTCTTGTAAAGAATTACTAAAGCCAAAGTTAGTCGCCATCTTTTGTTCTGAAGCACTAATCATCACGCCCAAACCGTTAAGCACATTCTCCCCTGAAGCCAAAGTATATCCCCAACCAAACTGACCGGCTCTCCTTCCTACATTACCGGCAGGGTAAAAAGTCGTTTTAAAATGAGATGTTTCATAATCAATTACAGGATATTCAAATTCATCTCTTAAAAGCTGTTCACTTTCATATCCTTCTGCTGTAAACTTAAAAGTGAAATACAAAGGTGTATGAGGAGGAATATCATTACTAATCAACAGTTTTAAATTGAATGAAGAAAGATCTAAAACAGCCTCTTCTGACAATTCATCTATCTGAAAAGCTGTATCTATCAAACTAACATAAGAAGAATTGGAATGAATTTCTACTTTTAAATTTTCAATGGATTTCAAATAATTATATAATATTCCTTTTAACACCAAAGTATCGTTAGAAACATCATTAACAGGCGCCTGACTAAACTTTGCTTCCAATTCAAAATCAGATATTTCCACAGAAAACCCAATTTCTTGAGATAAAGCTTTATAAACATTCAATCGCCCTGCCCCACACTTATTATGAAAAAAAGCTTCATTATAAAAATCAGGAAGATCTGTTCCATTTTTTAATATGGCAACTAATTGTTGGTTAGACAAGGTATCAGGATAATAAGCCTTTAACAAAGCTAAAGCACCGGCAACAATAGGCGAAGCATAAGAAGTACCGGAACTGGCATTAAAACCACCATTAGGATAAGTGGATAAAACATTAACTCCCGGAGCTGAAATATCAACAGCGGTATTATAAGTTGATTTACCCCATTTTTGGTCAAGGTTATTGGTTGCTGTAACTGACACAACATTATTATAAGACGCCGGATAATAATAGATTTCAGTACCGGTATTACCCGCCGCTGCTACCACTATTCTATTTAAATCCTCAGTAACATAGCTAATCACATCAGCTCCATATTTAGAGGGATAAGAACCTCCCCAAGAACAGTTTATAATTTGACAGCCATGTGTAGCCGCATACAAAACCCCCTCATAAGCGCTATTCAAAACACCTTGACTATTAGATATTTTTACAGGTAATATTTTAGTTTTAAACCCAATAACTGACATACCTATAGCATTATCAGTCCTTGCTCCTGCCAATCCGGATACAAACACGCCGTGCACAATATTATTAGCATCAGGTAATTCATTCCAAAGAGGGTTATTATCATTATCTCCAAAATCCCAACCATAATAATTATCTACATAACCATCGTTGTCGTTATCAATACCATCAATTATATCACCCTTATTATAAGCGATATTCGTTTTTAAATCTTCGTGACCAAAATCAATTCCTGTATCAGTAATTCCTATCACAATATTAGAATCTCCCTTGGTAATATCCCAAGCTTGAGAAGCTTGTATAATAGACAAACTATACTGCTGAATACGTTTAGGGTCGTTGGTTTCATATAATAACTCTTGATAATAATTGGGTTCACAATATTCAAAATAACGATTTTTATTCAACTCTTTGGATAATTGCAAAGCCGTTTTATCAGAACGAAATTTTAATTTATATATCCTATTAATACCCGATTTAGAAGAAGACCTTTGCCCTTTTACCAATTGACGACAAGCTTCTATTTTAAAACCAAAAGCATTGTCAATGTTTCTTGTTTGAAATAAATGCTGATATTCAGGTTTAACTTTAACAATAAGCGTATTAGGCTCGTATGCCCTTTGAACATCCTGAGAAAAGGTAAATTCACTTATAAACAAAAAGTTAAGTAACAGAACAAAAAATAGGGATTTACTTAATTTCATAGGTTTTGATTTATCATTTAAAAACAGCCCAAAGTTAATATTTTTTTCCATAAAACAAAAAGGGCTATTGTTTTACACAACAGCCCTTTTTTATCAATATCGAATGAAGAACAATTATTTATCAAGCACTTTCTCAATCAAAACAATAGTTCTATTATTATTAACTTCTACAACGCCCCCTTCTATATTATAAAGAAGCGTTTCGTTTTGAACAGTAATAATTTTTAATTCTCCTTTATCTAAAGAAGAAATAATAGGAGCGTGTTTATCCATTATTTCAAAAGAACCATTCGCTCCCGGTACTTTTACTAGTTGTATCTCTCCGGAAAATATACTTTTCTCCGGTGTCAAAATTTCTAATACCATTCTGTTCTACTATTTAGTTTCTGCAAGCAATTTCTTACCTTTTTCTATTGCCTCTTCTATAGTTCCCACTAAGTTGAAAGCCGCTTCAGGGTACTCATCTACCTCTCCGTCCATTATCATATTGAAACCTTTTATGGTATCTTCAATATCCACCAAACATCCTTTTAAACCGGTAAACTGCTCGGCAACGTGGAATGGCTGTGAAAGGAAACGCTGAACACGTCTAGCTCTATGTACAATCAATTTATCTTCTTCAGATAATTCGTCCATACCTAATATGGCAATAATATCTTGCAATTCTTTATACTTTTGAAGCGTTTCTTTAACACGTTGTGCTGTATTATAGTGCTTCTCTCCTACAATTTCAGGAGTTAAAATTCTTGAAGTAGAATCTAATGGGTCAACAGCAGGATAAATACCTAACTCCGATATTTTTCTATTCAATACAGTAGTAGCATCCAAGTGAGAGAAAGTAGTTGCAGGAGCAGGGTCAGTTAAATCGTCAGCAGGTACATAAACCGCCTGTACAGAAGTAATAGAACCATTTTTTGTTGAAGTAATACGCTCTTGCATCTTACCCATTTCAGTAGCTAAAGTAGGCTGATAACCTACCGCAGAAGGCATACGTCCTAAAAGAGCCGACACCTCTGAACCTGCTTGGGTAAATCTAAAAATATTATCGATAAAGAATAAAATATCTCTTCCTTTTCCATCGTCACCACCATCTCGGAAACTCTCAGCCACAGTCAATCCGGATAAAGCAACAGAAGCACGTGCTCCCGGAGGCTCATTCATCTGACCAAAAACCAAAGACACCTGAGAGGTTTTCAAAGCTTCCTTATCCACCTTCGACAAATCCCAACCACCGGCTTCCATAGACTCTCTAAACTCCTCGCCGTAGGTCATAACACCACTTTCTATCATTTCCCTTAAAAGGTCGTTACCCTCACGAGTACGCTCTCCTACTCCGGCAAACACAGAAAGTCCATCGTGCCCTTTCGCAATATTATTGATTAACTCTTGAATCAATACTGTTTTACCTACTCCGGCACCACCAAACAATCCAATTTTACCTCCTTTTGCATAAGGCTCAATCAAATCAATTACTTTAATACCTGTAAATAAAACTTCTGTTTCTGTTGATAAATCTTCAAATTTAGGAGCTTCTCTATGAATAGGATATCCATCTAACTTATCTAAAGTGTCAATACCGTCTATGGTGTCTCCAACCACATTCAATAAACGACCTTTAATTTTATCGCCAACCGGCATTTTTATAGGTGAACCCGTAGGTTTTACTTGCATTCCTCTTTGTAAACCGTCAGTAGAATCCATAGCAATGGTTCTAACTGATTTTTCTCCTATATGTTGTTGTACTTCAAGAGTTAAATTAGGTTGTCCTTCTCTTTCTATGGTTAAGGCATCGTGTATTTTAGGTAAGTTAGCTTCTTCTTTTTCAAAGCTAACATCCACAACAGGACCTATAACCTGAATAATTTCACCAATATTTTGTGACATTTTGATTATATTTTTATCCAATTAATAATATAAGGTTGCAAAGATATAGTTTTTTTATCAACTCATTTTGTTTTTTAATATTAATTTTTTATCCGTGCCTTAATAAACTTCTTAACTCCAATTCAATGTAATATAAATCACATTATTAACACCCTATTTTTAACACCAATACAAACTATTTTAGAACATCTAAAAGTGAAATTCTAAACTCAACTCTATTTATGGTTCAATAATTAAATCACTAACATCTGAAAGTTTTTTACAAGCTATTAGCCTTCAGGATTTAACTCTTGACTTCTTAAGTTTTCCAAATGTATTGTTTTGAGTATAATGAATTTCAGACAGACAAATAATATAATTACCAAAGACAAAATACTAAAAGCCAAAGACTAACAGCTAAAGCCCTAAAACTGTTTTTCATAAACTTTCGAATGATAGTCTTAGCCTATAAAAGATTTATTTTTCTATTGAAGAATAAGGGCTTCGTTTAGGCTTTTATGTTTACTTTTGCGTTATGAATACATTTATATCAGGTTTTAGTAAAGGAATTAGCGACTACGGAAGAGCGCTTTCTTTCATATTCAAACATCGTTTAAGCTGGACTTTTCTGGTTCCCATTGGGCTTAACGTATTACTACTGATAGGCGGCTGGACGCTTATGAATGAATTAACAAAAGATTTAAGTTCTTTTTTAAATACTTTTTTTCAATTCAATGATGCTGATTTTTGGGGCGTAGATGCGCTTCGATGGTTAATAAGCGGTGTGGTTTGGCTTATTTTTAAAATCGTTTTCTTTTTTGTATTTGCCTACTTAGGCGGATATATCGTTTTGATGTTGATGTCGCCTTTTCTGGCTTACCTTTCAGAACGAAGCGAAACTTTGATTAACCAAAAGAAATACAATTTCGATGCGGAACAATTAGTCAGAGATATATTTAGGGCTATCTTAATAGCTGTTCGTAATTTATTTGCTGAATTATTAATTATTTTTCTTATCTTTTTAATCGGCTTTATACCTCTTATTGGTTGGGTAGTAGCTCTTGCTTCCCCTATCCTTTTACTCTTGGTTTCCGCTTATTTTTATGGTTTTTCTTTTACAGATTATTTTATTGAAAGAAGACGCTATAAAGTAAAACAGTCCATTGCTTTTATGAAAAGCCACCGAGGCATCATCACAGGTAACGGATTACCTTTTGCTTTAGTACTGCTTATTCCTTTTATTGGGGTTGGTTTGTCGGGTTTTGTCGCTATCATTTCTGTAGTAGCTTCTGTTATTTCTCTAAATGATGTTGAACAACAAGAACGCTCTTCTTCAGCGGAAAATATTCAAGCTAAGATATTAACAGATTAATCTTCTATCCATATTTACAGAATGCCCTACAATAAGAACTTAACTGAGCTTTATTAAAACACTGTTATTCAAAAAAACTTTATTTAAAATATAAATGAATAGAATTAAATTAGCAATGGTTTCTTATTTGAATACCATTCCTTTTATAAAGGGGATTCAAAACGACCCATTTTTAAACAAACATATAGAATTGGTCTTAGATTATCCTTCCAACTGCGCAAAACTAATTAAAAACAAAGAGGTGGACGGAGGTTTATTACCTGTTGGCGCTTTAGAAAAAGAAGAACAAGAATCTATCTTCACGGACTATTGCATAGGCACCAACGGGCGTGTTGATACTGTCGCTTTGTTTAGTCATCAACCTTTGAATCAAGTCAAAACGGTTTTTTTAGATTATCAATCGCGTAGTTCTGTAAAGTTGGTGCAACTCCTCAATCAAAAACATTGGCACTACCCTTTTGTATTTCAAGCTGCCCAAGTAGGTTTTGAGGAAAATGTCAATCCAAATGAAGCTATTTTGTTAATAGGTGACCGTGTTTTTCAATACGAAAAGCAGTTTAAATACAAAACAGATTTAGCTTTAGCTTGGAAAGAAGAAACAGGTTTACCATTTGTTTTTGCTGTTTGGGTTGGAAACGAAAAAGCTCAACAATACGAATCCGCCCTCAACGAGGCTTTTCATAAGGCTTTACAAAACATTCCCCAATTTTACTCCTCCAATTTTATAATTGACTCAATACGCTTTGAGGATTACTTAACACAAAAAATTGATTATCACTACGACCTGCCAAAACAAACAGCTTTGAAATTATTCAAGAACTGGTAGTTAGACAAACGATTTTTCATATTGTAAATTCCATTAGTAAATGCAATTTTTGAGGAGGATATGATTAAATCATTTTTCGAAAAAGGAAAAGAAAAAATTCAGAAATAGTTTTTTCTTTCCCTTTTTTATAGCTATCTTTGAAGCCCAAAAATAAACGACAAAAACGCAAATTATTTCCTTTCCAAAACAATTATATGCGTTTGATTAGTAATATTTTACAAATTATATGATATGAAAAACAAAAGTTTAGTTTCCATTGACGATTACAGCAAGGAAGATTATTTAAAAATCATCAAAAAAGCCGCTGAATTTGAGAAGCAACCTGTTCAAAAAATTCTTGACGGAAAAGTAATTGCAACCCTCTTTTTTGAGCCTTCAACCAGAACTCGCCTTAGTTTTGAAAGCGCTATTAATCGATTAGGAGGAAAAATAGTAGGTTTCAGCGATGCCAATTCGTCAAGTGTACAAAAGGGAGAAAGTCTAAAAGACACTATTTTAACAGTAGCTAATTACAGCGATTTGATTGTAATGCGTCACCCTATAGAGGGAAGTGCTCGTTATGCCAGCGAGGTGTCTAAAGTGCCTATCGTAAACGCCGGCGACGGTGCTAACCAACACCCTACTCAAACCTTATTAGATTTATATTCTATTTATAAGACTCAGGGCACTCTTGAGAACTTAAATATTTTCTTAGTAGGAGACCTTAAATATGGAAGAACAGTTCATTCCTTAATCATGGCTATGTCGCATTTCAACCCTACTTTCAACTTTATTTCACCGGAAAGTCTTAAAATACCAAAGGAATACAAGCTATTTTTAGATTCTAAAAACATTCCTTATTACGAACACGAAGACTTTACTGAATATATCAAAGAGGCTGATATTGTATATATGACACGTGTACAAAGGGAGCGTTTTTCTGACCCTATTGAATACGAAAAGGTAAAAGATGTATATATTTTACGCAATAGTATGTTAGATAATACGAAAGACAATTTAAGAATATTACACCCTCTACCTCGTGTAAACGAAATCAATGTAGATGTGGACGACAATCCTAAAGCTTATTATTTCCAGCAGGCACAAAACGGTGTTTATACCCGACAAGCTATTATTGCCAGCATATTAGATTTATAATATTAACCCATTCGTATTAAAAACAATTGAAATAATGAATACCAATAAAAAAGAATTACGTGTTAATGCCATTAAGAATGGTACTGTAATAGATCATATTCCCGCAGAAGATTTGTTTAAAGTGATTAAAATATTAGGTTTACAAAATATTAATAAACCTATGACTTTCGGTAACAATTTAGAAAGTAAAACACAAGGACAAAAAGGAATTATCAAAATATCTGAAGTATTTTTTAAGGATAAAGATATAGACCGTATTGCTTTAGCAGCTCCTTACGCTAAACTAAACATCATCAAAGATTATACTGTAACCGAAAAGCGACAAGTAGAAATTCCTGATGAAGTTGTAGGAATCGCTCAATGTGTTAATCCCAAATGTATTACCAATTTCGAGCACGATGTTGAAACCAAATTCACGGTAATAGACAAAGAACATATTACTTTGAAATGTCATTATTGCGAAAAAATAACTTCTAAAAAGAATTTGAAGTTACAGTAAAAAAAAAAACACTAATTGACGTAATATTATACCATATTTCTTGTTTATAATAACAGGAAATATGGTATATTTGTTTTAATAGCCCAATGTCAGATATAAAAAGCTTCATTAATGAATTTATTCAAAGAAAAGGAAATATTCTCCTTTTTTCTACCTTTATAACCAAAGGTTTAGGCTTTATATTAAACTTAGCTATTATTTATATCCTCTTAAAATCTGACTATGGAGAAGTCACTTATTCTTACACCATTGTTAGTTTTGTGATGCCTTTTATGGGCTTGGGACTGTTTCACAGTTATTTAAAATTCGCCCCTCTGCTCCCTTCTCAAACTGCCAAAATAAAGATGTTTAGGCATAATGTACTTTGGGGCACTCTGCTATCTTTCTTAATGGCTTTAATACTGTCATCATTAGCAGGATTTATCACTCAAAAGCAACCCGGTGCTTATTATTACAGCATCAGTTTTTCCTTTCTGATTGTGAGCTTATTTTTATTTGAATCGGTTAAAAACTATTTCAGAGTATTCCTTATCAACAAAGCCTTTGCACAATTGGAAATATTGAACGCTGCCTGTATTTTTATCAGTGCCATTACTTTAAGCTTATTGTTTGGTGCCAAGGGGTATATTTTTGCATTGGTATTTACGCCTTTTGCCATTGCTATTTATATGATTTTCAAACATAAAATGTTAAGGAACGTTCATATCAATTTACGACTTGACAAAAAAAGAATATGGTCATACGGCATTTTCACAGGTGCCGGCACTGTTATTTCTACCCTTATTTACTCTGTAGATATATTGAGTATTGGTAACATCATTAAAGACTCGTCTGAACTAATAGCAGAATATAAAGCAATGAGTTTGATTCCTCTTAACTTAATGATTTTACCTACTATTGTACTTAAAACCGATTTTGTGAAACTGGTAAAAGAAGCGCAAAACAAAAGCTACCTCATTAATTATGCTAAAAACTTTGTCCGCATTTTTCTAACCATAGGCATTTCTATTGCCGTCTTAGTTGGTCTTTTTCATCATCAAATAGCCTATATTTTCGGCTCAGAATACCTGCATCAAAGCCATTTGTTGGTTATTTTTTCTGTAGGAATAGTAGGTGCTTATACCCTCAGAATACCTTTTAGCAATATTTTATCAGCCGTTGGTTGGGCAAAAATCAATTCCATTATATCCCTTACCACCCTAATTGCTGACATCATTCTGAATTATATCCTCATTCTGAAATTCGGCATTACAGGAGCCGCCTATGCCACCGCTATCCTGCTTTGGTGCTCAGGAATGTTAAGTGCTTCCGCTTTTTACATTTATATTAAGCGACTAAAGTAAGGTATTTACAAACTAAGCAAGCTAAATATTTCATCTTAAAAAACTTAAATTAAGAGCTCATTAAATTGTCTTTTTAACATTTATAATAGCTCTTTCTCACTTCCCTTTTTCTACAAAATAAAAACAAAAAAAGTTTAGTTTTTTTTGAATACTTAAAATATAAATACATTATATTTGTAGGCGTGTAAATTTTGCCTTTTTAAAGAGAAATTCAATTCAGAAGCTTTAAGGGGCATTATTTCAAGATAGAATTAATTTGATAGACATATCAAAAAAACAAAGAGTATTATATTTTAAAATTTATAAAAGATGAGTCAACAAAAACGACAAGACCTTGTTCAGTATATCAATATGAAATTGGTATCGCTTGGTTTTAAACCTGTTATAAAAGAAAATTCTGATTTTAAGGCTATTTCTGACAAAAAGTTCTTGAATATAGCTAATAACTTGATTCAAAATTACAGAAGTAAATCACGTTTATTATCAGATTATTATAATCCGGCAGACACACGTATTAATCAATTTATAAAGAATTATTTTTCAGAGATTCCTTTTGTTGAAGAATTGAAATTACCCAATACTTCTTTCATTTTAGATCAAAAAGGGATTGCTCGTGAATTAAGTTTACCACCTGACGGTAACGAGTTTCACACTAAAAATATTCATTCTTACAGAATACAACAAGGTGTATTGCACAATCCTGAGCATGACCGCCGTACTACCAAAGGTTCTTTTCACATAGTGGAGGGAGGGTTACCTATTCCTTTGGACAAATACGCCGTGCCCAAAACAACCTATGCACACTTGTTAAAAGCGGCATTAAATCCGCCTAAAAATTTAATGCGATTACCTTTTACTTCTACCTGCGAAGACCAAGCTGAAACCTTTGTTTCTTTATTGGTTCGCCCTGTTGTAACACCTAAGGTAAAAGACTTTATAGAAAGAAAATCTTTAGAGATTCGCTTTTTTGCTCCCGGTAATTTTGTCAGCAATTTAGACTTTGTTGAATCTATTTTCGGTAATGCGGGTAACCCTAACGACCCTGAAAACGATGCCGCTCTTGATGTTGACCACTGGACAGGACACACCGGTTGCGTTATTTTAGCGCCTCACTTAATTACGCTAAGAAAGAAAGATGTAGGCTTACCTCATTATGACGATGCCACAGAAAGACAACGCAAAGACGGAATGTGTTGGAAGTATGAAAACGAATTATATAATGGCGGTACACCTTTCAAATTAACTTGCCGTAACGAACAAGGTGTGGCTATTACTTTAATTGCCGACAACTACTTCGGTTATTCTAAAAAAGAAATCAAAACCATGATTAGCTTCTCTGCTAATATGTTTGGTTTATCAGAAGAAGAACACGCCGGAGGTGCCGTTGCTTTCCCTCGTAGAAACATAGGTACCATGTTTGACGGAGAATTGTTTTTAAGAAAGTTCAATAATGAAATTCTTTCTTTTGAAGACATCAAGAAACAATATGCTCCTATTATGGACATTATGCCTGAAAATTACGGTATCGACAAGCAAAACAAAGAAATTATCTATATTCCTGAAAACGCCAAAATGGATATCTACAAAGGCGATGTTTGGTGGGAATATCAAGGACGTACACATACTTTTAAATTATCTCCTGAGAAGCACTACATCTACCCTAGTGGACACCGCTTGTCTTTAGAAAAAGCATCTTCAGGAACAGCCTCTTGGCGTTTAGTAAGTACTTGTGCCAGCGGAACTTCTTGTCATAAACCTTGTACTGTTTCCGGTGGAGGAAAGTCTGAAATTTCAAAATCACTTCAAAACGCTATTATTTACAGTCCTTTTACCATAGATGATTTTGAAAAAGACTTTGCCAAAGCTGATGAAATTATCAACTACGACTATACCAAGCGTTGGACTAAGGAGTACGAGCAAAACGACAAGCGTACTTTCTTAGACAGTGCCCGAACTTTAGGTTCTGCCATTAAATTACTAACCCCTTCGGAAGAATATAACGAAGAATACAATAATTTCGTAAACGATATACCAGAGCACGTTAAATCATTGGTTTTATTTGTAAAACGTTTCTATCGTCCTGAGCGTCATCAACAAGACTGGAAAGACTTCTTTACAGTAGATGTGGTTAATGGAAGAAGTGGTCGAGAACTTATTTTCAATGGTAGAAAAATATTAGGTAGTTATTTAAGAGTAGGTTTCAGTAAAGACGGTTCTTGGTTATTACATAAATTGCGTACCGACTTTATTGCTTCTGCAAAAATCCAAACCGAAGACGATATCACTGCTTCTATCATTGTTCCTGCTGAAAAATTGAACTTCTTAACCGAAGACAATCAATATGCCAGCTTGAAAATGACAGAAAACTGTGAAGAAAAATTCTTCCAACGCCCTGATGAGGCTATCCACAGAGGGTATGATGTTGATGCGGAACGCGATTTATCTTTAGAGAATAACTTTACTTCTAACTACCAACCTTTAACCACTAAGGATGCCGAAGATTTAATTGCCGATGCCATTAACTTCGACAAATATACTGACCCTATTAAGGAGTTAATCAAGAAAGGAGCTAAAAATGAGCATTTATTCTTCATTAGTCCTTCTCACACAAGGGTTTTAAGCGATGGAAACCGCTCTACCAATCCTCGTTATTTGCAAATCAGACCTGATTTAGTTTCTCCATTGGAGGAATATATGGCAGATATGAGCGTACGTTTTGCTCGTAAAATGCCTTGGGACGAACCTGTACGTTTACCTGTTGATGTTGTACTTCCGGGTAGAAGAAACAATCCTGCTGAACCTGAAAAAGGCATTCGTCCTTTAGCAGTGTACAACCCTATTCACTATCAAGAGTTACCTGAATTGTTTATGGACTTTATTACCAGCTTGACCGGTAAATCTCCTTCAACAACAGGAGCCGGCTCTGAAGGTGCTTTAACCAAAGGTCCTTTCAATATGTTGGCAGCTACCTCTGACCTTAACAATGCTCTTTTATCTTATATTTTAACAGGTTACGAAGGTTTCTCTTCGGCAGCAGGCTACATAGGAAAAGAATACCGCTTCGACCACGATATTTCTTTATTAATACCAGAAATATGGTCACGTATAGCACCTGAGCAACGTAATGCGAAGTATTTCATCAAAGAACACGCTTTAGAAAAATTAGAGGATTTTGAATATAATGGCGAAAAAGTATTAGCCAGTCGTTTAGGATATAGAATCAACTCTACTTTCTGCTTTAAGTTTATGAATACCGTATTTAACGAACCGCAGGCTATTTTCAACGAAAAAATGCTAAAGCCGGAACTTCAAAGTATGGAAGAATTTGTTGATGGTATCAACAATATTGTAGAGGCACAACAAAGAGTTGCTCTTAATTACTTTAATGATGGCAGTATAGAAGCGGCTATCCCTCCTCTTCAAATATTGTTACATATTATGGCGTATGGTCATTACGAAAACAAAGACCTTTCTGATCCTGAATTAAGAAAGCTATTTGATAGAGATTTAGTTATCAAATCAGATTGGTATAAAGCACGTTTGGTTCGTAAACAAGAAATTGATGTAAAACGAATGAATGACTTTATCCAATACATTAATGAGTACATCAAAACACCTAGCAATGTTGATTTAATAGAGCCAATGGGATTAAATCAGCGATTAGAAAAAGCCAAAAGCCAGTTGAGTTATTACAAATCAAAACAATATTTGAAAGACTTAGAAGGTACTATTGGTGCTGATGTTATTTATGGTATTTAATTCATTTTAAATCACTAAACCTCAAGGAACAGTTATAGTTCTTTGAGGTTTTTTTATTATTTTTGTACAAATAAAAAAATTAGACTTATGGGAAGAGGAACATTATATCGTTCTACGACTAACAAAAGAATCTTCGGAGTAGCAGGAGGACTTGGAGAATATTTCAATATAGACCCTATTATTTTCAGAATAATATTCTTTTTAAGTATTCTTTCCGGAGGAATAGGTGTATTATTGTATTTATTTTTAGTTATTGCATTACCAGAAAGATAAAATTATGGATTTTAAATTAAAAAGAATTATTTCGTATATTTTCATATTTATAGTCGTTATTGTTACTATTCTCTCAATATTATCAATATGGGACTTAATTTCCTTAGACCGTATTTTATGGAGAACAAGCAAAACTTTGATGGTTATATTTATAGCATCAATAGTTATTTTGGTTATTTTCTCAATATTGAACAATAATCCCGATAAACGGAAAAGTTGAAAGTTAAAGGTTAAAAGTTTTTTTTTAGACGTAAAAACCTAAACCTGAACAGGTTTTAGAAACCTTTGAGGTCTCCAAACAATTTAAAATCCCCTTTAGCTGGTGCGAGCTTCTAGCTCGTATCCTACCTTAATAATTTGTTAAAAGTTTGTAAAGTTAAAAGTTTTTTTTCAGACGTAAAAACCTAGACCTAAACAGGTTTTAGAAACCTTTTAACAATACGATAATGTGGTAATGTGTTGAAAGTTTGTAAAGTTCATAAAGTTAAAAGTTGGAAGTTAAAGGTTAAAGGTTTTTTTCTAGACGTAAATACCTAGACCTGAACAGGTTTTTAAAACCTATCAGGTCTCCAAGCAATTTAAAAATATAACCATTTAAAAAGTATTTCCGCCCTGAACTTTCAACCTGTAACCTTTAACCTGCAACCGCCCAACAAATCCCCCTTTAGCTGGTGCGAGCTTATAGCTCGTACCCTACCTTAATAATTTGGTAATGTGTTGAGAGTTAAAAGTTAAAAGTTGAAAGTTAAAAGTTTTTTAACGTAAGTTCCTAGACCTCAAAGGTTTTAGAAACCTTTGAGGTCTCCAAACAATTTAAAATCTCCAATTAATTTAAGAATATAACCTTTTAAAAAGTATTTCCGTCCTGAACTTTCAACCTGCAACCTTTAACCTGCAACCGCCCAACAAATCCCTAACATTACAACATTAAAACCTTACAACTTTCCAACCTAAAAAAAACCTGCAACCTTAAAACTTTTTTCAAAAACAATTTCTAATTCAAAAATAATTTATACTTTTGAAACACGAAAAAAACAAAGTAACAAAGTGCTAAAATCCTTAAAAAATACCACCAAAAACTTGTATAATTCACTGAATTATAGTACTTTTGTGGTGCGACAGCACAGCACAGCACAGCACAGCACAGCACAGCACAGCACAGCACAGCACAGCACAGCCTCGTAATTTAAGCATACTTAATTTAAAAGAGATACAAGCGTACAATTTATTTTTCAAAAATAAGTTGTACGCTTTTTTT